>Ga0181599_1003024_pt1 | contig 14623 bp, 11 predicted proteins | sample 041ome_3_FD_148658 | JGI IMG/M metagenome (GOLD analysis project Ga0181599, IMG submission 148658) | Coastal salt marsh microbial communities from the Groves Creek Marsh, Skidaway Island, Georgia - 041405US metaG (spades assembly) | ecosystem: Environmental > Aquatic > Marine > Intertidal zone >...
TTTTTTCTCGTTTCTTTCGAAAAAAACGAAACATCTGCTTCTCGCCTCATTTTTCTTGGGACGCTCTGCTGCACAAAATGATGATTTTGATGATGATGTTATGTCGTGTATATTTTTAAGCACACTTTAAGAAGCTGCTCTTTGTTTGCGACGATGACGACGCGCTTGTTCTTCTTTTCGTTATTGTTCTTCTTTTCGTCTTTTGTTTTTGTCGACGGCGACGTGCAAACGCCTCAAAGAGAACTCAGAAAAGAAACCGTCACGATGCAACTGTCCTACGGGAACGTAGAGCTCGGATTTTATAAAGACGAAGCTTCAAACACGGCGGACCACATATTGAAAGCGTTTAAACTCGGCTTGTACGACACCAATCACGTGTTTCGAGTGGATAAAAACTTTGTCGCGCAAATCGCGGATTGCATGACGAGTCGAAGAGTTGGTTTGACTTTCGAGCAGAACGAACACGCGAGGAAGAAAATACGAGGCGAGCACGTCGGGCAAACCATCAAACACAGGAAAGGAACGCTTTCGATGGCACGGTTCAACGATCCAGACAGCGGGACGACGTCGTTTTCGATTTTATTAGGCGACGCGCCGCATTTAGACGGGCAGTATTGCCAATTTGGGGAGTTGATTAGTGGATTTGAAGTGTTGGACGAGTTACAAAAGCTGGAGACGACGAAAAGCGGGATCTTCGTCATGCCAAAGGAGCGGATTGAGATTATGAGCACTTACGTCACAAGTGGTGGCGATGGAGACAACAACAACTGCGTGGAAGAAAAATTGCGCGCGGAATCTTTGGCGAAGGAGCTGCACGACATCAGAGCCGCAAAGTTACCGAGTAAAAAATAGAGAAAGAGAGGTAAGGAAGCGGCGTATTATTTTTAAAGCTCTTTCATTTGCGCGAAGAACCGACTGCGTTGGCGTAGCAACAACGATGATGTCGCAAAAATATTACTAGTAGTATTATGGTAGTTATTATAGTTATTAGAATTATTTCCAATGAACGAAAGCGATGAACACGTATCTCGCCGCGAACGTAAATACTACACACGCGACTTGAAATGCTAACAATCGCAAACACAATTTCCTTTCCGTCGTTTTCCCGAAAACGCGTAAAAACAACGTCACCAGATTCATGTTGTATCGCGTCTCCGTCGCCTTGGACGGACTCAATAAACCGGTTTGCGTCTCAAACCTCGGTAATCGGTGTCGAGGACACGGCACAATTTTGAACAATTGCGGAATAGAGTACAAAAAGTTCACCACTTGCGGTAAACAAAACAACAGCAACGTTTCGGAGAAGTGGCCTAAAATGCCAGCCACGGCTAAAGTCATCCCGGCGAAGTACGTGTACGAATCGCCCACAAACACCGCGCTCGGGTACCAGTTTTGCTCCAACAAACTCACCGTGGCGGCAAAGAAAGGCGCGATTAACAACAACGAAAATACGTGCGGTCCAACGACTACATTCGACGTTGGATCTGTCAAAAGACTCCAAACGTTCAGAACGATGATCCCGCCGGCGATGACTAACGATTGGCCGCACTCTAATCCATTTAAACCGGCGTGGATGTTAATCGCGTTCGATAAAAAAACTGCGAGCAACCAGATAAACGCGATATAAATGTACCCAACGTCCATCAATCCACTCTTCATGTCCACTTTCATCGTTACGATATCCCGCACAATAGGGACCGAATCGAGCGCGCCTAAAACCGAACGCATATTTTCGCGAAACATGCGAGGGACGACGATAGACGTCGATCCTTGGTAACTTTGCGCCAACATCGTCGCGGCAAACCCGGGTAAAATCATCTTCGCTCTCCACGGCAAATCTAACACGTCGTCTACGAATCCAAGAAACAACATGAACCCAATCGTCGCCAACGCCGCGTTGTGTTCGCTCTCTCCGCTGTTGTCCAAAATGAACGCCGTGTGTAAAGTCCTCCCGATAACCAAGGACACGAGCACCGCACACCCACTCGCTAAACCCAACGCCTCTGGAATAGCAATCTCGCCCATTTTCGTTCCTTTTTTGTTAATATCTAAACCAAACATGTTTCGCTTCCCGAGCGTGCGTCGAGCGACGATTGGTATTAAGCGCGCTGTTGTCGCGTACGCCAACACGGACGTGAACGCAGCTAAAAGTAAGATTTTCATCGCGCCTTGATCCATATTATATACACTCACTCCACTCATATCTTCGTTCACGAATCCTTTCGCGAAAATAATTATTGAGGTTGGGAGTAAACAAAACGCAGTCATTTTAAGAACATCTCTGGTGCGTTTTTTTTCAATAACTTCGAGTATTTCTCGAGGGATGACAGACGCGTTTTCGTCGTCGTTATTCCTTCTCTCAGCAGCGTTTGGACTGCTTGTTCGTTGTCTCACCGACGACATCTTCGTTTACTACTTCTTCTTCTCTTGTTCTTGTTGTTGTTGTTGTTGTTCTAACAGTTTCTTTTCCAATCGAATCTTGTCCCTTCGAACGCCTTCGCGTAACTTTTCTTTCTCGTCTTTTTGCTCCCAGTGGACGTAGTATATCCCGGACGAGACCAAGGAAACGGTCAAGAAAAGTGCGAAAAGTCCTCTGGATCTTCCTTTAGCTAAAAATGCGTTGTTTTTACTCCCGATAGTCTTCGTATTCGTCGCGTTCGTCGAGTTTAGCATGTGTGCGAATATAAAGTGAAGAGGACTGCGACAGACCTTTTAGGTGAAAAAAACGCATAAAAATCACATCAGAACGAAGACGGATTAGACACTCTTTTTATTCACTTTATACTCTATTTATATACACTATATACACACACACAGAGAGAGAGTCAGAGAGTAATGCGTTCGTTACCGAGAACGTCCTGGTCGAGCTTACCGGACGTCGTCGCGTCGTGTGAGAATACTACGAGTAATACTACGAGTCCGACGATGCAGTCGACGACGGGGACTTCTTACAACAACAACAACAACAACGCTAATAATAAGAAATTGAAAGTTTTGTGTCTTCACTCGTTCCGAACGTCCGCGGATATCGTGAAGTTACAACTCGCCATGGGCGGGTGGGATAAACATTTACAGGATTCCGCGGAGTTTATCGCAATAAACGGGATATTTAAAGCAACGGGAGAACCTCCGGAAGATGTGAAATCAGCGTTTCCAAACATGGGCAGTTTTCAGTGGTACGACGCGGAACGAAACGCGGACACGGGGAAGATGGAATACAGAGGGATCGAAGAGTCCGCGAAATTCGTGGACGAGATTGTGCAGCGAGAAGGAATCGATGGGTTGTTAGGGTTTAGTCAAGGCGCGACGTTAATCGGGGAGATGTTGAAAAGGTCTTCGTCCGATACCGCAAACGCCCCGGAAGGAGAAGAGGAAGCGATGCGGATGAAGAGTTTACGATTCGCGGTGTTGATATCAGGCATGCCGAGCAGAGCGGACGAGAAATTGAGGGAACAAATGCGTAGTAATAATAGTAATAGTAACAATATCGAGAAAACAATAGGTGCGTCTATCCCGACTTTGCACGTAGTCGGCCAACAAGACCGGGCGATACCCCCGGCGCTGACAAAGTTACTGCATAAAGAGTTTGGCGGGAAGGCGGTGTTAGTCGAACACGAAAAAGGGCACGTGATACCGAAAGTGTTTCCATCGAACGAGTTAGGCGAGAAAGTGAAGAAATTCTTCGACGAACGGTTGATGGAAAAGAATAGCAACGCGCGTTTGTAAGTTATTTTACTAATTTCGCAGCAATTTATAAAAACTATCTATCGCGCCTATAATAAATCTAATCTGTCTAAAAACTATCAAAACTAATACACGCGCATTGGGAATAAAACTTCCTTCACGTTCAAAACTATTCCGCGGTTCCAAATGTTCACCACGTCCACTCGTTCGCTCTTGGGCAACCTTTTATTCACTCGTCGCATGTGCGCGTATTTATACGTCTCGTTCGTCGTCACGTTCATCGAAACTAAGTAGATGTGGTACAAGGCAAAAACCAAAACGCCAAACCCAACCGAAAATAAAACAAACATCGAGAACATACTTCGCGTGTGATGATACATCAACGCCGGCAAGAACAGACCGAAAAAATCTTTTTCTTTCACCGAGTGCCAATGCTTCGGTATCCGCGTCATCACCCTGTTCCAACAGACGAGACCTCCGTGCGCGCACAACGCGCCGTTCACGATCAAGAACAACAAAAACCAACGCAAATTTCTCAAACCAATCGCTTGGTTCACCACCGCGCAGTAATGATCAAACTTACACACTCTTCGATTGGTCACCGCGTCCCACTTGCTCCTCGCCGGGATGTCGATATTCAGCGTTCGACAGGATTTCCCTTCCTCGTAGAGTAAATCATCGAACGGGAACATTTTATAGCACACCTTGTGATTCTTCTCCGTGACTATTCCTGGATCGGACTTTAGCACGAGCAAGTGCGAGATAATGCCAACTATCGCGTGCAGCGTGAACCAGAAAAGCTTTATTACTTCCTTCTTCTTCTTTTGATTGTTGTTGTTGATGTTTATGTTGTTGTTCTTACTAATGTCATCACCTAAGAAGTCGCTGAAGAAATCCAAAGCCAACAGGTACCCTATCAAAACGACGAGATAATACGCAATCGCGCTCAGTGGATTCCTTCTTTTTTCGCCGCGCTCTGTTCCTTTCTTTTTCTTTGACTGCCACCACCTTCGCCACCACTCTTTTAACGACGACGAGAACAACATCACGCGCGCGTGTTTGCCGTTTTCTCTTCTCGCGATTTAGGGGAAATGTTTGTGCGCAAATTCCTCATAAAAACACACACACACAGACGTAAACGTAAACGTAAACGAATGAGTTCCTCTCATCGGTGTCTGTCTGACCAACCATCATCACCGACATTAGTAGTATCACTCGGAAACAACAAAAGAAGACGCGCAACAACAACGAGAACGACAACTACAAGAAGAAGAAGAACAGAAACAATAAAGACGAGAAATTTCAACGCGTCTTCATTCAGCGAGAGTTTAACGAAGATGGAAAAGCGACCGATAATTTTTTTAGACGTGGATGGCGTTTTAAACCGAACGGCAACGGCACCTCAACTCATCGTGGAGAGAGATAAAGTCGAGATTTTGAACGAGATATGCGCGTCAACGGGGGCGGAAGTCGTGTTGACGACGTACTGGAGACACTTTGAAGAGTACATTGGATATATTTTTATGCGACACGATTGTTTGGAAATAGAGGTGGTTGGAAGGACGGAGGGAAAGCCTCACTTGGCGGATTCCGTGCATCACGATTTACACGTGTCTACGAATAGAATTCAGGAAATTAAGAGTTATTTAGACGCGAGATTTGTCGGGGAGGAGAAGTATCCCAAGTTTGTCATCGTGGACGATAAGGAAGTGGTGAGTGAAGGACACGCGTGGGCGAACAGGTTCGTAAAAACGAAATCTGAAATCGGTTTGACAAACGAACGCGCGCAACGGATGATTGAATCTCTGGAGCGGGTTTGAGAACGACGACGACGACGACTCCTGCATTAGTATGCTTTAGATTGTATTAGTAGATTTATTTATGTGGTTGTGTTATGGTTTGTTATTAAATATTACAAAGGAATCAACGCTGCAAGCTCGCCCACGCGTGCTTCCTTTTTTGCTGTTTGTTTTCGTACGTGTTCTTCTAGACGATGATTCGTGTTATACTAAGTTTCTTTCGGCATTGGTGTCGTCCAGAACTCTCCTTTTTGCTTCTCAAAATCTTGCGTCAATTTCACTTTCACTTGGTCGTTCGACATCATTTTCGTAGGTGGGGGTGACGGCATGATAGAATCTATTTTATGATGCAACATCCGTAACGACGCCAGCGTTCTGTGGTGCAAAATGTCTATGGCGTGCGAGCTGTATAAATCAGGGTTGGTTAATCGCAACGTCGAGGAAAGCACCGGAGTCACACTCGCTCGCGCAGAAATGTTTTTGAACTTCTCCCTCGTTTGCTTCGAACGGTAGCAACTTTGGATGAGTAAAACCGCGCGCATGCGTTTTTGCGCATCTTCAGAATCGGGATTAATCAAAAACGCGCCGTCGGCGCCATTTATTGTTTTCAACTTGTTCAAGTAAAATTGAGGACGTTCGTCGTACCATTTATACACGTCTGATTTTATGCCGTATAACATCAAAGCGTTGTACGCTTTAGAATACGCCACCATTTCTCTTCTGAATAATGCTTGCATTCGTTTCTTCTTCAGCATAACTTGTACGTCTGGATAGTGCTTCACTTCCTCTTCCAAGTCTTGGTACGAAAGCGAGTAGACGTCTGAAAACGTAATCGTTTGCAGAAACTGAGGCGATCGCCCAGGTTCCAACACATAGTCCTGACCAAAAACTTGTCCAGCGGTGATTATTCTACCATTTGCGACGAGCACACCTTTACGAATCATCAAAAAGTTGTCCATGTAATCTCCTTTTTCTAAAATCAACTCTTTCGGCGGATACGTTTGCTGTTTCATCTTCAAGGACAACGCCAACACCAAAGACTCTGGAAAGTCGTGGAAGAATTTCACGTCTCTCATCCAATTGTTTCGCAAAACCACGAGCTCTGCTCGTAGTCGCGGTGACATTTCTGACATCAACGCCGTCGTTCTTTCTAAGTCTAACTTCGCATCACCGTGTTTGTACTTGAAGAACTCTCTCAGTTTCACTCGCATCTCTTGCGGCGTCAACGGCAAATCCGCAAATAACTCGTTCAAATCCGTCAACGAGTTCTTTAACCCGCTCGTTCGAGAATTCTTCGTCGAAATGACGTTACCAACGGCACCGACGACGTAACCGTATTGAAATGCGCCAGCTAACATCGCTATGATGACAAAAATACGCTCCTCGTTTGTTTTCGGCGAAATGTCCCCGTAACCGATGGTTGTGATGGTCATCGAACTCCAATACAGCGCAGCGATGTACTTATCAAACCCAGGCACGCATGCCAAAGGATCTGTGGGATCGTAACACGAGTTGTTTACGGTGAAATCACCGAAATATGTATTCATCATCCACGTATCGTGTCCAGCGCTTGCCCCGAGGTCGTGGACGAATCCAAACGCGCACGCCATCCAATGCGCGAAAATGACCGTAACAATCGCAAACTTACTCAATGCGAGCATGGAATAATCGATGGTATACCTCATTTCCAATCTCTTAAATAATCGCATCGTTCGCAGAATGCGCAAAAGTTTCGCTAATCGAAATAATCTCAACGCCCTCAAGACGGTCAAATTTTCAATGTTTGCGTTCGGGTACGCATCCTCTACCATTATCGTAATCAAATCCGTCGGTATGACGGATAGAAAATCGATAATGAACCAGCTTCTGAGATAGGAAATTGCAATATATCTCCGATCGTATATAATGTGTCCAGTTTTAGGTTCCGGAACGGCCAAGAAAAAGTTGATGAAAAGATCGGTAATGAAGAACAAATCGACGATTCTATTCAACACGAACAACGCGTTCAAATTCGGTCTAGAAAATGCAACTTCAGCTGGAGTGACCACTGCTGTCCACAACAACGCGCATATGATGAGGAAATCCCATTTGCGCATGAACGACCCTAACGGCGAAAGCACGAAGACGCCTTGCTTCCTCGCGTAAAACGAGTTCGTGTCGTTGTTTTCATCGCACTCTGCGCGTATTCGTGAACTCAAGGTTCTTCCGGAACTCGCCCCCATCAATGTTGAGCTATCATTCTTACTATTACTGTTATGCATACCGGCTTTCGGGTCTTCTTCCTCCACTCCTTCCATCACTCGCTCACCCCACGTCCTTTCCATTCGTTTTTTCTCCTCCTGCCTCGCCCCGATCCTCTTCGTCTCTGCATATCTCATCTCCGTCGACCCTCTGCCCTTCATTCCCTTCAGCGATTTACTTTTAAACAAGGACACTATAAAACTCTCCGTGTTCGTGGTTTCCGCGTCGGTTTTATTCGACGCATCGCGCATATCTAACACGTCTTTCGTCAGCTCGGCGATGTTCGTAAAGAAGGAACCGATGCCGGCCTCCGGTACCGGATTTAAACTCGATCCAGTGCGATGAAAAGCCCCTCTGGCATCATTCGTATGGAGTCGTTTCCGTATTTGTTGTTGTTGTTGTTGTTGTTGTTGTTGAGATTGTCCGTCGGCGGCGAGCTCGATATCTTCGTTCGCCGCCTCTGCGGCGGTCGCGCTCGTCCCTGATTCTCGTCTTCCCTCCGCGGAGGAGGACCAATCATCGTCGCCCTCGTCGTCATCATTCATCGCCGGCGCTTGGCCGCGCGGGTAAGAGCTCATTCTCCCCGCGCGATGATTGTACTTTTATCGAGCACCTCTCTCACTCTCACTGTCCTCAACGCACAAATTAATAACGATTCACCACACTCTCAGGTGGGCGATAACACAGCACAGAAGGAGCGCGCAGCAATGCGTAATTCAACGGCACAATTCAAATCGTGTTTTTTGTCTCCTCCTGTTCCCCGCTTTGCGCGCGTCTCGAAACTCGCTCGTCTGAAAGTAATGAACCAATACCTTCCTTCTCCTCTTTTTCTCACCGCCCGCCCGAGAGAGAAAGGGCAGCGGGAGTATTCCGAGAGTAAAGAGCGCGAGGACAGAGTCTTGCAAAAGTGGGGGTCTCTGCTTTAAATAAAAAGTTTTGAAGAAGAAGAGCAAGCAAAAAGGAGGACAAAAATAGAAGAGATTTCAATCGATTTTTTGTGTTTTTCAACTACTAAGAATGTAAAGATATCGTTTTCGCTTTGTTCCCATAACCACCGAGGATGATAATAATGATATATTCAAATAATATTGATAACAATAATAACTAAGAAGCGCGCGGAGTGCCACACTGGCTGCAAAAGTTGGAAGCTGCGCTGGAAAATTGACAGCCGCACCGTTCACAAAACTTGGCGACGCCTACTGAAGATCGAGCGGCGGTGGCGGTGTTGATGCGCGGGACAAATTCGGGTTCGTGCAACTCGTGTTGGTTGGCGGTATTATTCGCATTGAATCGTCGCTCAACGTTGACGCCGTTGAGCTTACTGCCGACGTTGTTGATGCCGTTGGCGGCGTAGCCATTGACGTTGCTCATAAACGCGTCTTGGTTGTTGTTGTTGTTATTCGAGTAGTTGCTATATTCGTTCCTTCCGCCTCGTTGGAACCCGAGTCGATCGATAATTGGAGAGCTGCCATACTCTGGTTCTGGTAACCCTCCGATATCGGGTATTCGCACCGAAAATAACGACCCCGCGTCTTTTCTGTTCTCTTTCTTTCTCGTCGTGATGACTAAGGTTTTGCAATCGTTCCCGCAGAACGTCAACGAAGTGGGCGAAGAGACCGGTAAACGAACCTCTAAATCGACCATGTTTGTGTTCTTATCGACGCGAATGCACTTTCCAGCGCCGGAAATGGCAATCCACAAGTTACCAACCGCGTCAACTTGCGCGCCGTCAGGGCCACCAGCCATATCTGACGGTAACGAATAAAACAACCGTCTATTCAAAGGCCCTCTGTTTGGATCGTAATCAAACTCAAAGACTTCGCGTCGAGGAGTATCCGTAAAATACATCTTGCGCCCGTCCGGGGAGAAGCAAATGCAGTTGGAACATCTGTGTTTATAATCCAAGACTTCTTCCAACTGTCGATTGTTGTTCGCGTCTAAGCGCCACAAACCTCCGATGGCGCTCGCATCAACGCGGTGGTCGTTGTTGTAACTACCAATGATAAAATTACCCGAGCGATCGACGCGGCCGTCGTTTGGTCTGGTATTTAAACCGGGTTCGAAGTCAGTCAATCTCGTTTTCACCGTTTTACTTCTCGGGTCAAACTGGTACAATCCCGAGGCCAAGCCTAAAATCAAATCGCCGTTAGACATCAAAGCGCAGCACCCTAAGGTTTCCCCAAAGGATTCTTTCATGTCCGGAAACTCCTCGAGCAAGTCCCAACTGTACAAAGTGCCTCTCGGTGCATCCACCCAGTATAACTTTTGGTCTTTTTGCGACCAAACTGGAGATTCGCCAAGTTCCATTTGCGTTTCCAAGCACTCTTCCGCGTACAACACGCGCGGCGTTCCCGGCTTCGTGCCTTGATGAAACGAACAGATGCGCGCGAAATCGTCCGAGGATAACGACGCACCCCCAACAAGGCACCCGTCGATATCCGGGCATTGCATGAGCTCGTCCACCGAGTCTGGTTTGACCGACCCTCCGTATTGAATGCGCACCCTGTCGGCGACAGATTTGGAATACTTTTCTGCAATCCAGTTTCGAATTAGTTTGTGTACGCTTTGCGCGATGGCCGGCGTGGCAGTCAACCCGGTACCGATCGCCCAAACTGGCTCGTACGCGATGATCATATTTTCCACATCTTTCGCCGATACGCCGTCTAAACCACCCGCTAATTGCCACGATAAAACGTCGTACACGTCGCCTCTCTCGTACTCTTCTTTCGTCTCGCCGACGCAGAACACCGGCGTCATGTCATTCTCGATGACTTTCTTAATTTTCTTGTTAATGTCCTCGTCCGTTTCGTAATAGAGCGAACGGCGTTCGCTGTGACCGATAATAACGTGCGTGACGCCCAAAGAATCTGCCATCGTGCACGACATTTCACCGGTAAACGCGCCGCCGTTCTCAAACGTCACGTTTTGCGCGCCGAGGTAGACACCCGAGCCTTCAATCTGTAATAGTATAAAAGAAGAAGAAGAAGAAGTAGAAGAAGAAGAGGTCATATGGTCAGTATCTGTTTGTTTTCTCTCTCTCTCTCTCTCTCCCGAACATTTACAGCAGAAGCGAGTCAGAGTAACTATGACATGAAAAGTATCGTTTCAAAAGCAGCAGGTAATTACTCCCGGCTTCAATTCTCAACAATGGAACTAGTATCTTCACTCTCGCCCTTTTCTCTGTTACCTTTTGCGTCGAGCCGAGCAAGAAAAAAATCGATATATTAGGAAACGTACCAACTGAGAGACTTCCGATAAAAACGCCGCCGGCGGGCATATCAAAACCTCCACGTTCTTATTATCTCCTCTTCCTCCTCCTCTGTTATTATTAGAGTTCCTCTTATTGAAGAGATTAAATCCACTCCTTCCTCCTCCTCCTCTCTCGTTGTTGTTGTTGAAAAAATCTGCGTCTCTCCTATCCTCCGCCGTGTTCGCGGCGACTAACGAGGCCAGCGTCCTCGCCTCCTCCAAAGTCTTCGGATTACATTTCCAGTTTCCCGCCATGATGGGCGTTCTTAACTGCTTCAAATCCTCCGGCCAGAACTCCTCCTCTTGCTCGTTATTACCAGGGTTTAACTTTTCCAATCGTTTCAGTTTGTTCTTTTGCTCGGGCGTTTTCTTCAATCCTTGTCCTCCACCACTGAAGAGTGCAGATTGAATCCTCACTCCGGAATTACATTTCCTTCTCCTCGTGATGATGACACCATTTCGCCGTCGTTGTTGTTGTTGTCTGGCGAGAAGGAGGTTGTTGCTCAAAACGCTGACGCTGCTCGTCGTCGTCGTCGTCGTCATCAGTTCTGCTTCTTCTTTTGTTTAATACTAATTTGCACAAGATAACGGAGAGAATGAGGCAAAATATGAATTGACTTATGAATTGAGCGAGCGAGGATAATTTTTTTTTTGTGGTCAGATTAATAACTTTCTAGAGAGAGATTTTGGTTGTTCATCAGACACACGACTCTCTTCTCATTATTTTTACACGAACGAAAGCATATTTCAACTTTTTCTACTACTCTCTCCCGCAAAACTCTGCATCACTCTCACTCTCAAAACACACAAAGACAAAGACAGAGAGACAGAGAGCGAGAAGGAACGAACGACGCGCTGAAACGACCTTAAACGTTGTTGTTGGGATTTTTAGTATTAATCGCGTTTGTCGTAGTACGCGAGAGATGAGGAACAGCCATCGCCCTTCTTTGGGAAGTTGCAGAGAAGGCCGAGGAGTTTTTCATCGTCAACGCGCGAAGACAAGCGCGAGCAAAAACGCGAGGAAAAAGACAACGAGCTTAAGCGCGAGATGTCGAGGAGTGCTGCGCGCGAACGCTTCCTCGTCGTCTTCCTCTTCTTCTCTTAAGAAAGTATCACCGTCCTCGTCGTCGTCTTCTAAAAACAACAAAGGCGAAAATATCATCGTCGTTGGATTAGGAACGAGAGGCGTGACCATCATAGACGAGTTGCAAGAAGGCGCCTGCTTACCGAAAGCACAATTCTGGTCGATATCGTCGGATGTTGGGATATTAACGAGGACAAAATCGACGAACAGATGGCGATTACCGCCGGCGACGAGCGATATTCCGCAATCGGCGGTGATTGATAACGCGACGAGCGCCGCGCAGTCGGTGTTGTTCGCCGCGGAGAGCATGAGTTTGGAAGCCTTCTCTTCGGGAGGAGACGACGACGACGATAAAAAGAAAAGTAAACAAGAGAAACAAAAAGAGTTGGACGAGAAAGTGCACATATGCGTCGTCTGCTCTTCGGGAGAAGCTGGCGGAGAAGCGGGGATGTTATTCGCGAAAGAGCTGTTCAAATCGAAAAACATCGCGAGCGAGAAAAAAACTCGATTCCCGGGCATATGGGGCGGCGTCGAAACTCCGAGCGGGAGTACCGTATCTATTCACGCGGTCGCACCCTTCGATTTCGAAGGACGACGGAAACGAGACGAAGGGTTGGCGTTTTTGGATATGTGTTCGAGGAAGAAAGGTGCGGATTCTGTGGTTGTCGTTTCGCAAAGAGACGCGCAGGCGCTGGAAGGAGAACCGATGACTTTAGAAGCCGCATCGGCGTTGGCGAACGATTTTTGTCGTTGGAGCGTCTTGAACGTCGCGAAAGACTTGAGGCGAAACTCGACGTTTTGGGACGCGCGCGTGAACGGAGAAAACGAACGGTGTGGGATATTAGACGAACAAAACGCGTTTAAAGATGCCATTTCCTCGAAAACTTTACGAGAGATTAATAGCCAAAACTTATCGAAAAGTGCAAGTGGGGGTTGTGGCATCGCCGTCGTCGGGTGTGCGGTGGAGGAATTGAAAACGTACGGCACGGAAGACGAACAGATTTCTGCGGCGATTGTTTCCGCGGTGAAGGAAGCGGCGGAAGATTCGCCGTTTCTCGACCCGACGCAAGCCCTCGGCGAGAAATGCGTACATCTCGTGTGCCAAATCTCCACGCCTCGAGGTACGCTTGGACCGTTAGCGAGGAAATCTATAACCTCCAGCTTAGCTGCGTACGTGGACCCGCTGAAATGCGGCGTGACTATATGTAAAGCGCCGGCTGAAAATACCGTCGGATGCATCGAGATTTCCTTATACGCCGTGGCGAATTTTGAAACCATCGCGGAAAGATTTACGTTGCGTCAATCGCAGATTGCGTTGAGAAAGCTCAAAGATAGAAACTTACCCGAGCAGATGATAAATAATTTAGAACCGAGGAAGAAACGTTTGGATTGGTCTTCGGTGGATGATCTCGTCGACGAGAGCAACGAAAACAAAGTCACGTCTCCGCCACCAAAGCGTTCTTCTCCTCAAACCGCTTCGGACGGAAAATCCGTCGATTCCATCTTCGACGAGGCATTAATGTCTGTCGACGAATCCAACGAGTCGTTGCTTCGAGCGGGTGACATGCTAGCAAACATTAGCGAGGACGGAACGATGGAAGATGCGCCGGAAATCAACCCGTTCGTAACCACGGACGAAGAGTTTGATTTGGAAAGCGAGAACTTTGTCGTCTTGGAAGACGAGGACTTAGAAGTTCCTCCTCCTCCTCCTCCTCCCTCTAGCGATACAGAAGAGAAGCAGAAGACGACAGAATCTAGCGCGGTAACCACCGCCAACAACGACGCGGCGCGCATTACGGTACCTGGAGAACTTACGGGAAGCGTCGTCTTGACGCCGGTTCGAGTGTTGCGCCCGAAAGAAGACGCGAGCGGTAACGTCGTCGGATATCGCGCGGTAGACTCCGTCAACGATTACGACAAAGCCGACGTCGACGACAACGACATCGATACTCAAAACGAAAAGAGCAATAGCAATAGCAAATTCTCCTTGCTCGGCTGGCGTCCGTTTTCGAGCAAAAACGACGCCTCCTCCTCTTCCTCCTCCTCCTCCAAAGTACGCTCGAGAGCCTTTGGTGTGCTCGAATCCGACCGCGAAGCGCGCACGCGACCCATCCTTCGCGTCGAATACGCCAACATGTGCGTCTACGAAGGCGAAGTCCTCGAAAAAACAACCAAAGCCGAAGGCTCTGGCATCATGCGCTTCGCCTCTGGCGATTGGTACGAAGGAAGGTTCGCGCAAGGCAAACCCGACGGAAAAGGCAAGCTCTCGTTCTCGCGAGGAGGATACTTCGAAGGCGAGTGGTTAAACGGGAAACCAGTCAACGGCTCACTCGTGAAACCACCACCACAATCACCGGTGGGATAAATTCCTCGTCGTCTTTAGAATAGAATATTTAGAATATATATATTATGCGAGTAAAATTGACGCGCGCGGTGTTGTTATCCTCTCGTATTCACTTAAAATTTTTCTCACACGCCTTCGAGGAAGGCACCTTTTTCCCTTACATTTCTTCATAAAAAATTGCTCATGCGAGAAGAAGAAGACAAGGCCGAGGCCGAGAAGAAG
>Ga0181599_1003028_pt1 | contig 14615 bp, 12 predicted proteins | sample 041ome_3_FD_148658 | JGI IMG/M metagenome (GOLD analysis project Ga0181599, IMG submission 148658) | Coastal salt marsh microbial communities from the Groves Creek Marsh, Skidaway Island, Georgia - 041405US metaG (spades assembly) | ecosystem: Environmental > Aquatic > Marine > Intertidal zone >...
GGATACGAGGACGAGAAATATGAGTGGAACCAGATTCGGCCTCTCATCCCACCTCACATTGCGGGAGACCAATGACAGCGGGCAACCCGCAGCCGGTCTGGGATCCACTCCACCCAGAATTTCGGGCTGACCCGTACCCCTGGTACGAAGCGCTTCGTACCAGCGACCCTGTGCATCGCTTAGACGACTACACCGTGGTACTCACCCGCCACGACGACGTGTTGCGGACACTTCGTGGAGGTGAATTCGCCCGCGATATCGAACAGCACGCAGCAGCTCCGATCGATAATCCCGTCATGCAACGTCGAAGAGAGCGCAGCGAGCAACGCTCAAAGTCAATTCTCAACCTCGACCCGCCCGATCACACCCGTCTTCGAAAGCTTGTCACCCAAGCCTTCACACCAAAAGCCGTCGATCGACTCCGACATACGACTGAGCAAATGGTCGACGATGTTCTCGATCGAGCTGAGTCGAAGGGCGGCATGGAAGTTATTGACGAGCTCGCGTTCCCGGTTCCCTTTCAGGTCATTTCAGCCATGCTCGACATGCCAACAGAGCGAGCCGACGACCTTCGCGACTGGAGCCAAATACTCACGGCAACTCTTGAGCCCACCACCACCTTGGAGGATCTTGACCGAGCCGACGTGGCCGTCAACCAACTCATCCCATACCTGTTTGAGATCATCGAAGAACGGCGCCTGAACCTCGGCGACGATGTCGTGTCAGCATTGCTCAACGCCGAAACCGAGGGAGACCGGCTTGACATGGCCGAACTGATGTCATTCGTTGTGCTGCTATACGTTGCCGGCCACGAGACAACGGTGAATCTCATCGGAAATGGTCTGCTCGCCCTCTTAGAACATCCCGATCAACTTGAGCGTTGGCGAAACGATCCGACCCTCGATGCAACCGCCGTCGATGAGCTTTTACGCTTTAACGGTCCGGTGCAGAACACGGTTCGGGTTCCGCTTCAACCGGTGACATATGCCGGAATTGATGGTGAGCCAATCGTTGTCGATCCGGGATCTATCGTGACGACATGTCTCGGAGCAGCGAATCGAGATCCCGCACTGTTTGATTCACCCAATGAGCTCCGTCTCGATCGCCCGAATGCACAACGGCACCTCGCTTTCGCATCTGGCATTCACTACTGCCTCGGAGCATCACTCGCTCGCATGGAGGCAACCGTTGCACTCACCCGCCTGATTCGTCGCTTCGACAACATCTCTCTCATTGGAGAACCAACTTGGCGAGACCGTTACACCATCCGTGGGGTCAACCACCTCGAGATCGAATTTGGATAGCGATTACGGGCGTTGCAGTAGGTCAATGAGAGAACTTGTGTCCCAGCGGCTTCCACCACGCTGGTCGACCTGTCGGTAGAACTGCTCGACAAGAGAGGCCACAGGAAGTCGGGCACCATTTCGAGAGGCTTCGTCAAGGCAGATCGAGAGATCCTTCAGCATCCACTCGACCGCAAAACCAAAATCGAATTCGCCCTCAGCCATAGTGGCAGCGCGATTATCCATTTGCCAACTCTGAGCGGCACCTTGGCCGATCACATCAACGACTTCATCAACCTCGAGGCCGGCCCGCTGAGCGAACGACACCCCTTCGGCGAGGCCCTGCAGGAGCCCAGCGATACAAATTTGGTTGACCATCTTCGTGAGCTGTCCAGATCCGACAGGACCCATTCGGCGGCACCGCTTGGCGTACGCCGCCATTGCGGCCTCAGCCTGCTCAAAGACCTCCGGATCATCGGCCCCGCACATCACCGTCAGCGCTCCGTTCTCGGCTCCGGCTTGTCCGCCCGATACCGGGGCGTCGACAAAGCCGATGCCGGCTTCAGCGCATTGCGCCGCAAGTTCACGGGCGAGTCCGGCAGATGCGGTCGTGTGATCTACGCGCATCGCGCCGCAAGTTCACGGGCGAGTCCGGCAGATGCGGTCGTGTGATCTACAAGGATGCTTCCTGGTTCCATCGCCGACAGACAGCCAGATTCACCGAGGACGACCTCACGCACATCGTCGTCATTACCAACGCAAATAAACACAATTGATGCGCCCTCGGCCGCTTCAGCCGGAGTTGGAGCAGCACGATTGCCATGCAAGGCAACCCACGCAAGGGCTTTCGGGGCGGTTCTGTTGTAGACCGTAACTGGATGGCCCTGTTTCGCGAGGTGACGAGCCATTGGCGCGCCCATCACGCCAAGACCACAAAAAGCGACAGGTGAGGGGGATGTTGTCATACCCCCGATTTTGACATGCTCAGCAGGAGCGAGCGTGCACCCCTAATTACTTCTTCGCTGCTGCCTTCTTGGCCTTCTTCTCGGCCTTGAGCACGCCCTTCGACAGAGCCTCATCGAGATACTCCTCGGCTGCCTCTGCGGACACCTTAAGTGCGGGTGCAATTTCGCTGATCAGATTGACGCGAGCACGCTCGTACATTGTTCGCTCAGCAGCCGACAGCGCGGCGTCACGATTACGCGCAGCAAGGTTTCGAACGACCTCGGCCACCTGGTACACGTCACCTGATTTGAGCTTTTCTTGATGGTTCTTAAAACGACGGCTCCAGTTCGATGGAACACGCGGGTCCGGCTTTGCGAGCACGGACACAAGATCCTCAAGTTCATCTGGAGAAACGGGAGGCCGAACGCCAACCTCGTCGGCCTTCTCCACAGGGACCTTCAACGTCATCTCGTTGATCACCGTCTCGAGAATGAGGTACTCCCGCTTCTCTCCGAAGGCTTCCATTTTCTTCGTGCCCTTCACCACACAAGCTCCATGCTGTGGGTAAATGACCGTCTCGCCCTTCTTGAACTTCACGTTGTCCTCTCGATGGTGCTCGAACCGCAAATCGGTATTCCGGCTCTTTGAGGGTATCGCGCCCCCGGCAGGATTCGAACCTGCGCGCTACGGATTAGAAAGCCGTTGCTCTATCCTGACTGAGCTACAGGGGCCTGCAGTTGTCAAATTGCCCTTTGAGAATATCGTCGACAACTCGCCTCATCATCACGACTCAAGTAAGCGTTTCCTGAGAAGATCAAGGGCTGAGATCACCGATAGCTGCCGCATCATGTCGCGATCACCTGGCATTGTGACATGCACACTCCGAATGCGGTCTGGTTCGCCCTCGGGCAACACCACTGCAGCAAAGAGTGTTCCAGGCCGCATTCCATCTTGTTCAGATGGACCGGCGACACCGGTTAGGGCAAGACCAACATCGGATTGAAGCGCCTTACGAGCACCCTCCGCCATCTCAATTGCTGCCTCTTCTGTGACAACCGGACCCTCTGATACTCCGAGCAGATCAAACTTGACCTCACTGGCGTAGGAGACAACCGCTCCCCGAAAGACATCACTCGCCCCAGGCACTCCTGTCAGGCGACCAGCCACCAAACCACCCGTGACCGATTCTGCCAGCCCTAGCGACCACCCGCGGTCACGCAATTGGCCGAGCACCACCGACTCCATGGTGTCGCTATCGACACCGAAGACCTGGTTGCCTAGCACTTCACGAATTCGCTGCTCCCAAGGAGCGAGCAGCGCCGATGCAGCATCAGCATCTGGAGCACGACCGGTGAGACGAACCTTGAGCCCTTCCCATCCGCTGGCCAGGAACGCAAGTGTCGGATTACCCACTTCATCAAGATCGTGGATGATGTCGTCGAGGCGTTCATTCAAGCCACTCTCACTCTCACCCCATGTGCGTAATGTGCGGCTGGCAATTGTCCAACGTTCTCCGGATCGCTGCTGAAGGTCAGGCAAGATTGCTCGCTCAAACATCTCTCGCATCTCGTGCGGCACTCCAGGCACGGCATAGACGACACGTTTGACTGGTCCTGAAGGCGTGTCGATGGTGACAGGGCAGATCAAACCCGGGGCGGTACCCCTCGTCTGAGGAATGATGGAAGCCCCCTCGGGCACCATCGCCTGCCGCAAATTATTTTCTGGCATCGTTCGATTTCGCGATGTGAACAAGTAGCGAATGACGTCGGCCACATCTTCGTCAAGATGTAACTCAACTCCCATCACCTCAGCAATTGCTTCACGTGTGAGGTCGTCATGTGTGGGGCCAAGCCCCCCGCACATGATTACGGCATCAGCCTCGCCGAGCATGCGTCGCAAATGTCCGGTGATGCGCCCAATGTTGTCGCCGACCTTGACTTGCGACAACGAGTCAAATCCGTGCATGGCTAGGTTCTCACCCAACCATGACGAATTGGTATCGACGATTTGACCTAACAGAAGTTCGGTGCCGACGGCCAACACATCACAACGCATCTTTGTCCCCGTTCACTTGTTCGTCATTTGGCTTGCGATGAGGTACTGCGCCCCACTCACGAGTGCGAGAGCAACTGCGAGCCACAGCAGACCCATCCACAACCAGGTGTAATCAGCTGCAAACCAGGGCCACAACGCAAAGCCCACCGCTAACTGTTGCACCACGGTCTTGTACTTCGCGAGCTTCGATGCCGGAACGCTCACACCCTTCGACCCAACCAGCACCCGGTACACGCTGATCACTAACTCTCGTCCGGCTATCAACAGCACCGGTAGCAGCGGGAAAACATCACGGCTGACAAGGGTGAACATCGCTCCGAGCACGAGAACCTTGTCGGCTAGAGGATCAAGAAAGGCGCCGGTTGATGTCGTGCCATGCCTGCGTGCCACCCAACCATCAATTCCATCGCTGACGCTCAGAGCAAACCACAACAGATACGCAACCCACGCTCCCCGTTGATGGTCGGGGACAAGAAAGGCGCCGGTTGATGTCGTGCCATGCCTGCGTGCCACCCAACCATCAATTCCATCGCTGACGCTCAGAGCAAACCACAACAGATACGCAACCCACGCTCCCCGTTGATGGTCGGGAATGACAAGAAACATGACCGGCGACAGTACGAGGCGGCCAGCGGTGATGGCGTTAGCCCAAGTTGCGAGCGCGTTTGGATCCACTGGCACTACAGCGACCCCTCATCGTCATCGTCGGGAATTGACCCTCCAACTGCGACGAGGTCAGGACCCCACGCTTCTTCGATCTCGACCTCAATGAACGAGCCAACACGGTGTGACGGATCGATGTGGATCACGCCGTCAATTTCTGGTGCCTCTCGATGGCTTCGACCCACACCAATCTCATCGACGAGCACGGTGACATGATCCCCAATGAGAGCATCTCGGCGGCGAGCAGTAATTGCGTCTTGCATCTCGGTGAGTTCGGCCAGACGTTCGGTCATCAGGCTGGGATCGACCTGACCGTCGAGGTCATAGGCGTACGTGCCAACCTCACGACTAAATGAGAAAAACCCGCACCAGTCGAGATCGGCTTGCTCAACGAACTCGACCAATGCCGCATGGTCATCATCGGTCTCGCCCGGGTAACCCACAATGAAATTTGACCGCATCGTTGCATTTGGCTGGGCTGCACGAATTTCAGAAATTCGCTTCAAGAAACGGTCGCCATCTCCCCAACGTCGCATTCTTCGAAGAAGCGGTTTGCTGACATGCTGCAACGACAGGTCAAAATATGGCACCTGAGTTCCGAGAATGACCTCAACTAACTCGTCAGTGAGATCGCTTGGGTAGAGATACAGCAATCGAACACGTTCAACCTCTTCCGCCACAGCACGAACAAGTGGAACGATGGCACCCGCACCTAGTTCGTCTGGCCGATCGACTCCGTATGATGCGAGATCCTGCGCCACAAGGACAATTTCCTTCGCCTGAAGTGATTGGACTTCAGCCAAGATCGAATCAGTGTCCCGACTTCGCTGGCTTCCTCTAAACGATGGAATTGCACAAAAACCACATGACCGATTGCAGCCCTCTGCAACCTTCACGTACGCCCATGGGCGTTGGGATGGGGGCCGCTGCAAATTCAGCAAGTCCATGGTTGGCATTGGCGCTTCAGAAACCGGAATGAGGCGTCGCTGTTGCTGTTCGGTTATGGCGCCCCCAAACCCGACAACCGCATCAACTTCAGGCAGTTCTGCAGCCAATTCATCTCCGTAACGCTCTGCCATGCACCCCGTCACAACAAGGCGAGATCCGCTTGGACGGGCCTCATCGAGTTGAAGGATGACATCAATCGACTCTTTTCGAGCCTCTTCGATGAAGGCACATGTATTCACCACGACGACATCAGCCGCTGACGGATCGTCAGTGGGCGACAGGCCATCGTGAAGGAGAGTTCCGACAATCTTGTCTGAATCGACCTGATTCTTGGGACAGCCAAGCGTCTCGACGTAAAAACGGCCGCTTCCCTGTGCTGTCACCTTCCTGACACTATCCGTCAGGCGCAGGACTTCTGTGGGTGGACTCGCAAAGCGCCTCGACCGGACAGTGGCTCAGACGGCTAGATCTGGCCGTTCTGACGCAAAAGTTCAAACTCTTCAACCGTCATGAGCACCGAACGAGCCTTCGAGCCTTCGCTTGGACCGACAACACCGCGCTGTTCCAACAGGTCCATGATTCGACCGGCCCGAGCGAACCCAACCTTGAGTTTGCGTTGCAGCATTGATGTCGAACCCAGTTGGCTACGAACTACGAGTTCGACTGCCTGGCGCATGATGACTGCGTCTTCATCGTCATCCCCTGAGGAAAAGGCGTGGGCATCAGAGGTGACGTCGTTGAAGTCAGACGCGCCTCCTACGGCTCCACTTGCGCTCGGTGCCCCATCGCCTTCGACTTCACTTGAGTAGATCGGTTCGGGCGCCTGCGCCCGCCAATGCTCAACAACTTGGCGCACCTCTTCCTCACCGACCCATGATCCCTGAATGCGGTTCGCGACCGATGAGTTACCCGGCAGCAGAAGCATGTCGCCCTGACCAACAAGCTTCTCCGCACCAGGCTGGTCAAGAATTACTCGCGAATCGGTGAGACTTGAGACCGCAAATGCCATGCGAGCCGGCACGTTTGCCTTGATGACTCCGGTAATCACGTTCACCGAAGGACGCTGCGTGGCGACGATGAGGTGGATTCCGACGGCCCTCGCCTTTTGCGCTATCCGAGTAATTGATTCTTCGACGTCGCGAGCAGCGACCATCATCAAGTCATTTAATTCGTCGACCACGATGACGATGTACGGCATGTGTTCGTACTCGGATCCATCTCGGCCTGCAGGTACCTGCAGGTTGCCTTTGATGACCGCCGTGTTGTACCCGGTGATATCTCGGTACCCACATTCCGAGAGAGCGTCGTATCGGCGCTCCATCTCTTTAACCGCCCAACCGAGAGCGTTGGCAGCCTTCTTCGGATTGGTAACTGGCTGAGTAATCTTGGGATTGGTAACTGGCTGAGTAAGCAGATGCGGCAAGCGCTGATACTGCCCCATTTCAACCTGCTTGGGGTCGATGAGGATGAGACGAACCTGATCTGGGGTGGTCCGCATCAATAGCGAAGTAATGATGCAGTTGATTCCGCTCGACTTGCCGGCGCCAGTTGCCCCAGCGATCAACATATGAGGTGTCGTCGCCAGATTGAGAAACACTGCCTTCCCCGCAATGTCTTTGCCGATTGCCACCTCAAGCGGATGAGTTGCCTTCTTAGCTTCATTCGAAACAAGCAGATCGCCGAGTGCCACCAGCTGCCTTCGAGCATTCGGAACTTCCACGCCGATTGCCGAGCGACCGGGAATAGGGGCAAGGATGCGCACGTCGGTCGCAGCCATTGCATAGGCAATGTCTTTCTGGAGACTTGTCACTTTTGCGACTTTGACTCCCGGGCCAAGCTCTAGTTCGTAGCGTGTCACCGTCGGACCAACCGTGAAACCAGCAAGCTGGGTTTCCACCCCATGCTGAGCGAGAGACTCCTGCAACGTGTCACCACGAGCCTCTACCGACTTCATGTCGACTGACTGCTCACCAGTTCTTTCCAACAGCGCCATCGATGGCAGGCGCCATTCGCCAGGTCGCACAGGTGCGGCGGGCGCAGGAACTGACTCTGGCTGTGTCGCTGCTGGCTGCGACGCCCTCTTCTTGCGTTGAGCCTTGGGCTTCGGTTCGGCAAACTCATCGTCATCCGCCCCGTCGTAAAGAGCAGGTGCAACCGCAAGCGGGTCAAGAGCGACATTCGGCTCGTCAACATCGCTGTCATACTCTTCACGCTCACGGCGACGCTCTTCGGCACGTTCACTTTGCAGGGTGGCAAGGTTCGACAGTGAGCGCTTAAGAAGTTGTGCAATCGGGCGGGCGCCCGCCGCTGCACCGGTGCCAGCGGTCTTTGCAATGTGTTGAAGGGATGCCCCGGTGATGAGCGCAAGTGAGCCAAGGAACAGCGCTATGAGCAACACAATTGCACCGGCCGGCGCCACGAGACGCTGGAGTGGTTCTCCCCCAGCGACACCCAGCAATCCACCTGCCGACCCAAGACTGTCGAGGTCGGTAAGCGATGTCGGTGTCCGCACAACATGCACAAATCCAAGAAACGAAAGCACTGCGAGCGCCCAGCCAATGCCGACACGTAGCGGCGATTGAGGCTCATGATCTCGCAGGATCGCCACCCCACTACCAATGAGAACGATTGGGAGCAGGTGCCGGCCAACGCCTAAGAACCAGCCGAGGAAGGTTCCTGCACCATCTCCAGCAGGCCCAGCAAGCGAGAACCACACCGCCAACACGAGCAAAACACCGATGGCGATGAGTGCGATACCAAGCAAACCGCCGTCGTCACTCACTGACGAATTTCGGCCCGCCGACTGTTTGCCCGCGGTTCGACCAGCAGGAGCCTTCTTCGTCGCCCCTTTCTTAGCTGTTGAGGGGCGCGACTTTGGAGCGTTTCCACCTTTGGCCATGCGCCTCTAACGGTACCAACGCGGAACCACTCGATTCAGCCATACCCAGCTATGAGGCCTGAACACCCAAAATTCGACCATCGCCAGAGAGCAACACGAGGAGTGTTCCACCCTTTTCGTTGACAACAGTTGCATCAATCACTGTCGAACCCGTTCCGGAGCCCTGGATCGCAACATCGACAATGACAGGAGTTGATAGCTCATCGTCGATTTGCTCAAAAAGGCTCTCTGGGCTGATCTCGATTGCCGATGCTTGAAAGGTTGCGCCCTCAGCAGACAGCGTTTCTCCGTCTGAGGTGAGTTCCCCTTCTTCCCATCTGAATGTTGTGGCATACATCCCGAGACTTTCCCCCGAATTGTCCTGTTCGGTTTCTGCCAACACCATCGTGACACCTCGCAAGTCAGCCGAAACTTCGAAATACTCCAGCCCGGCCCCGAGGCGAGTTTCGAGTGCCCCGATTGCCACAGGGATTTCCCCCACGACGGGTCTCGCTACCTCAGGAGATGACCCACATCCCAGCAGTCCGACTAGGGAGAGATGACCCACATCCCAGCAGTCCGACTAGGGAGAGCACTGCGACGAGCGTCGAGCGCATCAGACTTCCATCACAACAGGAACGATCATCGGCCGACGCTTCGTCCGCTCGTTCACAAACCGGCCAGCCGACCTTCGCACCTCGCGTTCAAGCGCTTCAACATCGTTCGTCCCATCGGCGAGGGCACGCTCAACGGCTGCTGCGACCGTGTCACATGCTTCGTCGAGAAGATCTTCGGCTTCGGGGGCATAGACCCATCCACGGGTGATGATTTCAGGCCCAGTGAGCACTGTCGATGTCTGGACATCAACCGTGACGACAACAACGACAACGCCCTCTTCCGCCAGCACCCGCCGATCTCGAATCACACCGGTGCCGACGTCGCCAATAATCCCGTCGACATAGACATAGCCGGCGGGAACATGATCAGCATGCCCGGCACCATCGTCATCGAGGAGCAGCACGTCACCGTCCTCACAAAGAAGCACTCGATCGTCGGCAATTCCCATCTGGCATCCAAGCGCAGCGTTTGCGACAAGATGCCGATACTCGCCGTGCACCGGGACAAACCACTCTGGTTGAACGATCGAAAGGTACGTCTTGATGTCGTCAGCCTGTGCGTGTCCGGTTGCGTGAACATCGGCGACACCGGAATGAACAACCTTTGCGCCACGGCGCAGCAACCCGTCGATCACCCGGTTGACATTATGTTCATTACCCGGAATAGCGTGACTAGATAACACGACGGTGTCGGTGTCACCCAATTTCACAAATCGGTTTTCTCCCCGCGCCAGCAAACCAAGAGCCGACATCGGCTCCCCCTGGCTTCCAGTTGAGATCACACAAATTTCACCAGGCGGGTACTGATCAATATCTTCGACGTCAATCAGCGCAGCATCAGGAATTGAAATCACCCCAAGATCGCGGCCGAGTCGGACGTTCTTGCGCATGCTGAGGCCAAGTGTTGCCACTTTGCGACCAGCTGCTATCGCCGCATCAGCGATTTGTTGTATTCGATGGAGGTGGCTTGCAAAGCTTGCGGTGATAATCCGTCGCCCCTGGTGTTCTGCAAACACTTGACGCAGCACTCCACCAACCGACGTTTCACTCGGAGCAAATCCCGGCTCTTCAGCATTCGTTGAATCAGCGAGCAATAGTCGAATTCCCTCAGATCGAGCGATTTCGCCTAAGCGGGCAAGGTCACATCGACGGCCATCAACCGGGGTGAGATCGAGTTTGTAATCACCGGAATGCAAAATGACGCCCTGCCCGGTTCGGACAACGATTGCGTGAGCATGTGGAACAGAGTGGGTGACCGGAACGAACTCAACTTCAAATGGCCCAATGGCAACCCGGTCACCGTCGTTCGCCGGCACAAAATCAACCCTGCCGAGGAGACCTGCCTCCTCAATCCGATTTCGCGCAAGTCCGAGCGTCAACCGTGACCCATAAATTGGAAGCGGGGTGTCGCGGCGATCACCAATGCCGTGCTCATCTCGAAGAAGGAACTGAATGCCACCGACATGATCTTCGTGACCGTGAGTTGCGACGAGGCCTTTGATCGCAGCCGCATGTTCGCGCAGGTAGGTGAAATCAGGAAGCACGAGATCGATGCCGTGCAAATCAGCCGACGGGAACATGATCCCGCAGTCGATGACGATGATTGAACGCTCGCGGCCTTCGCCCTGTTCGATCGCAAGACAGTTGCGTCCAATCTCACCAAGACCTCCGAGAATGACTATTCGAACCGGTTCAGCCACGGGCTGCCACCAACTCGGCGTAAACCCGACGCGCCTCATCTTCTAGGCCTTCGGGAGCATCACCGAGCGGAAGCCGGCACTGCCCCACGTCGAATCCGAGGGTTCGCATCATTGCTTTTGAGGGAATTGGATTTGGGGTGAGGTCACCGGTCTCGAAGGCGAAACTCGGCAGCATTCGCTGGTTCACTGCAGTTGCAGTGGCAAGATCGCCCGTCTCAATCGCTTCAAACATCTGAACGTGATCTGGGGCAGTCCAATGCGTCGCAACTCCAATAGTTCCCACGGCGCCTACCGATAAAAGTGGCAACGTGAGGCCATCGTCACCGCTGTAGACCTCAAAATCCGCAGGGGCCTCGCGAATTAATCGAGCAGTCTCTGCAGGATTCGCCGCTGCATCCTTCAACCCGATGACGTTTTTCTCTTCGTGGGCGAGGCGCAGCAGAACCTCCGTTGAAACCTTTCGTCCTGTGCGAACCGGGATGTCGTAGATCACTTGCGGCAGGTCCACCGCCTGAGCGATTGACCGCAAGTGCTGTTCGATTCCCGACTGAGAGGGACGGTTGTAATAGGGGCAGAGCGAAAGAATTCCATGCACCCCAAGTGCTTTTGCCCTCAGCGACAGCTCGATCGAGTGCGCAGTGTTGTTTCCTACTGTTCCCGCAATCACTGGGACGTCAACGGCCTCAACGACCGCCGCAAACATCGACAGTTTTTCGTCGTCCGACAATGTCGGCGACTCACCCGTTGTGCCACAGACGACGAGCCCCTCGTTCCCTTCTTCGACAAGTCGACGGGCAAGCTGTTGAGCAACGTCAAGGTTGACACTGCCGTCTTGAGCAAACGGAGTGATCAGCGCGGTAAGAATTCGTCCAAATGTCGGCGATGGCATGCAGTCAAGAGACTAGTGACCGATCAGCGGGTCACCATGCTTAGGCGACGTCGGCACCCAGTTCAAACTTGAGATATTCAGACCCCGTGTCTTCCCAATCTTCGAACTGGATGACGTTCATCTCCTCGAATCGACGACGCAGCCACGACTCATTTCGGTCGAGGAGCCCCAGTTTCTTGCAGTTCGGAACGATCTTCGAGAACAGCATCTGCTGGAATACATCGCGGGTTGGGTCACGCAGCACGAGAGGAACGACGTCTTTCGGGTTCACACCCTGCTTCTCCCACACCTCCTGCTGCAAGAAACGATCTCGCATCCGAATTGCTGCCTCAAACGCAAATTCCTGTCGCTCCATTAATTCGCGGTCAGTCATCTCGGAGTAGACCTCCTTCAGCGACAGCACACCGAAGGCAACATGACGCGCTTCATCGCTCATCACGTAACGAAGTAGCTGCTTCAAGAGCGGCTCCTCAGTCATTTGGTGCATGAATCCGAATGCGGCGAGTGCGAGACCTTCGACCATCACCTGCATGCCGAGGTACGTCATATCCCAACGTGAGTCTTCGATGATGTCGTCGAGCAACATTCGGAGGTGGGCGTTTACTTGGAAGCCACCGCCGAGTTTCTCGTCGAGATAGCGAGCGAATACTTCAACATGGCGGGCCTCATCGACTACTTGCGTTGCGGCGTACAACTTGGCGTCGTACCACGGCACCGTCTCGGTGATTTTCGCAGTGCAAAGCAATGCGCCCTGTTCACCGTGAAGGAACTGCGACAGTGTCCATCGGCGACTGTCAATGCCGAATTCGAGCCATTCCTTATCGCCCCACTTCTCAACGACAGTTCCGGCGTAATGATCAGGGCTTAGCCCTGCCGAGAACGCCGCCTGATCAGATGTCACGACCTCATCGAGTTCGACCTCAGTATCCCACGGAAGATCAGTCGTGCCATTCCACTGGCCAACTTTTGCCTTCTCGTACAACTTGCGAAGTTGTGGCCTGGCCAGGGAGTAATCCCATGTGAAGATCGCGTCGGCATTGTCTTTCACGACATGCTCGACCTCGTCAACATCAACGTTCGAAACCGAGAGAATGGCCTCAATGTCGTTGATCTCGTCACGGCCGATGATGTCTGCATTTGCTGCGTGACCCGCTGGCTGTTCTGTGGTGCTCATGAGTTACTCCTAGGTGTGAGGTGCGACCGAGTCAAAGCTGTGCTCATTCAGGGTCACGGAAGAGATAAGTGGATAGAGGAATTGCGATGCGCTATCGGCGTTCGTGAGGTCAACAGCGTCGTCAGGGGAAAGGAAGTGCGACACCGTTAGTCGAACGACAAGATCGATGAGACGGTGGGCCGAGCTGTGACCAATGAGTGGCTCGAGGTGCGGAGCAAGGGCACCTGTCGCCATGCGAATAATTCTCGGCAGCCCAGCCGAGGTAAGTTGGCCGAGCGCCTCTCCTGGCTCAGAACTCAACATCATTGCGAGGTGCTCGTCGGCGTTCAACAGGACCGATGCCGATACGACGCTTCGAGTAACGATGTCTTCAACGGTTGTTGCGCCCTCAATTTCTGCGAGGACATCTCCAAAAAACTGGTGAAGTTCACGAACTCGCAAAGCCTCAAATAAGACCTCACGTCCACCGGGGAAGAGCCGGTACACCGTTGCCCTCGAAACACCCGATTCTTTGCAGATGTCATCGACCGTGACCTTTGAGAATCCAAGTCGGGAGCTGCAGCTCAGGGCAGCGTCAAGGACAGCATCTTCAGATTCTGCTAACCCTCGCCGCGCTGTGCCATTGGTCACATCTGAGACATTATTGCCCTAAATGTCTCAGAGCAACTCGTGAGCCGAGGATTCCCTAGTCAGGAAGCACATAATCGGCGAAGCGGGCGCGGAGGTCTTTCTTGGAGAACTTTCCGACGCTCGTCTTGGGCACCTCATCAATGAACTCAACTGCGTCCGGCAACTGCCACCGAGCAACCCGACCGCGCAAAAAGTCGACAACCTCTTCAGCAGAAATCTCACTCCCCTCAGACCGCACAACGCACGCCAACGGGCGCTCCGACCAACGAGGGTGAGGAACCCCAATCACAGCAGCCTCGGCAATCCCGGGATGCGACATCAGTTCGTTTTCAAGTTCAACCGAAGAAATCCACTCACCACCTGACTTGATGAGGTCTTTTGTTCGATCAAGGAGTCGCACTCGACCTCGCCCATCGACGCTCGCAACATCACCCGTCCGTAACCAACCATCGGTAGTGAAACTTTCGTTTGCTCTCTCATCGTTGTAGTAGGTGGCCGCGATCCAGTTTCCGCTCACCTGCAACTCACCGCTTGATTCACCGTCCCACGGGACTGGATCCTGTGAATCTGGGTCGACAACCCTCATGTCGACACCAAAGGAAATTCGGCCAACCGTCGTGCGCAACTCGGCCTGCTTATCAATTGGTAGATCCTGCTGGTCAGCATCGAGATGAGAGACCGCACAAATCGGGCTCGTTTCAGTCATACCCCACGCTTGCAACAGTGGGAGTCCAGTCATCTCTCGATATCCCTCAGACAACCCGCGCGGCACCGCAGAACCGCCGCAGGGAATTGCCCGCAAACAGGAGGTGTCACGACCCTGAAGTTCAGGG
>Ga0181599_1003058_pt1 | contig 14538 bp, 8 predicted proteins | sample 041ome_3_FD_148658 | JGI IMG/M metagenome (GOLD analysis project Ga0181599, IMG submission 148658) | Coastal salt marsh microbial communities from the Groves Creek Marsh, Skidaway Island, Georgia - 041405US metaG (spades assembly) | ecosystem: Environmental > Aquatic > Marine > Intertidal zone >...
GAGGAGGGGGCAAAAGAGACGACGACGACGACGAGAACGACGACGAAGAAAAATCTCGGCTGAAATTTTTTATTCGACCGCGCGTGGAGGAGTTGTGCTCGGCGTTAGGCGTCGGTGAGGACGAGGAGGAGGAGGAAGATTTTGACTCCGAGGCTGATGATTTCGAAGACAACAAAAAAGGAGGAAGAAGGACGAGAAGAAAAAACAGGTACGCGGAAACATCCGCGGCGGTTCTCGCGAACATGGTCTCTGAATTTTCCGTCACTCGAGGCGTCGCGGAAAGCTCCAAGCGTCGTTTACTCGAAGAAGCGGAGAAACGAGGGAACAAGAAATCGTTTGAAAGTTTGTACGAGACGCTGAAGAGTTCGACTATGGTGCCCGAGTTGGACAGGTGGAACGCGGTCGTAGCAAAGATTGCCGCGGACGAGGAGTTGAAAGAAGCGGTAAAGAGTAGTAATAGTGGTAGTAGTAATAGGAAATTTGACGTTTTGGATGCTAGGGAACGGTCGCCGGTGAGAGTGGCGAAGAAATCGTCGCCGAGGAAGCTCGAAGAGGAACAACCGACGTCGACTGTTTTGAAAGCGTTGCGAGAGATGACTTTCGATAAAGATAGCACGGCTGCGCACATCGTCGAAGAGAAGAAGGGACGGTTTGGGGACGAAGGGGAAGACGACCGAGAAGAAATAGACGAAGTAGAACGACGAGGAAGAGGAGTACAACGTGAGCAACAACGAATCGTGAAAACTACTACCGCAGCATCGACCTCCGCCGAGGCGAGGAGAATACCAACGTTTCCGAGTTGGAACGACGACGGCTCTTCATCCAAACGTCCCTATTTAACGTGTGATTTCTTAGGAATAGAATACGAACGCGACGTGGACGCTATCCCGTTGGCATCACGATCCACTGCCGAGCAAGAGTTGCTCCTCTTGGACGATTTCTTACATGCCGCGCTTGGTTTAGACGGTCGATACGTGACTGCGCGACGCAGCGCTTCAATGAAGGCCACGACATCGAAGAAAAATAACAACGAAAACGAGCATAGAATAGTCAAGTTTGATTGTGAAAGCGGTTGCGAGCCGAGTTTGCGTGAACTCTTAGGCCGCATGCTTCCGATGTGCGAAGATGCGTTCGCTTGTTCGCGTTTCGTTGAAAAAACGCTCTACGGCCAAACGAAAACTTCAGGCAAAACGAGTAAAGCTTTGGCGACAGAAGTGAAAAATTTACTCGGTGATTGGGAACGCATGCTCGTACAATTAGAGAGGAAGAGAAATAAACGCGATTTGAGTTTACAATCTGCGTATTTTTATGCCCGACCTGCGGCGGAAGCGCTTCGCTTGTTAGCCTCGGTCTCGTTCGCTTGCGAAAACGAAAAAGGCGGGAAACTTTTGAACATTTTGAGACAAATGAAAATCCGTCATGGTGGCGACTCGGAAGCGGAGAGGTTGCTAACTCGACTGGAAATCGCGACTGCGAAACCGTATTTAAAACGATTAGAAAAATGGATGTCCGAAGGCGATTGCGAGAACGACACGTACGAAGAATTCTTCGTCGTGGAAGACGAGCGCTTGAAACCAGACTCACTTTCCGAACGGTTCGATAACAACAACGTGTATTGGACAGAAAAATACGTTCCGAGAGAACCAACGCCGTGGTTTCTAGACGACGCGACGAAAGTCTTGGCGTTAAATGCGGGCAAGTACGTCAACGCGCTTCGTGAAATTACAAAGAGCAGTGATAGTAGTTGCGGCGAGACGTCGAGTATCGAGGTCGCGTCGACTAACGGTGAGCAACAGGAGGAGTTGAACAAGAACGCTGCTCTCGTCAACAACAAACGCGAGGAAGATCAGAAGTTGACGTCGTTTTCGAATATCTCTGACGTTGTTCGTGCCAAACACGACGTCTCTAACAAGCGTTTCTTAGACGCCTTGCTCGTTTCTGGTGACATTCGCAGCAAGTTGCATTTGGTCAAGGCTACTTTTTTGTTGGCGCAAGGCGATTATCTCTCGCAGTTTTTCGACTCGCCGTTTAAAGCGTTCGAGGAGCTCGAGAAACCTGCCAAGTTGTGCGACGAGCGAAAGTTGAGAGATGCTTTAGAGGTAAGCATGAAGAATTCGTCGATGTTCATGTTCAAGTATCACGAAGACATCGGGTGCGCCGTTGAGAAGAATACTACGAGCACCGAGGCGAGAGGTTTGGAGATGTTTACGCTCGATTACAAGACATCCTTTCCAGCGAACGTTGTGCTTTCGAAAAGCAGCGTCGCAAAGTACCAAACTTTGTTCAAGTACTTGTTTCGCGCGAAAGTGATGGAAAAGAAAGCGTGCAAAACGTGGGCGACGCTTCGTCGGCTTCACAAGAAAATGCACCGGCAGCAGGAGCAGCGTTCGTCTTCTCGAATGGATTACGAGGATCCCTCCGAGGAGCACTTTCTCACGAGAGACGTCTTTGTTCACGCAAATGCTGCGCACTGGACCGCCCAAAGAGCAATTAGTTTCATTCAAAATGTTTTGCACTACGCGACGATGGAAGTCATCGAGCCGAACTGGGCTAAGATGGAGAGCGAGATATTTTCCTCGTCCACCTCCGCGGACGAGGTCATCACATCGCACGCCAAGTTTCTGGAAACCACCGCTCGAGAGTGCATGCTTCTCCGACCAACGCTTTTGAATCTGTACGAGTCCATCCTCCAAACGTGCTCGAAACTCTGCGACGCGTGCGAAGACTTTGAAAGAAGTGAAGACGAGGCGGAGAAGATGAAGAACAACAACGAAGAAGCAAGAAACGCCGACGGCGACTACGACGATCGTGAAGAACAAATTGAAGAGTTTTTGCACCGAATCGAGTTTATATCTTCTGAGTTTGACGAAAGAACGGTCGCATTTATCGTCGCGTTGAAGGAAGCCGCTCGATTTGAGAGCAAGTTTGAAAGTTTGATCAGTCGCGTCGAGCCTCTCGAACAACAAGTATCGAGATATTAATTGGTCTCCACACAAAAAAAAGAGAGGAACTTTAAGAACGGAATGGATAACGCTTCCGCTTCTGAACACATGTTACCGAGAACTTCCAATCGAACAAACGCGAATGCTAATGCTTTACAAGTGGGTCAACTCATTTCCGCCCTCGGTGCTGTTCTCATGACGGTTGTCATTCTGAACGCCATCGCGAATGGAAACGGAAGCGAAGAGTTAGAATGGCTCCTCTCTCACCCTTGGGGAATCGTGAGTCTCGTTGACTTGTACGTCGGTTTTACACTTTTCTCCTTGTGGATATTCATGCGCGAAGAAAGTGCGATGACGGCGCTCGTGTGGACGGTTTTTGTGATGTGTCTCGGGAATTTCACGACATCCTTGTACGTCTTTCGAGCGTTGAGGAGCACGAATGGAAACTGGGACGCATTCTTCTTCGGGGAGAGAAGAAATGGCTCTTCTTCTACTTCGGGGGCGAGATGAGATATATTTCTCCCACCGCCGCCTCGCGTTGCTTTGCGTGCGTGTACTGCTGTATTCTTTTCTCAATTGTAAATTTATATCGTATATTACTATTTACGTGCTATAGCCTAATTAATCATGCCTTTAGACCGGCCTTCAAACCCGGGTCGGTTCCTCTTCTTCTCTCTCCTGTCGATGTTCTTTTCGATTTTCTCGTCCGCTTTCGCCTTGATATTCTCCTTGCGCTTCTTCTTCTTTGCGTTTTGTTGGTCTTGCACTGTTTTCGTTCGTTCGCTCCATTTCTCTTTACTCTTTTGTTTCTTCTTCTCTTCCCTTTTGACGGACTTACGCAACAGTTTCGGGTCGTCCAAGACTTTCTCTCCTCTCGCGCGTTTCAACGAAGCTTCCCAGGCGTGCTTTTCGGCGACGCGCTTGCCTTCTTTCGTTTGGTCGCCACCGGCGTCGGCCAAGTCTTTTTCTCGCTGAAGAGCCTTCGAGAGGAGATCTCGCTTGGTTTCTTTTTTCTTCTTACCGTTGAATCTAGAGGATGGAACCTCGTCCACGTCCACGTTACCGAACGCCAAGTTCATCTTCGGTTCTTCTCTGTCATCGTCGGTCTCATCGCCCTTCTTCTTCCCGTTGCTACTGTTCCTCAACGCCTCTCTCTTCTTCGCGTCTGCGATCTTCTTCATCCTCTTCTCGCGTTCTTTCTTCTCCATTTTCATTTTTTCTCGCTGTTCTCTCCAATCTTTCGCATCTTTTACCTTCTTCTCGTGTTCGCTCGCCTTTCGCTTCTCCCGAGAATCCTGGATTTTCTTCTCCAGACGTTTTCTCAGCGCCTCTAATCGTTCACTTTTTTCCTCCTTTGACGGCGTTGAGGCGTCTATGATCATATCTTTAAACATGCCGCTGTTGTTATCGTTTGATTTTTTCTTCTTTGCGACCTTCTCGTCTTCTTCTTCCTCCTCGTCGTCTTCGTCTTCGTCTTCGTCGCCGCTACTCCCGGATTCCGCGGACGCGTTGTTCAACCTCCGCGCTTCATTTTCATCATCCTCGCTCTCGTCCTCCTCCTCTTCGTCCTCGCCTTTCCGTTTCTTCTCCAACTTCTTCTGCTTCTCCTCGTTTGTCGAGACTAACCTCGGATCTAACTTTGCCCGTTTGTTCTCCATCGCCGTCGTCTTCATCCTTTTCTTCTTCTCCGCCTTCTCGGAAGGTTTCTTTTGCCCGAACCTGCCGAAGGAATTTAAATCGTCGTCGTCTCGCTCGGACGGGAGGTAATATTTCGCCGGGATTTGTTCGACGAGCGAGTCGAAGAATCGAGAGTGCGCGGTGACTTTATCCAGCAGCGTCGTCTGTTTTAAAAAAACGATGGAGAGAGAAAGTTTCGCGTCAGAAAGAGAGAGAGAGAGATTTTGGAAAGAGGAGAGAAAAACTCTGGCGGCTGCTCTTCTTTCGGAATGAATGGAAAAGGAGAACGAAGAAAACGCGCGCGCGTTTAATCTCTCTCTCTCTCTGAGAAAAGAGAGAGAAAAAAGGGCGGGTCAAAACAGAGAGGGGTGGGTCTCTTCGTACCATCTCTCTCTTTTCCGTCGTCGTCGTCGTCGCGGTAGCAGTAGTAGTAGTAGTTGTTGTTGTTGTTCGCGTCTCTGTTTTGGAGCTAGAGAGAGAAAAAAAAGCGCTTTGCAACTTTTTCTTTTCTGAAACCCTAAACAATTCGTGAGAGAAAAAACTCCTCTCGGTGAGATGTGGAAAAGAAGTCACGGGGCACAAGGACACGGGAAAAAAAGGATGTCTCGGGGACAACAGCCTCTGTTCTTCGTCCGCGTGGATTTGGAGAATTCCTCCGCGAGAAGGAGAACCGTTTCGTCTTCTTCTCGCGACGACAAAGACGACGACAAAGAAGAAGAAGAAGAAGAAGAAGAAGAAGAAGAGGACGAAGAATCATCGGATTTGTTTTTTCCATTTTCAACGGGTTCGGCGTGCGCGAAAACGGAAGGGCGCTTGCGATTATTCCGAGAAGATGACGACGGAGAAGAAGAGACGAGCGCATCTTCTTCTCGTTCGAAGCTCGTTTTAGTGCCGTTTATTCCGTCGTCGTTTTCGGTGGCGGATTTGTGCGAGTTCTTCGCGCCGGTACGCGCGAACGTCAGAGAGTTGCGAGTGGTGGTTCCCAAACGAGGAGGAGGAGGTGAACAACAACAACAACAACAACAACAACAACGAGAGGAAAAAGAGGAGAAGAAGTCCAACAAAGGGTTCTACTTTGCCGCGATATTAGCGTTCGACGACGAAGAAAACGCGAAGATGTTTTCGAGTAACTTTCAAGGACAACCGTTCAGCAGCTTGAACGACGAGGAGATTTGCCGGTGCGTGTTCGTGAAAAGCGTCGAGTTTGGGAAGGAAAGAGAAGACGGCGCCGACGACGAGGAGGAAGAAGGGGTAGACGGCGGCACGGAACTTCCGGCGAATTGTCCGGTGTGTCTCGATAGGTTGGACGGGGAAGTTTCCGGGATACTGACGACGAGTTGTGGGCATCACTTTCACGCGGATTGCATGTCGGGGGTGTCGGGAAGCGTCTGTCCGGTGTGTAGATTCGCGATGGACGCGACGGCGAAACGAGAGGCGAAGTGCGAAAGGTGCGAGTGTCAGAACGGTTCGTTGTGGACGTGCTTGATTTGTGGCGTCGTCGGGTGTGGAAGGTACGAGAATCGACACGCGGTCGCGCATTGGACAGAAACTGGTCACTGTTACTCGCTCGAGATTGGTAGCGGACGAGTGTGGGATTACTCTCGAGACCAGTTTGTACATAGACTGATTCAAGGAAAGCACGGTTTGGTCGAATTGACGCCGGACGAGAAAGGGCGGAGGAGTCACGCCATTGATCCTTCGACACGCGCGGTCGGGAGACGCGTCGAAGGCCCCGGTGGAGGAGAAGGTGGTTACGCGTATGGCCATCCCGACGGGGATGATTTGGAAGACGGGGACGATCCTGAACTAACGGAGGCTTTGGTGGCGTCCAAGTTAGACGCGGTCGCGAATGAATACGACCAACTGCTAGCCTCGCAATTGGATCAGCAAAGACAACATTACGAGCGACTCTTGATGGACGCCGCTTCGGATAAATCGGAAATGATGACAAAAGTTGAAATCATCGCCGAACAAGCGACTAAACTTCGCCTGCTTAACAGAAGAGCGGACCACGCCGAGAAGGAAGTCAAGCGCCTGGAAGAGGAAAATGTATTTTTGAAACAGCTCAACGAGCAAATGTTGAGAGACGCCGGCGAAATGCGAGAGACGAAAATGACGTCCTCGACGAAAGAGAAGGAAAAGATTGCGTCTCTGGAAGAGAAAGTGAGAGAGTTGGAAGGCATGAACCGAGATTTGATGTTCTTCCTAGAATCGAAAGATACTATCCAGAAATCAAAAGGCTCAGAATTGGACGCCAGGTTCGGTAAGATTGAGTTAGAAGAAAAGAAAATGCAAGAGGAACCGACGCTGGTGCGCGGGAAAGTGAGCACAAAGGATCGCTTACGAGCGAAACTGAAAGAAAGGAACAAGAAATAATTTTAGTTTTAGATAAAACACCCCGTAGCAGCTGCAGCACTGTAAAAAAAGAGATATTTTAGCCCGCGCGTATAGAGGGGGTGAATTTGTACAACATGCAAACGAAGTAGTTTTATAAGGTAATGTTACAAAAAAAGTGTTACATAGTCTCTCTCGCATCGCTTTTCTCTTCTCTTTTTCTCTTCGCGCGTGTTATTGTTACACACCGTTTTTTCATCAATACGATAAACACGCCTCGCAAAGCTCCAAAAAATATAGTATAATAATATAATGATAATAGTAACAGTGCTCTCTACTAGTATACACACAAACGCAAGACGCATTATTACGATCAGGCAACATCAACGTAGCCGTCGCTTTCGCCCTTTATGAGTGGCGAAATCATGGTGTCGAGGGAGTGCGCAATCGCGCTCGCGTACGTCACGACGCAACCAGCGCTCCAAATCATGCTCAACTCACCGGAAACGCCGTTCAACCCGGCATACGGATCACTCACGGTCTTCACAGCCTCCAAGTTTTGATAGTTATCTTCCAAACGTTTGATGATGTTCTCCCATTTTTCGTCGAACTCATCGTCGTCGTCGTCGTCGTCGTCGTCGTCGTCGTTTTCGTCGTCGCCGCCGCCTCCGTCGCCTCCGTCGTTTGAAATATCGTCGAACCCGTCGTCGTCGCCGCCATCGTCCAACTCACCCTCGTCCTCTTCATCCTCGAACATCTCGTAATCTCCAGGAGACGACGAGAGCGGGGGTTCTTCGTCTTCCGGTCCGCCCGGACCCTCTCTCCGCCGTCGTTTTTTCCTGCATATTCTCGATACTTTCGACGGGCAAAACACTCTGACATCCACGTCGCTCCCTATTTTAGGGTTTGGAGGCGCGCTGACTCTGTTTGAAATCGTAAACGTCGTCGTCTTTCTCTGCGCAGATCTGCTCTTGGTACTCTTCAGGACCCCACGCGCAGACGATGATGAGGTGGAAGAGGAAGAAGAAGTGATCGGTATCCGAATCATGTCTGCGTATATCTCTCCTATTTCTCTGTTATGTAGATTTGAAAAGCCGCGATGATCTCGCTTTCAAAAGTTCGTTAAGAGTGCCTTTTGAAACGTCGCGCGCGACTTCTTTCTCTCTCTCTCTCTCTTTTCTTTACGAAGAAATTAATAAAAAACGCGTGCGATTATGCGCGCGCGATCTCTCTCTCGCCAAATGCGTTTGATCCGTTGGTTGATGTTCTTTCTCTTATTTTCTCTCTCTCTCTCTCTCTCTTTGCGCGAATACGTGTAATTGCGCGTGATGAATTCTTTGTGAAGTGTCCGTTCGTTTTGCAGAGGAAAAGATTCGTAAAAAGTATTGTTTAGGGTTACAAAATTCGCGTGTTGTTGTGAAACGGCATTTTTCTCTCTCTCTCTTCTCCTTTTTGTCGTATTAGTATTGTTTATTGCGCCGCGACGGACGAAGCGGCTTTCGAGGCCGCGACGTTATAGCCGTTCGCTTTCTCTTCAAACTCTCTCGTTCTCCTGTTCGCGTCGACGCAGAAGAAAGAGACTAAATTTCTAAACACGCCTTTGTCGAACGGGTTTTTGAACGTTCCGTCGGAGGCTCTCAAATACGCGTATCGGTGTAAGTTCATCAACTCGTTGGTGGTTATGTTTCGGGCGACTTGCGCGAGTTGCGAGGAGACTAAGAGCAAGACTGGAATCAAGACGGAGACGTCACACGCGACGAAGAACAGGACGCCGGTTTTTGAGCGCTGCTTTTCGGACGGATTTTCTTCCCAGACTCGCACGACGGCGACGAGCAAAGAGACGATCATGGCGAATGTTTCCAGAAGCAGAAAGATGACAAAGTCGCGGTGGTTTTTCGCACCAACCGTGTTGCCCATCCACGGGCAGTAGTGATCGAATCTTCGGACGCATCGCTTAGCGACTTGGCAGTGTTTGGTCCCAGCCGGTTTGACTATTTTACAGGTGACGCAAAGGCGTTCCCAGTTACCCGCCCAAAGCTCCGGGTGGTCGAGCCATTTTAACGAGGCAGCAGAGGTAATGGAGGTCATTTCACCACCACCGCCGTTACCTCCTCTGCCTCCTTTTTCGATGTCGTCGATGTCGTCGTTCACTAAATTCTCCACCGACGAAGACGCGTTTTTCAAACTCCTCGCCGCTAACTGCGCTCGCGTGGAAACGAATCCGGGATCGGTATTCGCCACTCTCCAAAAGAAAATCAAACCAGTAACTGAGCTAATGACCACCATCCACGACCACGCGGCTAACGCGACGTCCACGCGAGGCGTCCCCACCGGTCCAACGACGACAAAGTTCACAAACATCAACGTCAAACCGCACACGATGGCTAAACAAAATATAGCCATGCCTTTTTGCGACCACCACGTCTGGCCTTCTTTGAGAGTGACCAACTGATTGGTCAGCATGTTCGATAAACTCTTGTGCCCTTTCTCCATGGCGAGCTGCGCTGGAGTATTTCCATCCGTATCTCTCACTTTCAACAACTCTTCGCCACCACACAAGGCTAAAACGTGCGCGGCCTCCGCTTTCCCTCGTATCGCCGCCCAGTGCAACGCCGTGCACCCTTCCCTATCCGCGCGCATCACGTCCGCGTCAAACGCCAAGAGTAACTTGACGACATCTTTATACCCTTTATACGCGCCCCAATGCAACGGGCATCTTCTATCTTCGTCCATGCAATTCACGTCTAAGTTCCATCGCAAGAGAAAATGGTACAACATCGAAGCGTGGCCGTACTGCGCGGCGACGTGCGCGGCGGTGTACCCGCGAATATCTTGATTGTGCAGCTTCGCTTTACTCTGCAAAAGTAATTCAGCGACCGGTAAAGCCCCTCTTACCGCTGCCCAATGCAACGCCGTTTGACGCTCGTTATCCCCGGCATTCACATCTGCGCCTAAATCTAACAAATACTTCGCGATCGCGACGCGATTGTTCAAAGCTGCCCACTGGAGAGGCCGAAATCCGTTCGCATCTTTCGCATCCACCAAAGACGCGTTCGATTTCACGAAAAGCTCCAACTTTTCTTGGTTCCCGTACGCCGCGGCGCGCCAAATGTCCCACTCTTTCTCCTCCTCTTCTTCTCCTTTTATTGAATTGTTTCGATCGTTGTTGTTGTTGTTGTTGTTATTATTCTTCTTCTCCTCTTCGGAGAGCGAGTCGTTACTCGCGAGTGCCTCTGTGCTCATCTTTTGGTCTTTTCTCTCTCTACAATTATATAATAAATCTCTCTCTCTCTCTCTCTCTCTCTCGATCTCTCTCTCTCTCTCTCTCGATCTCTTCTCGATGTTTTCGTTCGCGATTTCGATGGCCGAAGAAGAGACGATGGAAGAAACAAACGCACGCGCACGAGAACTCGAACTCGAGCGAGAAGAGAGAGAAGAGAGCTTTTCACGTTTTTCGTTTTTGAATTTATTTGTATTTAGGGTTTCATCTGCTGGCAAAGACTCCCTCTGCCGTTTCTACTGGGGAAAAGCGAGAGACCAAAACCCAACAACACGCTCTCTCTGTGATTGATTGAATACGAGAAGAAACGATGTCGTCGATGGCGCAACAACTCCCGCAAACGCAGTCGAGAAACAACAACTTCGTCTTACAGAAGAACTGCACCGTTAAGAGGTTCGTTTTTTTTCTCTTTCTCTCTCTCCGCGCTCTGCCTTTTTTGTGTTCTCTCTCTGTCTCTCTTCTCGAAACCACTCACATATCGTGTTTTGGATAATGGTGATGAGATGTGTGGCGCTTTTTTATTACGCGGGACGACACCGTCGTATTCGTGAGCACTCACGCGTGCAAATCCTTCCTCTGTGCGCATCCGAAAAAGCAGATCTGCCGTCCGGTACCAGACGCGCCAAAGATGCGTCTCTGTCTCCGCCGGAGCGAAGAAAGCCTTCTTCTTTCCCGGTCAAGGCGCGCAATCCGTCGGCATGGCGAAAGAGTTGTGCGAAACCTCCCCGGAGGCGAAGAAAATGTTCGATAAAGCGACGGAGATTTTAGGGTACGATTTACTCGACGTGTGCGTGAACGGACCGGCGGAGCGATTGAACTCGACGGAAGTTTCGCAGCCGGCGATTTACGTGTCCTCGATGGCGGCTTTGGAGAAGATGAAATCAACCGCGGAAGGGCAAGCGGATATCGACGCGGTGGACGTGTGCGCCGGTTTGAGTTTAGGCGAGTACACGGCGTTGGCGTTTGCCGGCGCGTTTTCCTTCGAAGACGGGTTGAAGTTGGTGAAATTGAGAGGTGAGGCCATGCAAGCGGCGGCGGATGCGCAGCCGAGCAGCATGGCGGCGATTATTGGATTGAGTTCGGACAAGTGCGAGGAGTTGTGTAAAGCGGCGAGCGAGCAAAGCGGGAAAGACGTGCGAGTGGCTAACTATTTGTGCAACGGGAACTACGCGGTGAGTGGTGCCGTCGAGGCGATCGAAAAAGTCGAAGAGATTGCGAAACCGGAATTTAAAGCGAAAATGGCCGTTCGATTAGCGGTTGCCGGCGCGTTTCACACGGATTTCATGAAACCGGCGGTTGAAAAATTGGAGAAACAGTTGGCGGAGACGCCGATCAACGCTACGAGAATACCCGTCATTTCTAACGTCGACATGCAACCGCACACGGACGCGGACTCGATCAGAAAGACGTTAGCGACGCAAGTGACGAACCCGGTCAGATGGGAAGGATCTATGCAAAAGTTAATCGAGGAAGGTTTGGAAAGCGGCACGGAAGTTGGACCGGGGAAAGTCATCTCCGGCATCATCAAACGAATCGATAAGAAGTTACCGGTAGAAAACTACATCGTATAAATCAAAACAACTTTTTAATGATACTATAGTACCATCTACGATTTTACGTACATGGTAATTTGGAATCTACGTGGTGGTTTCTTTTTTTGCTATACACAAACTACTTCAAGTGACGTATTGTTATAAATGCTTGCTAAAAACGCGGCTTCGAACTTTTATTCGTCATCGTCGTCGTCGTCATCATCATCGTCCAACTCTTTCAAACTGGCAGTCTTGATAAACGGGAATGTTTTTTGTAAACTCTGCGCCGTAGCTGCCGCCAACGGCTTCGGGCCTCGAAACCCCAAAACGACGTTCCCTTTTCTCCCGTCCACCTCTAAACATTTCACGACGCCACCGTACCCTTTCACCCGTTCCTCGATGCTTTTCAAATGCGCGGCGACTGCCTCTTTCGTCAACTCCGGAGGCGCTTGCCCGACATCTCCGCTCACGTTGACCACCTCCTTAAAAATTTCATCGCCGAAGGTTTTCCTCAACACGGATTCCACGCCGCCTTTCATCGTCGCTTGCGAAGACGCGCACGAAGCGCACGCGCCTAACAATCGCACCGCGACGATCCCGTCCTCCTCGGAAACCGCGACAACTTCAATGTTCCCGCCGTCGTTGATCACGTACGGTCGTATCTCCTCCAACGCTTCGTCCACGTTCTCCTTCGTAAGTTTTGGATACGTTCTCTCTTTCTCGCCTTCGTCCGTCTTCGAAGAAGCTTCTTCCAGTCCTTTCGCCATGGCATCCGCCACGTCCTGAAAAGGAGACACGAACTTTGGCGCCGCTGGACTTTCTCCTTCTCCGAGCGCCGCGCGGCAACGAACCCCCGCCGCCGCCGCCGCCGCGGAAAATCTATCCGTTCTAAAACTGTTCCTTTCCGACGATACTAACGCGTCGTTGTTGTTGTTGTTATTCTTCATCTTCTTCCTAATCTCGCCGGGGTGGCGGCTTTTCCGAGCGATGATGATTTCACCGACGCCTCTTCTTCTCCTCGTTCCAAAACGACAACGTGGTTTCCTCGCCGCCACCCGAACCACCGCCGACGACGAGGGGGAGCACTCAAAACACACCAATAAAGAAGAGGAAGAGGATAAAAAAGTCATATTCTTAATGCTCGCGTGATAATATAATTCGTCTCCCTTGCGTGTTACGTATCGTTTGTTGTTGTTCTTGTTATCTCTTCTGTGTCGTCTGTCGAAAAAATTGTCGTTTCCAAGAGAAAAAAAAAAAAAAAAGGAGTCGCTCCACAATTTTTTTCTACGTACGTAAAAAAACAAAAATAATATCTCTCGCAACAAAAGCTCTCTCTCTCTAACGTCACTCTCTCTCTCTCTCGTGAGTTTTTAACGCAGTAGTCTCGGGAGGAAGCCAACGAGAGAGAGAAGGACGCGCGAAGTCGTTCTTTTTTGAATAAGATCCTTTCAAAAATCTCTCTCTTTTAAAAAAGAAAAGGTCTCGCGCGGGTTAATTTTTATTTATTTATATGCGATTTCAACGAAGAGCGTCTTCTTCGTTTTTGAATTTTGCGATGATGATGAAGACGACGACGACGACGAGACCTTGCTCTGCCGTTGCTGCTACTGCTTCGAGGAGCAATAATAACAAATCTAAGATGATGACGACGACGACGACGACGTTGATGAATAGAAACGCCACGGCGAGTTTTATTACGAGAAGGAGAAAGAAGAGTTCTTTTTCGACTCTGTCGGTGGCGGCATCACCATCTTCATCGAGAGCGATGACGACGCGAGCGACGTCATCCTCGTCCTCTAGCGCGGCTTCTTCTTCTTCTTCTTCTTCGTTTTCAAAAGATGAAGCGTTTCTTTCCGGCGAGGTGCAAAGGCTCGAAGAATCTCTCATAGCGCCGCTCGAGAAAGGTTTGGCGTACGAAATCAAAACCGGATGTGCGAACGCGAGAGGGAGGAAGTTTGCCAACTTTGAAGAGTTTTTAACGAAGCAGCTGACGTTGCTGAGCGAAAGCGAGCTGGTGAAGAGCTCGAACAAATCGAGCTCGATTGTTCTTCGAATGAAAGAGGATGGATTTTTGTACGGACAGTTACAGGCGAACGAACGCGAGAGGATGTTGATGAACATGAGAGGCGCGCTGCCGATTGTGTTGGCGGAAGTGAATAAGACCTACGGCAGTGGTAGTGGTAGTGGTAACGTTACCGTTGAAGACGAGAGAAGCATGAGCGGGAGCGAGAGCAGCACGAGTGGTGGTGAAAGCGCTGAAGTCGTCGCCGGGTGGCAACCGCCGAGCGCGAAGAGAAGCAGCGGTGCTTCTCTGAAGAACGGAGGGGTGTTGTCCTCTTCAACCGTGCGAAAAGAAGTCTCTTCTTCTTCTGTGAAAGCAGAACGACCGAGCAATGTCGAAGATGTGAAAGATAAGAAGATGCCAACTGTAATTGTGTTTGACTTAGAAACGACCGGTTTATCGAAAGAACGCGATCGTATCGTTGAAATCGCGTGCGTGGATTTGTCCGACGCGGCGACTGCGAGCAACGGAACAGAGGTCAACAATTTTCAAACGTTAGTCAACCCGGGAAGGTTCTCAATTCCCTCGCACGTTCAAAAGCTCACCGGTATCACAAACGCGATGGTATCCGCGCCTGATATCCCGAGCTTCCAAATGGCTGCTGAACGATTCGAAGCGTTCATCGAAGCCGCGCGATTGAAAAATAAAGAATCTGGGGACGGCGCGTATAGCGGAGAAGTTTTGTTAGCCGCGCACAACGCGAGACAGTTC
>Ga0181599_1003072_pt1 | contig 14482 bp, 10 predicted proteins | sample 041ome_3_FD_148658 | JGI IMG/M metagenome (GOLD analysis project Ga0181599, IMG submission 148658) | Coastal salt marsh microbial communities from the Groves Creek Marsh, Skidaway Island, Georgia - 041405US metaG (spades assembly) | ecosystem: Environmental > Aquatic > Marine > Intertidal zone >...
ACGCATTCATTCATTCGTTCGTTCGTTCGTTCGTTCGTTCGTTCGTTCGTTCGTTCGTTCGTCGCGCTCGCGAGCATCGCACGCGTTCGTCGTCGTCGTCGTCGTACCGCGTGAGCGCTCGCATCGCGCGCGTCGCGTGTCGTCGCATCGCGCCGTTCGTCGCGTCGTCGCGTGGCGTCTGTCGTCGCGTCGCGTCGGGACTTTTGCCTTCGATTCGACTTCAGTCTGAGCTCTGAAACGACCCATATCGACTTTCTCGACTTTCTCGACTTCTACGACGCCAACCGTCGCGCGCGATTTCGCGAGATCGCGAGATCGCGAAATCGCGATCGGGGAGAACGGCGAAAAGAAGAAAAAAGAAGCCACCAGAAACCGCGCGCGCGCGCGCGGAGGGGGGGTGCCGACGGCGAGGGCACCCCCCGAAGCCCCCCTTCGCGAGCGTTCGATCGTCACTCGACGACGCCGACGCGGCGCGTCCCGGGTCCTCGTCCGAACGCAAACGAGCGAGCGAACGACGCAGAGCGTTTCGTACGAACTGATCACTCGTACGCGCGCGCGCGTCGCCGTTCGCATCGCGCGCGGGCGGGCGGGCTTTACGATCGGCCGTCGCTCGCGGATGCGTCCGCCGCTGGGTCGCTGAGCTTCGTGCTCGCGCCGGCGCGTTCGTGAGTGCACGGTTGGCCATCGACGCAGGTACGTTTTATTCGCGTCGTCGCGCCGAAGCGGTTCGCGGACTGACCGACCCTGCGCGTGCGTTCGCCCGGCATCAGGCGCTTTTTGTCCCATGGAGGGTTTTTCAGCGCGGACGCGGGAGGGTGTAGTAGTCTTTACAGTTTAGGTGCGGTTTCACTCGTCGACTGACGTAGGCGCGCTTAGCGCGCCAGTGTTCGGATCGACGACTCGTCATGTACGCTCAACGGGCCGCGGGGACGTTGAGTGGGCGAGGGGTCAGATGATCAGCGGCGGTACATACACTCAGTCAAGGCGGGCTGTTAGACGCTAGGGTTGTTGTAATTTGACCCTCGAACGGCGACGCGCCGCGGGACGCGATCGATCGCCGCCGCGCGCGCGGCGCGACACACGACGACGGCGCGACGACGGACGATGGCGATGCGCGCGAGACTCGCGCGCGATGCGCTGCGTCGCGCGCGATGCGCGGTGACGCGGCCCGCGCCGGGGGCGCCGCGCGACGCGCTCGCGACGGCGGCGACGACGCTTCAGGGTTCGACGGCGACGGCGACGGCGACGGCGACGGCGACGGCGCGACGCGCGATGACGGCGCGCGAGCGGACGTTCGCGTCGCAGAGCGAAGGGTTGATCGCGCCGCACGGCGGCGCGCTGGTGAATCTGATGCTCGAGGACGACGGGGCGAAGGCGAGGGCGATCGCGTCGTGCACGCGGGCGCTCGAGCTGTCGGATCGAAACGCGTGCGACGTCGAGCTGCTGAGCGTGGGGGGGTTCTCGCCGCTGCGAGGGTTCATGAACGAGGACGAGTACGAACACTGCGTGGAGACGATGCGGTTGAAGGGGAGCGAGCTGTTGTTCGGGCTGCCGATCGTGTTGGACACGAATTGCGAGGACACCAAGGCGGGCGACAGAGTGTTGCTCAAGTATCAGGGCAAGGACGTCGGCGTGCTGACGGTGGAGTCGAAGTGGAAGCCGAATAAGCCGAAAGAGGCGAAGATGTGCTACGGGACGAGCTCCATCGAGCATCCCGGCGTGGCGATGATCTCCATGGAGCGTCGCAAGTATTACATCGGTGGTAAGATTGAGGGTTTGAACATTCCGCAGCGACCATTTCCGTGCCCGACGCCCGCCGAGGTGCGCGCGGGGTTGCCCGCGGGTAAGGATGTCGTGGCGTTCCAGTGCCGCAACCCGGTGCACCGCGCGCACTACGAGCTCTTCACTCGCGCTTTGCACGCGGAAAACGTCGGTAAGGACGCCGTGTGCCTCGTTCACCCGACCATGGGTCCGACCCAAGACGACGACATCTCGGGCTTGGTGCGATACAAGACGTACGTCGTCCTCGCGGAAGAGGTGAAGAACCCGCAAATTCGCTGGGCCTACCTCCCGTACTCCATGCACATGGCGGGTCCGCGCGAAGCTATTCAGCACATGATCATTCGTAAGAACTACGGCTGCACGCACTTCATCATCGGTCGCGATATGGCTGGTTCCAAGTCTTCCCTCGACGGAGAAGACTTTTACGGCGCGTACGACGCCCAAGACTTGGCCAAGGCGAACGCGGCTGAGCTCGGCATGAAAACCGTCCCGAGCTTGAACGTCGTGTACACCGAAGAAGAAGGCTACGTCACCGCCGATGTCGCCAAGGAGAAGGGTCTCAACATCAAGAAGCTCAGCGGCACCAAGTTCCGCCAAATGTTGAGAGGCGGCGAGGACATTCCAGAGTGGTTCGCGTTCAAGTCCGTCGTCAAGGTCCTTCGCGAGAACATTTAGATGTTCGCGAGAACGTCTGAATTCAATTATAGCACAAACACGAAAACGAGAATAGGAGACTACGGCGATGGAAGCTGGTGCTCGTTAGTATTGTCGCCGATCTGCAAGTTGAAATCTAATCTATGAGTAATATTCTTCATCGCAACGTTCTCGCGTTTTCGCTTCTACTTTTTCAAAGCCGCCCCACCGCTCACCGCCTCTTCGGCTAACCTCTGTTTATCCTCGTAGAACCCAGGAATCGCGGGCGTGTACATGGGCAGTTTACGCTTCAACGGAAACAAATCTTCATCCTCCACCATCGCCGCGTCTCGCGTCGCCCCCGCGGGCAACGCCGCAATCGCCGCCTTTTTAATCCTAATCTTTTCGTTAATATCTGCGGCAAACGCGCGCTCTGCCCGCATCTTCTCTCGAGAGTACGCCTTCGCTCGCGCTTCGTACTCCGCGAGCTCCTCGGGCGTCAGGTTTTCCTCGATTTCCGTCGCGTCCAGCTTCGTCAGCGCCTCGAGGTACGTGTTTTTATTGCCCTTGGTCGTGTGCTCAGCCTTGGCGCTGATCGGGAGCGCGCCCATGCCCTTGCCTTTCGTCCGTTTGCCCTGCGACGACTTGGACTTGGACGCTTTCTTTCCCTTGCTCGCGTACGCGCGCGAGAGCGAGAGAGACGCCGCGAACGACGTCGTCGTCGACGACGATTTCACGGCGGCGTCAAAGAAATCGTCGCGACGCGGCGCGGTGACGAACGCCCGGCGCGCGATCGAGATCGCGGGCGACGACGACACGCGCGTCGTCGCGAGCGCCGACGACGCCGCGCGCGCGACCGCGGCGGAGGCGCGACGGAGCGATGGCGTGGACATGATGGACCGATCGACGCGAGCGCGTCGCGAAGTGCGGCGCCGCGGGCGTCTGCGGAGACGTTTCGAGGTGCGTCGCGGATCGCGCGGGCGCACCAAATATCGAGTGCATTACATCACAAGCGGAAGACGCGTCCGTCGTCGCGTCGTCACATCGGTCGGCGGCTGGGATCGGGCGCGCCCGGCGCGGCGGCGTCGCCCGCGTCGTCGAGCGACGCGTTCGCGCCCAACGCCACGGCGTCCACAAATTTCCACCCTCCGGTCTCCGCGTCTCTTCGCAAGCGCGCGCGTTCGGCTAACGTTTTCATCTTTCCCCTTCCCTTTCCTTGGGTGTAATCCGCCTCGTACGTCACGTACGCCTCGCCGTCTTTCTCGCTGGACCGCTTCGCTCGAAACGAGTGGAATCGTATTCGCTTGATCGTGTTCTCCGCGTCCCTCAGCAGGGACTCCCGCGCGCGATCTTTGGACTCTTCGTGCGTCGAGCTCACTATATATTGCGCGTCGCCGACGACGTACGCCGTGAATCTCGCGCGCATCACGTCCTCGGCGGCGAGCGCCGCCGCCGCGTTCGCGTCCCCGTGCGCCCGCCCGCAGCACGCCTCGTACGCCACGCTCGCGTCTTTCCCGCACGCGCACCCCGACGCGCCGCGTTGTTTCCCCGTTCTCTCCTCGCTCGCGTCGTCGCGCTCGCGCATCGCGTCGCCCAGCGTCCCGCGTCGCGCGCGCGCGGTCGCGTCCCGGCGGCGTCCGCGGTCTCGCGCGTCGCGCGTTCGCGGCGCCGCGACGCCCGCGCGCGCGCGCGTCGACGCGACGCGCATCGCGCGAGACGGACGCGAAGACGGCGCTCGAGCGCCGCGCGCGTCGGCGTGCGACGCCGCGCGCGCGCGTCCCGGCGCGGTCGCCGGCGCGTCGCGGCCTTTTCATAAACCCTAACCACCCTACCTACAATACGAACGAATCCCCGTGTGCATAAACACTCGACCCGATCGACGACGCGTACTCTGCGCCGTCTCGCGCCCGTGTTCGCGCGGAACCCGCGAGGGCGTCGGCCGCGTCGCGCGGCACCGCACAGCGATGCGCGCGGACGGCGACGCGCTCGCGCGCGGGGGCGCGATACGCCTGGCGATAGAGGTGCGACTTTCGGCGCGACGATCGCGCGGCGCGTCGCGGCGCGCGCGCGAGGCGCCGCGACGCGCGCGAACGACGACGACGACGACGACGACGACGACGACGACGACGCGAGGGACGATCGATCGAACGCGGGGCGATGGATTATCGAGCCGAGGCGCGCGCGCGAGGCGAAGGCGGGCGAACGGCGCGCGATGGACGACGCGCGGGGAGGTCGCGCGACGCGCGCGAGCGAGAGAGAGGGTCGGCGAGGACGCGCGGACGACGGCGAAGGACGGGACGATGGTTCAAACGCCGAGGCGGTTGTGGATAGAAGGAAATATCTCGACGCCGAGCGGAGGAAGAGGGAAGGAAACGATCGGGACGACGTGACTGACGACGCGCGCGCGCGTGACGCGCGATTTTATCGTAGTGTACGCTTGATGCGCTGAGACACGCGCGAGCGCGAGAGGCGTTCGAGCGATCGAGCGAACCGACGTCGACGAGCGGGAAATCGAGCGAGGACCGGGAGGACTCGAGGGCGCTCGCGGTGCGATCGGTTCGAGCGGAGGAGATCGAACGAGAGCACGGCGATGGACCGAGCGGACGATTGGAGTGGGTGATCAAGCGGGCGTACGATAGGAAGTACGACACGACGGATGATTACAAAGTGGACGTGGAGCGCACGTGGGCGTTTTTAGAAGACAAGTGGACGAGGGAGGGAGCGACGTCGAGGCTAGACGCCGTTCGGGTCGTTCGCGCGTATTTCGACAATAAATGGACCTCGAGAGGAATCGGCGAGCTTGGGGGGTTAGTGTGCATTCCGAGCGTGGGAATATCGCGGGAGGCGCTCGAGATGCCGAAATCTGCGAGCGTGCTTTCGCTCGATTCCATGGCTGCGACGAGCGCGGGATCGGATGGCGCGAACACGACGCAGGTTGGGTTAGGACGGGAAGATAAGGATTTATTCCCTAGATCAGATGTTGCGCTCGCGAATGAGCGCGTTCAAAATCAATTGGAGCTGGAGAAATGCAAGCATTTACTCGAAAACTTCATAAATCAACCCGAGGCGTTGAACTTCCGGGATCCCATCGATCCGCAGACGGTGGAGCGCGCGAATTACGGGTCCGTGGTGGAAGAGCCCATGGGTCTGACGATCGTGCTGAACAAACTTAGAATGAACGCCTTTGCGTCGTCTCGAGAGGTTTGGAAAGCGTGCAATTCGATTTGGTCCAACTGTCGGTCCTGTTACCCGTCGTCTAGCAGAATGAGAAAGCTGTGCGATTTAGCCGAGCTGATGTTCACCACGACTTGGCGGGCGCAAGGATTGAACAAGTTTAGCGACGCATCGGACGACGACTCGTGCGACGCACCACCTGGGATGAAAAGTCTCAATGACTTCAAAAACGCTGGCCCGAAAACCGCCACGCGTCCTCCGAGCGGCGCGGTGACGTCCGCCAGGGTTGGCCGCAGCCGCGTGGCATCGTTCAAATGCGACGTCTGCAAGCGCAGTAAGAAGGGCAAGTGCGGCACTGAAACGGCGCCAAAATCGTGTTTGCTGCGCCCGGAAAATCAATCGCGTGAGCGTCAAACACAGATCCGAGAGCGAGTGAGCAAGTTGAAGCCCATGTCGGTGAAAGGTACGGTGATGAAGAGGAAGCCCATCGAGTCGGCGGAGCAGAAACCGGCGTCGAAGGCGAGTGGTAGAAGAAAACTCACAGAAGCGGAACGACAAGAAAACGGCTTCAGACGTGTATTCGATGAAACCGATCCGGACAACTTCATCTCGCAATTCATGCAGCACCAGAACGGGGCGAGAGCGCACAGTAGCACGGACATGGCTTGGGGCAACTCGCTGCACCTCGCCAACGAACAGTTGCGGTTGGAGATGCTTCAGAATCAGCGACTCGCCCGTTACGACGATCAAATGACGCAGCAGTCCGCGTGCTTACCGGATACGTCCAAGCTCGCGTCTTTACGAAAAGCAATCTCGCACACCGTGGCGCATCTCCACGACGCAAACGTCAAGCTTCGTCTGTGCAACGTCTCCATGGTCCAGGCTCCGGGCGCAAGTCAGGGCGACTACCTCCGCGAGCAAGTTGCCCTCGAGGCCGAGATCCACGACCTCCAGAAAAAGCACCAAGAGCTATCCCGCGATTTACAGCTTTACGTCAGTCAAAACCGGGCCGGCGGCGTCCGACAATCGCCCTCTCGCGACGCGTCCGCCGGTTTCGAACACCCCGTCTCCGTCGCCACCGCGCGCATGTCTTTCGACGACGAGCCCATCAAAGCGAACGTCCACGCCGACGTCAACGACGAAGACATTCTCTTCGATTTCCCGACTATTTAAACTAATCACGCTTCTGCTCGCTTGTAAACACGCAACACCGCTCGCGACCTCCGACCCGCGCTCCATTTCAAACACGCGCGCGCGGCGACCGCCCCGGCGCCTCGGCACATCTTGGCCCTCGCGCCGCGCGGCGTCGAACGCCCGAGCCGCACGCGAGCGCGCGCGACGAACGACGATCGTCGCGCGCGCGCGTCGTCGCGAGCGACACCGCACCGCACCGCAGCGCGCGCGCGACGACGCGACGCCGATCGTGACAGCGTTGGCGCGAACGACGACCGATCGAACGACGCGCGCGTTCGGTTCGGCGCGCGTCGCGACGAGCGCGCGACGGACGCGCGAGCGTCGACGAAAGCGCGGGTGTTTCGCGCGCGATGGAGTCGATGCGCGCGAACGTCGCGGGAACGACGCGCGACGCGCGGGGACGCGGCGGGACGAAGGCGAAGGCGAAGGCGAAGGCGGAGAGAGATGGACGACGCGGCGCGCGATGCGCGACGACGACGCGGGCGAGGTGTCGAACGTTTGCGCGCGCGCGATCGGTGACGGTCGGTGAACGGGACGGTGACGATAGACTCGAGCTCGGGGAGTCGAAGAGGACAAAGAGTTTACAGATGCCGCGAGGGACCACGACGACGACGCGAGCGATGAGCGGAGGAGAAGCGGGAGGGGCGACGATTGAACTCGAAGCCGCCGCTGAATTCGCCAAGGATGAGTTTTACACGAAAAGTTTCGTCGTCAAGGCGCGCGAGCGCGTGGAAGCCTCTGTGAAAGTTCGGGTCGAGACGAATGGTGTTAAGTACAAGGTCACCGTGGAAACGGACATGGACGCCGAAGGGCAAGATTTGCGCATGCATTGGGGCGTGGCGACTAGTAAGGAAACGTGGGATAACATGGAGACACCTCCAGTAAAAATTAGACCGCCGTTTACGATTGAAACCACGGGGGTATGTCAAACGCGCATGACGCCGACGTCGTCACGCTTGAGCCCCACGCTCACGGCTACGATCGAAGGTGACGTAGCGGACGGCTTTTACGCAATCAACTTCCTGTTCAAAGAACCAAAGAAAGATCGCTGGATTCATAACACGAACGGAAGAGATTGGCACGTGCCGATACCACAGCCGCCGGAACCTGAGTTAGTGACGCGTACGATTACTATGCTGGAAGATTATGAGGAAGAGATTGAAGAGGACGAAGAATACGAATACGAAGAGGAACAAGAGGAGCAAGAGTTGGACGAATCTCTCGCCTCACTTTCATCAGTGGTCGAAGTGAACATCGATTTGAACGCGCGCGCGAGCTCTCCCGTCAAGGAGGAAGTCGTCTCAGCAGCGTCGTCAGAAATCTCCGAGCCGGCAAACGCGTGGAAACGTCTTCTAACCCCGCCTGTGGACCCCAAGCCGTTCGACACGAAAGATGAGAATATTAACGCCTTAGTTGAGTCACTTTTTGGCGCTGGTTCGAACGGTTTGACATCTATCAAGCCAATCGCCGCGCGAGATGAAGGACCGCCTGAGGATGAGGACTCTGAACCGGAACTTGAACTGGCCAAAGCGGCTCCCATGGAAAAGCCGAAGACGCTCAAAACTGGGATGCGAAAGGTGAAGAGGATGGTAACAAAGTCCCGCACTATCACTAAGTCGATAGATGAACCGCTGCCGGTGAAGTTGGTGGAGGGTCCTTGGCTCACTACGAACACCATTGAAGAAAAGTTGATTCGCGAGAAAGAAGTGAGTTATAGAGTTGGCGCCGTAGTGGAAAAGAACGTCGAGGGTGGTGGAGTCTTGGTGCGTGTAGAAGCTGAACTTCCGTGGAATATTGTTTTGCATTGGGGTATTGTTCCTCGCGGCGCGCGTGCGGATGTTTGGACGTTGCCTCCGGAACAATGGCGCCCAGAAGGTTCAGTGGTCGGGGACACGGGCAAAGCGTGCGAGACTCCCATGAAGAAATGCGAGAACCCGCTGTCCGATCGGATTCAGATGAGTTATGCGGAGCTTCAGCTCGGAAACGCACCCACTGCGATGCGGTTTGTTCTCAAAGAAAATGGTGGAGAAGGACGGTGGCTTGATCGCAATGGCGACGATTTTGTCATTCCCATGCCCGAGCCGGCGTACGCAAGCACCACGCTCGATCTCACTGGTGAGCGGACTAAGGAAGCGATAGACGTCGCCACAGCCGCTGCGTTTCGTGCGGCGGAGTTGCATCTCGACTCCATGGATGAAGTCGAAGAGAAGGAGCTTGATATGAATATGCAAGTCGAGTACGAGGTGGCGACTCCACCACTGAGCGAAGACGACTTTGCTCCGGCGGAGCGAATTCAAAAGCCTCAGAAATCAGCCGTCGGTAACGGTCGGGAAGTTTTGCTTCAAGGCTTCAACTGGGAGTCTTGGAAGGCTCCATGGTACCAAGCCGTCGAGCGACTTGCACCCACCATTGCGGAACTAGGATTCACGGTGGTTTGGTTGCCTCCGCCGACATCGAGCGTCAGCGAGCAAGGTTACATGCCTCTGGATTATTATAACTTGGACTCTCGATACGGCACAAAGGAAGAATTAAAGGGCGCCATCAAGGCTTTGCACGATAATGGTGTGATGGCGCTCGGTGATGCCGTGCTTAACCATCGATGCGCCCATTTCATAGGCGACGTACCCGGCACGTACAACAAGTTTGGAGGCAAGTTACCGTGGGACGCGACAGCCATCGTGGCAGACGATCCCAATTTTCATGGCCGAGGAAACAAAGCCGATGGTGAAATGTTCCATGCAGCTCCTAATATCGACCATAATCAAGCTTTCGTCAAGGCTGATCTCGAAGATTGGATGAGCTGGCTCATGCGAGAAGTCGGCTACGACGGTTGGCGACTCGATTACGTGAGAGGTTTCTGGGGTGGTCACGTGAAGGATTACATGGAGGCGACGAATCCGCAGTTCGCGGTCGGTGAGTACTGGGATTCGTTGGCCTATAACATGGATGCTCTGGATTACAACCAAGATGGTCATCGACAACGGATCGTGAACTGGCTCAACGCCGCCGGCGGAAACGCCGGCGCGTTCGACGTTACCACCAAGGGCATCCTGCACGCCGTATTTGAACGCCAAGAGTATTGGCGCTTATCGGATAAAGCAGGCAAGCCTCCGGGTGTCATGGGTTGGTGGCCTAGTCGAGCGGTGACTTTCATAGAAAATCACGACACTGGATCGACGCAAGGCCACTGGCGGTTTCCTCGCGACAAAGAGCTTCAAGGATACGCGTACATCCTGACCCACCCGGGCACGCCGACAATCTTCTGGGATCACATCTTTGACAACAACTGGGGACATTTGCACAAACCCATCGAAGACATGATTCGTATTCGCAAACAGTCCGGTATTCACTGCCGGAGCGAAGTGAAAATCGTCAAGTGCGAGCAGAGCGTGTACGCCGCCGTCATCGATGACCGACTTTTGATGAAAATTGGACCTGGTCATTTTCATGCAGACGACGCGTGGGATTGCGTGCTTTCTGGACAAGACTTTGCAATCTGGCGCAAGAAGAAAGATCGTTCGCAGCCGCGGTGATTTCTCATCTCTACTTAATATACTGTAATACTACAACTCGCGAGCGAGCAAGCCGCAACACAACATTCTCACTTCTTCGTCGGTCGTTTAAGAGAACACGTCATGTGATTTGCACCCACCATTTTCGGTTTGAGAACGACCTCAACGTCCTCAAGCATCGATATGATGTTATCCATGATCTCTGCGCCGCGCGTCGCGCGCTTGTCCTGCGCTATTCCGTCCGAGTTCTTAAACATGATTCGAAACGTCACTCGATTTCCCGCGTCGAGAAACTTTTTTGCGCCATTTATCTTCACATTCAAATCGTGCACGTCGATTTTCGCCGTCAATCGCAACTCCTTTATCACGTCCCGCTTTTGCGCCGCGCTGACCGCCTTTTTCTGCTCTTTCGCCCGCTTCCTGATGTCGTACCGCACTCGTTCGTAATCCAATATTCGACACACCGGCGGCGACGCGTTTCCGTTCACCTCAACCAAATCCATTCCCGCCGCTTTCGCCGCCGCCATCGCCTCTTCCAGCGCCATCACCTCGTGCGCCGACGCCCCCTCTTCCCCATCTCGCACCAATCGAACGACTTTCGCTTTAATCTATCGTTCGTTCGCGCGCCCGTCTCGTCGTCAGTCCCGCGCGTCCCGCGCGCTCGCCCGTCGCGTCGCCTCGCCTCGCCTCGCCTCGCCTCGCCTCGCCGTCCGCGCCCTCGACCCACCTCATCGTTCGCGCGCGGTCGATTTTTCCCTCCCTCGCTCGCGCGTCCGCGCTCGCGCGCGTACGTCCTCCGCGCCGGCGTCGTCCACGCGCGCGCTCGAACGTTCGCGCGCTCGAGCGTCGTCGTCCACGCGCGCGTCGTCACCGTCGCGCGCGCGCGCGGTTCGCGTCGACGCATCGCGCTCGACATCGCGCGCGCCGCGCGACGGACGACGCCGAGGACGCGCGTCGCCATCGTCGTCGTCGTCGTCGTCGACGCGACGCGAAGTGTCGGGACACCGCGGCGCGCGCCGACGTCCGTCGCCATGGCGCGATTGACCGAGATCGAGGACGGCGAGGCGGTGGGAATCGGACTCGCGGGGTCGGAGCTCCCGCGGCGGCGCCGCAAGCGACGGGAGACGCGCGAGGGCGCGAAAGATGGGAAAGATGGGGACGGCGTCGAGGACGGCGCGACGACGCGCGCGACGACGACGACGACGACGACGACGACGCGAGGGACGACGAAACGACGGACGATGGGAGATGTCGCGCGCGCGTACGCGTGCGCGAGCGTGGTGCTGGCGCTGGCGCTCGCGATCGCGCGTCGAGTTCGCCTCGCGTGGGGCTCGGCGTGAGCGCGGCGGCGAGCGAGCGGATAGATCCGATTGCGTTAGAGGGACGAGGTGTATTTGTAAGAGGAAAGAAGGAAAGAGATCTTGCCGATATAAACGCTAATCTTATTTTTGCCGCGATGATGCCGACGACGACGACGACGACGACGACGACGACGACGACGACGACGCGGCTTACTTTTGCTTGGCGTCGAGCTGTTCGACCAACGCGCGTTCGTCGTCGCCGAGCTTGGCGGGGATGGTGACCTTCACGGTGACGTAATGATCGCCGCGAATGGAATCGTTGCCGAGTCTCGGGACGCCTCGCTTCGCCATGAGAAGCGTGCTTCCCGGTTGCACGCCAGGAGGGATCTTGAGATCCACCGGCCCGTCCACGGTGCGCACCTTGACGGTGCACCCGAGAATCGCCTTGGTGTACGGAATGGTCGCCGTGGAGCTAATGTTGACGTTTTCGAAACGCTTCAACTCCGGATCATCGCGCACGTTGATAAACACGTACAGATCACCCGGCGGTCCACCGCGCCGGCCGGCGTTACCCTCGCCTCGAACGCGCAAGCGCGAGCCCTTGTCCACACCCGGCGGTACGCGAAGTTGAATCTTCTTGCTGCGTCGCACGCGGCCGTCTCCAGAGCACGCGGGGCACGGTGTCGACGACTGACCGGTCCCACCGCACGCTTGGCATCCAGTGACTTGCTGGAAGTTACCGAGCGGCGTGCGCACGGTGGCGACGACTTGGCCTTGCCCGCCGCACGTCCCGCACGTCACAGGCTTGGTGCCAGCCTTGACGCCGCTCCCGGAACACTTGTCGCAATTTTCAAGGCGCATGGTGTCGAGCTCTTTCTCGACCCCGAAAACGGCCTCAAGGAAGTCGATTTCAAGATCGTATCTCTCGTCATCGCCCTGCGTTGGACGGTTACGCGCTTGGCGCTGTCCACCCATGCCGCCCATGCCGCCCATGCCGCCGCCCATGCCGCCGCCGAAGAAGGATTCGAACAAATCAAACGGATTGCTGAACGGGTCGCCGCCCATGCCGCCCATACCACCCATGCCGCCCATGCCGCCCTTCAACCCGTCTTCCCCGAATCGATCGTATATAGCCTTCTTCTGGTCGTCGCTCAGCACCTCGTACGCGTTGGAAATTTCCTTAAACTTTTGCTCCGCGTCCGGCTCCTTGTTCACGTCCGGGTGAAACTTTCGCGCCAGCTGTCTGTACGCTCGCTTCAACTCTTTTCCGTCCGCGGATCGCGACACGCCCAAGACGTCGTAGTAATCCCGCCCCGCCATCGTCGCCACGCGCGTTCGTCGTCGAGACGTCGCCGTCCCGTCCCGAAGCGCCGCCGTCGTCCTTCGCGAGCTCAGCCTCGCGCTCGCGCTCGCGCTCGCGCTCGTCGTCTGGCACATCTGGCACATCGCATACTGCGACATCTTCGTCCGTCGTCCGCCTGCGAGTCCCGGTCGTTCGTCAGTCGATCCGTCGGTCGTCGTCGCTTTATCCAGTCGCGAAAGGCGGCGGTGCGACGCGGCGCGCGCGTCGCGGCGTCGCGACGCGCGCGCGCGACGACGACGCGCTCGGGACGCGGCGAGCGATGCGCGCGCGCACCTCGAGCGCACCTCGAGCGAGCGAGCGCGCGCACACGCGTCGTCGACGACGCGCGCGACTCGGAATGGCGACGCGATGCCCCGCGGTGACGTCGCGGCCTGCTCGAAGGACCGGCCGTCGTCGAGGGGGGTCGGGACGAGTCGTGAACCGAGAAAAGCGCGAGAAGAAAGACACCGGGCGGCGCCGTCGACCTACGAGCTAGTTTTATGTTCGCACAAACGTACGTTCTACGCGGCGCGCGGCGCGGCGCGCGCTCACGCGAAATTGAACAGCGAGACCGAGCGATCGGCGGAGGCGGCGGCGAGCGCGGCGCCGTCGGGGGAAAATCGAACGCACCACACGGCGTCGGAGTGATCCGTCATGGTTTGCGCGCACGAGCGCGTTTTTAAATCCCAAAGCTTGATCGTGGCGTCGGAGGAGCCGGTGACGAGGGCGGTGCCGTCGGGAGAGGCGGTGAGAGACAGCACCCAGCTCTTGTGCCCGCTCAGGGACTCGATCAATGATTTATTATGGGCGTCGTAGACGTGCGCGTACCCGTCGTCGCTCGCCGTGTACAACGTCTTCCCGTCCGGAGAAAACGTGACGTCGCGCACGGGCGCGACGTGTCCGGCGAGCGTGTGCGCGCACTTGCCCGTTTTCACGTCGAACACCGCCACGGTACCGTCCATCGCCCCGCACGCGATGCGTTTCCCATCCGGCGAATACGCCACGCTCTGCGCGAAGCGTCCGTTTTTCGGCGTCTCCGCCGTCGTCGCCGGCAGCTCCAGCGTCTGTTTCCTCTCCCCATCGCGCGCGTCGTGCACGCGCACGCTCTGCGACGTTCCTCCACCGATCGCGAGCAGCGTCGATCCCGGCGTCGGGTCGAATTTCACCCCCCACGATTCCCCCGGCGCGCTCTCCACCGCCGCGCTCGTCTCCCCCGTCGCCGCGTCCCAGACCCGGACGACGCCGTCCAGCGCCGACGCCGCGACCGCGCCCGCGGCGTTCGCGTCCAGCGCGCACGCCCCCAGCGTGTGTCCCGTGTACGCGTGGACGCGCGTTAAATCGCTCAGTCGTTTCGCGCCGTCGCCGGGCATCCATCGCTTGACTGTTTCGTCGAGCGATCCCGTGAGCAGGGCGACGCGATCGGGCGCAGAGGCGTCGACGCACCACGCGAGCGACAGCGCGGCGTCGTCGTGCGCGTCGGCGCGGTGACACAGCACCGAGAGCTTCATGAGTCGGGCGTCGAGGATCGGCGCCGCGCGGCTTTG
>Ga0181599_1003092_pt1 | contig 14417 bp, 10 predicted proteins | sample 041ome_3_FD_148658 | JGI IMG/M metagenome (GOLD analysis project Ga0181599, IMG submission 148658) | Coastal salt marsh microbial communities from the Groves Creek Marsh, Skidaway Island, Georgia - 041405US metaG (spades assembly) | ecosystem: Environmental > Aquatic > Marine > Intertidal zone >...
CCTAAAAGCCAAGCAATTCCACAAGTCGGTAAATTATTTCTAGATTTTGGATTTCACGCTCCCACAGTAGCCTTCCCGGAAGTCTTTGGGTTAATGATTGAACCAACGGAAAGTTATACCAAGGCAGAACTGGACCGCTTTGCTCGTGCAGTAATCTCGATCAAGGATCTGGTTGAAAACTACCCCCAAGTCGTTACTACTGCCCCGCATTTTACTCCCATTGACCGAGTTGATGAAGTCGCTGCCAACCGAAACCTTTGTTTATCTGAGAAATTATCTCACCTGCCATCTCTACCCGTTAATCGGATCCAACCCCATGTGCTTCTGGAATTGGATACCGATGAGATTAAAAGAAGAATTCTTCAGCTCCATGATCTGGCTGAGTAGATTGATTTGACCTAACTCTTTTTCCTAACATCCTAATCAGCATGTCAGAAGAATCCCCATCCAAACCTCTCATTACCAAAAAAGGTGTTTTGATAGATCTTTTTCTAACCGTACTTTTTTTCCTTTTTATGAGAGAAGTCTTGGTACCTCATGTACCTTCGCAAGATCCAACCACGATTGCTATTGTATCGAGTATGACATCTTTCTGTATGTCAGGCGTTTTTTGGATAGCTGCTGGAATGTTTCGGGTTACTTTGGTTGATTACCTCAACAACCAACCAGAGAAAAAATAGCATCTCTTTACCTGATTCTATAATCTTTCAGGGCGTTCATTAAATTGCCCCGGGGATTTCCTTTTACTATATATCCTTGTTCGGTTGTTTCTTCACTAACTAATCCGCCCTGTGACTTTAGACGGACTGCTAAATCATAGCGGTCAAAGGGAAGTTGAAATTCTTCTAGTTCATTAGACACTGTAAAGAAATTTTCTAGAGAGTTAAGCAATTGATCGAGTCCCTGCCCGGTCTGCGCACTTATAAAAACAGCTGGGCTGGCTAGATTGATTGCTTTGAATTTCTCCAAGTCATTTTGTACACGATCTATTTTATTGTATACCGTAATTACATCCTTCTCCGACGCACCAAGTTCTATCAGAACTTCATCTGTGGTAGACATTTGTGCTTCATATTGGGGGTTGGAAAAATCGACTAAATGTAAAATTAAATCCGCAACCAATGCCTCTTCCAGGGTGGCCTTAAACGAGTCCACCAAGCGGTGAGGCAATTTCCGGATAAAGCCAACGGTATCGGTTAGAACAATAACTCTACCATTGGGTAGTTTTAAACGACGGCTGGTTGGATCCAGTGTGGCGAACAACTTATCTGCCGACAAGGCATCAGCCCCTGTTAAACAATTGAGCAAGGTTGATTTACCCGCATTGGTATATCCAACAATGGCAACCGTTGGTAAGGGCAACTTTTGCCTTCGAGACCTACCTGTCTGACGTTGCTTAGCCACTTGAGATATCTCTTTTCGGGTAGAAGAAATTTGATCCCGAACCATCCGCTGATCCAATTCTATCTGGGCTTCTCCCTCCCCTCTTTGAGTAACTCCTCCTCCTCTTTGTCTACTTAAGTGAGTCCACGCCCGCCGCAACCTAGGCAAAGAATATTCCAGTCGAGCGAGTTTGACCTGTAACTTTGCCTCCCTTGTCTGAGCCCTATCAGCAAACACATCCAAAATGATTTCATGCCGATCAATCACAAGGAGCTTACTCTCTGTCTCCCAATTCCTCTGTTGGGCAGGTGTAATTTCGTTATCAAAAATTAAAACATCAGCATTGGCCTCTTTCAATTCCGATAGCAATAACTCCACTTTCCCTTTCCCGAGGATAAAGCGTGGAGATGTTTTTCTGATTCTTACCACTTTTCGACCTACGACACCAATTCCAAGATTTTGAGTTAATTCATAAAGCTCATCCAAGAGGGAATCCGCATCGGCACGCTCTCTTTCGGAATTAATGCAGGAAACTAAATAGGCTCGCTCAACCAGTCTGGGTTTTTCCTTAACCTCAAACATGAATAGCAGGTTCTCTCTTTTCAAAAAATAGGGTCCGGTCGCAATTGCAACCGGACCCTAGATGTAAGTGGGGTTTTAGCAAAAGGCTGACAGTTAAGAAACTGCTGCCTGTGCTGCAGCCAAGCGAGCAGTAGGCACACGGAATGGAGAACAACTTACATAATTCAACCCAATCCGATGGCAAAACTCTACACTTGAAGGATCACCACCATGCTCGCCACAAATTCCAAGTTTAATCCCCCGACGAGAGGACTTACCTTTCTTAACTGCAATTTCCATCAGCTGGCCGACCCCGGTTTGGTCGACACTGGCAAATGGATTGGCTGAGACTACTTCAAGTTCCGTATAATTTGGAAGGAAGCTTCCAGAATCATCCCGGCTCATACCAAGGGTAGTCTGGGTAAGATCATTGGTACCAAAACTGAAAAATTGAGCGGTTTTGGCGATCTCATCAGCCACCAAAGCAGCACGAGGAATTTCAATCATGGTACCCACGAGGTACTTTACCTTCTTTCCTTTGGCTGCGAATACCTTCTTGGCGGTTTCATGAATGACTTCAACCTGCAACTCGAGTTCCCTGGAAAAGCCAACCAATGGAACCATGATTTCAGGGTTCACTTCAATCCCCTTTTCCTGCACGGCAAGAGCTGCTTCAATGATCGCCTGAGTTTGCATCTCGGTAATCTCAGAATAAGAGACTCCCAGTCTGCAACCACGATGACCAAGCATTGGATTAAATTCATGTAAGTCCTCCACCCGCTTTTTAACGGATGCCAGGCTTACTCCCAACTTCTTAGCCAAATCACGCTGAGAAGCTTGGTCGTGAGGAAGAAACTCGTGCAAGGGAGGATCCAGCAAACGAATGGTCGCGGGCCGGCCCGCCAAGGCTTTAAAGATGCCGGTGAAATCTTTTCTTTGGAAAGGTAACAGTTTCTTAAGAGCGGCACGGCGGTTTTTCTCATCATCCGCCAAGATCATTTGCCTCATGGCATCAATGCGGTTTCCTTCGAAGAACATGTGCTCCGTTCTGCAAAGTCCAATACCACTCGCACCGAAGGCGATTGCGTTCTCAACCTGAGAAGGAGAATCTGCGTTGGTGCGAACATTCATCTTGGTTGCTTGCTCACACCAATTCATGATCTTGGAGAAATTTTGGTAATCTCTGCTTTTCTTCGGATCTAATTTTTTGTCGATTAAAACCTGAATAATTTCAGATGGTGCAGTCTTCAACTCACCCCCAAATACTTCTCCGGTTGTTCCATTAATGGACATAAAATCACCTTCCTTAAAAGTTTTCTTCCCGACTTTTACAGTTCTTGCATGGTAGTCGATTTCCAACTCGGAGGCTCCGCAAACACAAACCTTACCCATTTGCCTGGCCACCAAAGCAGCATGAGAGGAAACCCCTCCGCGAGCCGTAAGGATACCTTCTGCCGCAATCATTCCACGGAGGTCTTCGGGTGAAGTTTCCTGGCGAACAAGGAGTACTTTTCCATTTTTTGCAGCTTCTACAGCACGCTCAGCATTGAGGCATACTCTTCCGGATGCGGCACCTGGACCGGCGGGTAAACCCTTACATAAAGTATCGGCAGCTTTTTGCGCAGCTGCGTCAAACACTGGGGATAGAACCTGATCCAATTGATCGGCAGGAACCCGTTTGATCGCAGTCTTCCAGTCAATCAGGCGTTCCTTCACCATTTCAACCGCAATCCGAACCGCAGCAAGTCCAGTACGCTTACCGTTACGGGTTTGAAGCATATAAAGCTTTTCATCCTCGATAGTAAACTCGAAGTCTTGCATGTCCTTGAAATGCTTTTCGAGCTTCTTTTGAACGGCTACCAATTCTTTGAAGGGCTTGGGTAGAACTTTTTGGAGTTGAGCAACGGGACGGGGTGTACGAACGCCGGCGACCACATCCTCACCCTGTGCATCTGTAAGAAATTCTCCGTAAAGAACCTTCTCTCCGGATGCGGGATCACGGGTGAAAGCAACTCCGGAACCAGACTTCTTACCTGTATTACCGAAAACCATGGCCTGAACATTGACAGCGGTTCCCCACTCTGCGGGGATTCCATATTTACGACGGTAAACAATAGCCCGGTCATTCATCCAGGAACTGAATACGGCTCCAACCGAGCCTTCCAATTGCTCCCAGGGACAGGTTGGGAAGTCTTTGCCCGACCTTTTCTTAACTAAAGCTTTGAAACGATGGACTAACTCCTTCATCTGGGCGGCAGATATTTTGGAATCATCGACCTCTCCTTTTTCTTTCGGAAAAATCTCAGCCTTAAAGTTTTCAATGATTTCCTCAAATGGATCGTGATCCTCAGAAGGAAGTTTTTGCACACCCATAACCACATCACCGTACATCTGAATAAACCTACGGTAACAATCCCATGCGAATCTTTCGTTTCCTGAATAGGATGCCAAGGCTTCTACTGTATCGTCATTTAAACCCAGATTTAAAATTGTATCCATCATTCCTGGCATCGAATCGCGAGCCCCAGAACGAACGGATAAGAGCAGAGGTTTCTTTAAATCACCAAGCTTTTTGCCCAGTTGCTTTTCCATCAACTCAACGGATTGTCGAATCTGAGCATCCAAGGACTTAGGATAAGTTTTTTTGTTGGCGTAGTAATAAGTACATACTTCTGTGGTGATGGTAAACCCTGCAGGAACTGGAAGTCCAATCCGAGCCATTTCCGCTAAGTTAGCTCCTTTTCCACCGAGTAATTCACGCTGTTTCGCATCTCCGTCTGTCTTCTTTCCAAAATCGTAGACATATTTGATGTCGCTTGCTTTGGCTGCCTTCTTTGCAGGAGCTTTCTTTGCCGGATTTGCTTTGGCTGCTTTAGTCTTCTTTTTCTGTGCCATTTTTGAGTGGTAGTTTTATGTTTAGGGTCAGATGTATTTTTCAACCGAGAAAATACTTTCCATGAATAAAATAACAAATTGTCGAATATCTAAATATTCGGGGTTCTTGTCAACGGATCACTTTCATATCAAAAGCTCTGTCTAGATCGCTACTCACTGTAATCTTAATAGGGTTTGCTTCTTAGTCTAAATTACAAATCAGTTGGCTATTTCATTTGTTTGTGAAATCGATTACAAGCTAGACGAAACAATCCTTTTTTCACAGATTTTAAAAAGCACAACCCACTCTACACCTCTTTCATAATCCAATGACTCCCCCAACACCTTCTGAGAAACCCCAAACTTTTGGGGATCGTTTTCGAGAAAAAGGATTGATTGGAGCCTTGGGTAAAAAATCGGCTACGAAAAGTGATCCCAACCAAATGCATTTCTTGGAACATCTGGAAGAAATGCGGTGGGTTATTTTTAAGTCTGCCCTTGCATTTATTGTCGGTTGTTTATTTGTCGCAGTTTTTTTAGATAATTCCGTCCGCCTTCTACAGAGACCACTCGTTTCTGCGGTGCAAGATTTTGGAAATCTGTCCATCGACCTCCAGGCGACCGGTCTTTCAGAATATCAGACCAAGCTGGAAAACCAAGGCGTGTCTTTAAAGGAATTAGTAAATGCTTCTGAAGATGATTTAATTTCGTGGGGAATTGCTGAACCCCAGCACCGTCTCCGTTTACTGATTCATTTCGCTGGCGGTAAAGACCGAAACCTGCTTCAGGTTATCCGATCTTATTCGCCAATCTTCATTGCGATGAAGATTTGCTTTCTAGGAGGTTTGGGGATCTCTCTGCCTTTCATACTCTATTTTGTGGGGGGGTTTGTCACTCCGGGGCTTACATTCAAAGAGAAGAAAATTTTCTTTCCGGGATGTTTAGCAGCCACCGTTCTTTTTTTGGCAGGGTCAGGAATGACTTACTTTTTCATTCTACCCATGTCCTTGGCCTTCACGATTGAGTTTTCCTTTAATGTTTTGGGTTTGGATGTTTATCGTCCAGAAGCAGGGAATTATTACAGCACCGTTATTTGGATGACTTTCGCGGTTGGGTTGGCATTTCAGTTTCCTTTAGTTTTAATTTTATTGGTTCGTGTCGGTGTTCTTACGGTGGAGAAGCTCCGTAAGAGTCGTCGGTTTGTCTTGGTGATCTTAATGGTCTCTGCTGCCTTAATCACTCCGGGTGGAGACCCTGTCAGTCTTTGCATTCTTACCATTCCTCTCTATATTCTTTTTGAATTATCCATTTTGGTTGGAAGCTTGATCGAAAAAAGAAACTCTACCCACCAAAATGGAGAGAATACTTCCTCAGGAATTTCCGGTTCAATCTTCCTGATCCTTAGTCTTATTCTTTTTGGAGGTGCAGGTTTCTGGTTATATCAAAACTGGGATCAAGCTGAGTCTTTTTTTCTGCAATTGGAAGAAAAGCAAGAAAACCCATCAAAAGAAATCGGATCTACCAAGAAAAAACAACCCCTACCCCATGTTGAATCTGATTATTTCTTATTGGAACTCACCCCCATTTCCAATGAGAAAAACTCTTCCGCCATCAACGAATCGATGCACTTTCGGGCAAGAATTCCCAAATAGACCAGCCTACAACGATAGAGCACATCCATTCTTCGATGTCTAACCAGGAAAAACTTCAAGCACTTCGGTTAGATAAGTGGCTTTGGGCGGTTCGGTTGTACAAGACCCGTACTTTAGCGACCGAGGCATGCAAAAAAGGTTCGATAAAAGTCGAAAATAAGCCGGCAAAGCCCTCCAGAGAAATCAAGGTGGGAGATACGATCACCATTAAAACAGGTCCTCTACTTAAGAAAGTTCAAGTGGAAGGCCTTTCCGCCAGGAGGCTTTCCGCAACATTAGCCAGTGATCTCATTACAGATCTTACAAGTCCAGAGGAGTATGAGAAAGCTAAAGAGCAAAAATACTCGATCCCCCTTTCGGCAAAGAAAAGTAAGGGGGCGGGAAGGCCCACCAAGAAACAACGTCGTGCCTTGGATGAATTTCTTTATCCGGATCAGCAAAACTCGTGAAAAAAGAATCCCGTGGATTCAGAATGCAGGAAGCCAAATCTCGCTAAAATTAATTTCACTATTTCCTAAGAGATTGGTCTGCTCGGCAAACTAAGAACTGTCCTGCATGGCTTCGAAAAACCTCTTGCCAGAACCCTACGCCAAAGTCATTACCTTAAGTATGATGAAGTCCCTGTTTCCCTGCGTATTATCTGTCCTGCTCTTACCCTTGGTTTCCTGTATTCACACTGGTTCATCCAATTCTGATCCACTCTCTTTTTCCACAGACCAAACCGTGATGTTACATTGGCTGGAAGTGGATGATAATGGAGTCGTGCGAGAAGCCGAAACGGACGGAAATCAAACTAAGCAAAAAGAAGCCTTTAGCGGCAAGGCAATCGAGACTTTTGAACAAAGCCCCACCAAATCAATTTCATCCTGGAAAGATGGGAAGAGGCATGGCACCACAATAGAGTACTTCTACAATGGCAGAAAACGCACCTCGATTGTCTATAAAGACGGCCTTCGCCACGGACCATCCCGAGAATTTCGTATTACCGGCGAATTGTGGCGTGAAGAAACTTATGCCGATGATCAGCTAACCGGACCCAAGTCTGAATGGCACCCGAACGGAGTCAAAAGTTTTCAAGTTGAAATGCGTGATGGAATTGCTCACGGGGAAGCCAAGGAATGGTATACCGATGGAACCGAAAAATCCTCCACCATCTATCGCCATGGCCTCAGAGAGGGTCCATCTTCGGAGTGGTATCCAAGTGGGCAGCAAAAGCTTGGCCTATTTTACCAGAAAGATAAACAGCACGGACTCAGAACCATTTGGTATGAAAACGGTAAGAAACGACTATCCGCCCAATTTGTAGATGATCAAATGGAAGGAAATTCCAAAGGTTGGTTTCCCAATGGTCAGCAACAATTTGATTATAACTTCAAAAGCAATTTAGAGCACGGGGTTTGCACAGAGTGGAATGAAAAGGGAGAAAAGATTTCTGAAATTCGCTTTGACAATGGAGTCCCCTCGCAGGACCTGCTAACAGGGCAGAGAATCGTTACACCCTCCAGTCCAGTTGAATCCACTGAAGAACCCACTTCCGACACTCCAGAAGAAAAAACCGCCCTTGAGAAGATTGATCTTCCTCCAGTTCCTGAAAACGAAACACCCATCGAAGAAACCGAACTTACTGAGAAACCCAAACAAGAGACTGCGGAAGTGAATGAAGTACCTTCGGATGTTGAAGTTCCCAATACCCAAATTTTGCCAACTGCCGACTCCTTGCCCGCACCACCTGCTGCGCCTGAACAGGAAATCGATACAGAACTACCTCCGCCTCCTCCCCCTCCAGCGGAGAATCCACCCAGTTTCGACCCATTCGGTGACCTGCCCGCAAATGAAACCGATGCTCCTGGATTAAATACACCAGAGCCAGTGGAACCGAGTGTACCCACCAGTCCTTTCGATGATTCACCCATTGGAAATGAGCCTTTCAATCCTGAGCCAAGCGATCCATTCTCGGATTCTAACCTGCCTCCTGCTGCTCCATCCTTTGATCCCTTTGCAGAACCTAGTTCAAACGAAGTTCCTCCGCCTACCGCCCCAGATAATCCATTTGAGGTGCCTCCTCCACCTGCTCCGGGAAGTCCGTTTGAGACCCCTCCTCCACCGCCAAGCTTTGATCCGTTCGATCAGCCACAAAACGAGGATAGCCAAAATTCTCCTGCCAGTGAAGTTCCCCTTGGAGATGTTTTCGGAGAACCTCCTCCCTTGGCGGAAGAAGAGCCTCCATTGCCACCTGCGTTTGATCCGTTCGATAATTAACCCGAAAAAACATTGCGGGATAGTACGAAACCCTGACAAGTGGCAGCCCGGTAGGGATTCGAACCCCAACTAAAGGTACCAAAAACCTCTGTGCTACCATTACACCACCAGGCTAGAGTTGATTTATACTGCCCCTTAGTCCATTAAAGTCAAGGAACTACATCACGAGAAAAGAATATGTCTAAAGCAAAATATAAACGTATTATTTTAAAAATAAGTGGCGAAATATTAGGTAACCGAAGTGCTGGTGAACCCATCTTTGCCCAATCTTTAGAAAAAATTTGTGAAGAAATAAAGGCAGTCTCCGATATGGGGGTTGAAGTTGGTCTCGTTGTTGGTGGAGGTAATATTTTTCGAGGTCTACAGGGAGCAGATAAGGGAATTGATCGAACAACTGGTGATTCCATGGGTATGCTTGCAACGGTCATCAATGGTCTGGCCCTAATGGACAGGTTAGAAAAAATGGGTGCAGTAGTGCGGGTTCAAAGTGCCATCCCCATGGACAAACTAGCGGAACCCTACATCCAGCGCCGGGCCGTGCGTCACCTTGAACGAGAGAGGATAGTGATCTTTGTTTCAGGAACGGGTAACCCTTACTTTTCGACTGACACCACAGCCGCCTTGCGAGCCAGTGAAATCTCTGCTGATATTATTCTCAAAGCCACCAAGGTGGATGGGATCTATGACAAGGATCCCCATAAACATGGAGATGCTCTTAAATTCGATGAGCTTACTTACATGGAATGCTTGGAAAAAAGACTATCAGTCATGGACTCGACCGCGTTTTCTCTTTGCATGGACAATCGGATGCCGATCCTTGTTTTTGATCTGCAACAAGAGCAATCCATTCGCAAAGCCGTATGCGGAGAGCCGATTGGCACTATCGTACGTTAATTCTTTATAAAATTAAATTCATATGATTTCACCAACCCAATAAGCATCATGGAAACTGAACCTATCTTTACTAAATTAAAAGAAGACATGAAAAGATCTGTAGATCATGTCTTGAGCGAATTTGCCACTTTACACACGGGTAAAGCCAACCCATCGATGGTCGATGGTGTGACAGTAGATGTTTACGGATCCTCGATGAAGCTCCGGGATGTGGCCGCAATCACAACCCCAGACTCCAGGACAATTCAAATCCAAGCTTGGGATAAAGGAACCGTGGGCCCCATAGAGAAAGCCCTTATTGATGCCAAACTGGGCATTAATCCCATTGTTACCAGTGAGCTGATTCGCTTACCTATTCCTGAACTTAGTGGCGAGAGGCGAGAAGAGTTATGCAAAATGGCACAAGGATTTGCTGAAAATGGGAGAATTGGAGTGCGAGCTTCACGAAAAGATGGTTTGGATGCTCTGAAGGCTCTTCAGAAAGATGGACTGCCTGAAGACGACTTTAAAAGAGCTGAGAAAGATGTTCAAAAAATGACAGATGATATGGTCAATGAAATCAACCAAGCCTTAGCTTCCAAAGAGTCGGACCTTAGGCAAGTTTGACTTGAACTTTTTACTTTTTAAGTGCTCTCAAGAGAAGGATTTCATGCCAAATCAACAAAGTTATTTTTAGGACACTCAGGTTAGGATGTGGATCAGGAAATCAAGCGGGTTGTAATTAAATTAGGCACCGGTCTGCTATCGGCCGGAAAAGGAGAAATCCGTGCCGAAAGAATTTCCCAGATTTGCTCTGGTATTGATGCCCTCAAAAAAGGAGGCGTTGAAGTTATCATCGTTAGTTCCGGTGCTGTCGGTTTAGGTATGGGCAAACTAGGGCTAGAGCAAAGGCCTAGCGAACTCTCTTTACTCCGCTCATGTGCATCGATTGGGCAAAGTGAATTGATGCACGCATGGAAATCCTCGCTTGGAAACCATGGATTGTTGGCCGCACAAATCTTACTTACTCGAGAAGATTTTAATCAACACGGTCGTTCTCAAAAGGTGAAAGAAACGATTGAGACCTTACTCCAACACGGAGTTGTTCCGGTCGTAAATGAAAATGACTCCATCAGTGATGAAGAGCTAAAATTTGGAGATAATGATGTTTTGTCTGCCCTTCTAGCATCTCTTTCTCATTCGGAACTTCTTATTATTTTAACAACAGCCAAAGGGCTTATGACCTCTGCGAATTCAGGAATCTTAATCCCTTTCGTCAGCGAGATTACTCCCGAAATTGAAAAGATGGCTGAAGGCACAAAAAGTGCCACTGCGGTGGGAGGCATGGCCACAAAAATTGAGGCCGCAAAAGTGGCTACAAAATCTGGATGTGCAGTCTTTATCGGAAGTGGTGAAAATCCTGGTCGCTTACCGAAAGTGATTCAAGGAGATGCGGAAGGAACATTTTTTGCTCCTGCTGGTTTGTCCCTCAATCAAAGGAAAAAATGGTTAGCCTTTTTTCCCAGTCCTAAAGGATCCCTGGAAATTGATCATGGAGCCTGTGAGGCCATTCTTAAGAATGGTGCCAGCCTTCTGGCAAGCGGTGTTATTCGGGCGAGTGGTACCTTTGGGCGAGCCGAGGTTGTCTCCATATTAAATCCAGAGGGTAAAATCATTGCCCGGGGGATCTGTCGCTTTTCCAATCATGAGCTCAATCAAATAATTGGTCAGAATAATGATTCGGTTCTTTCGCTACACCCGTGGAGCCATCGCCCTGAAGTGGTTCACCGCGATTTCCTAGCCCCATTAATTCAGAAAGAAAGTTCTGAGGAAGACTAAGATGTACGACTACGAAGATGAAGAGGATGATTTGTTTGGCCCACCTCCTCAAGCGAGCAAACCCATCAAGCAAAAAGGAATTGATTTTAAAAAAGAATTAAATGAGGACCAATTTAGAGCAGTTACCGCTCCAGATGGGCCCGCACTCGTTCTAGCCGGAGCTGGTTCAGGAAAGACCAGAACCCTAACATACAGGGTAGCTTATCTCCTCGAAAATGGAGTCCCCCCCGAATCCATTCTGCTATTAACTTTTACAAATAAGGCCTCCAAACAGATGCTCGAACGGGTGGAAGAGCTAACCGGTATTGGCAGCCATCGGTTCCTGGGCGGAACCTTTCATCATGTGGGCGGTCAGACTCTTCGACTCTTTGGCGATCTCATTGGTCTTCCGAGAAGTTTTACCATCTTGGATGATGGGGATTCAGACTCTTTGCTTAATGAAGTAATTCGTGAAATCGATCCAGACTTTTTTAAGGCCAAGGAAAACCCCAAAGCTAAGCCCATCAAAGGATTAATTAGTTTTGCCCGCAATGTGGGCAAGGATGTTGAGGAAGTTGCCCGGGCAAGGTATCCTGCAAATCGAGAATTGATCACCAAAATTGATCAATTTTTGGATGGCTACACTCGGACAAAACTTGCCCGAGGTTTAACGGATTACGATGACTTACTCGTCTTTTGGCTCACCTTATTAGAAAAGCATGAAGAAGCTCGGCAGTACTTCCAAAATCGATTTTCCCATATTTTGGTCGATGAATACCAGGATGTTAATTCTTTACAGGCAAGAATCGTCGACTACGTAGTCTCGAACCATCAGATTATGGCGGTTGGAGATGATGCCCAATGTATCTATACTTGGCGGGGGGCTGATTTAGATCAAATTCTCTCTTTTCCAGACCGGCATCCAGGAACTAAGATTTTTAAAATTGAGACCAATTACCGTAGTTCTCCAGAAATCTTACAACTTGCCAATGGCATCCTCGAAAACCGCACCTCCGAAAAAAGCTTTAGCAAGGAGCTCAAAGCCTCTAAACCTCATCAGGACTTACCCAAAGTAATTCCAACCTTAGATGGGTATCAACAAGCAGATTTTGTAATTTCTAAGATCGAGGAGCTATACAATTCGGGTGCGGAGTATGACCAGATCGCCATCCTTTACCGTGCTCATTATCATGCCATGGAACTCCAGGTAGAACTGTCCCGTCGCGGTCTTCCTTTTCTCATTACCAGCGGATTAAGATTTTTTGAACAAGCCCATGTTAAAGACTTGGTTGCTCAACTAAGGTTTGTAGCCAATCCCAAAGACAATACGGCTTTTCTTCGCTTTGCCTGCCTTCTGCCTAAAGTAGGCGAAAAAACTGCGATCCGTTTATTAAAACTAGCGAATGGATTGGCGAAAGATACGTCCATTTCCGTGTGCGAGGCTTTGGGAAATGAAAAGGTTCTCCAAAAAGTGCCCAAGGACGCAAAAGAAGATTGGGAGTCTTTGTGTGAAACCTTGGTCGAAATTCACAAAGTTGCCGGAAACTCCCCCCCTTCTGTTGTCGTGGAAGAAGCGATCGGAGGATGGTACCAATTATATCTTCGGGCAACTTACGAAAATTGGCCACGAAGGGAAGAGGATTTGGAAAGTTTAGTAGACTTTGCCTCCAAGCACGAAACTTTGGCAGAGATGCTTTCTCAGCTGGTCTTATTAAGCTCAGAATCTGGAGACCGTGTCGTTAAGCATGGCGAAAGTTGTATCCGTTTATCGACCATTCATCAGTCCAAAGGCTTAGAATATCCCCATGTTTTTATCATCGGATTGGCTGATGGTCTTTTTCCGAATAAACGGGCGATCGATGGTGAAAGTGATTTGGAAGAAGAAAGAAGACTTTTTTATGTCGCCTCAACCCGGGCAGAACGTTCGCTTTATTTACTCTACCCTACCCTAGCCAATCAAAAAGGAACCCCTGTTCGACTGATGCAAAGCAGATTCATCAAAGAACTACCGGATTCGAAGTATGAAATTCATAACGCCCACTCCCATCGGGGATTTGGTCGGGAGCGATCTTACGGTCAATCAGGATGGAGTCGCTACGGCAGAGGATACTGATTTATATGTAGGACTCAATTTGAGGAAATCGCTTTTTCAAGGGCTTTCCAACTTAGCATCGCACAATCCATTCTCTCGGGATAATGAACCAGAGATTGGTAAACCAGCAAGTCTCCCTTCCAAACAGGTTCCTCTTGGGTACCTTTGGTCCATTGAGTAAATTGCTCCAACTGGGTTTGGATATCACCAAGCGACAAACCCTCCATTTCTGAACACATAATCGATGCACATGCTTTAGCTAGTGCCGATCCATTAACCTGTGCTGAGATTTTCACTAAGCACTCCTCTTGAATCTTTAGTTGAATATGACAGGTATTCCCTGTCTTGTTACTTTGGTATTCCGCCTGGTGAGAAAAGCTTTCTAACTTTTGATCATGTGTGGAATTGTGAGCGTGCTCTTCTAAAATCTCACGCAATAAATCATCATTTTGTTTCACTCAAAATGAATTCTTCCACATCATTGATTCAACTGGTAAGGAAGAGCGCTGGTTGTATTTTGCAGATGACTTGCTTGAGTATTCCACCTCTACCTCACCCTCAACTAAAAAGTAAATGAGCTGGCCGATTGGCATTTTTGCATAAACACGGACCGGTTGAGAAACTGAGATTTCCAGAGTCCAGTGGTTACAAAATCCGACATCTCCCTTACCTGCGGTTGCATGGATATCAATCCCCAATCGGCCTACACTGGACTTCCCTTCTAAAAAGGGAACAAATCTCCGGGTTTCGGTATATTCTAAGGTCGATCCGAGGTAAGTTTGCCCGGGGTATAAAACATAACCTTCCTCCGGAATATCGAAGTGTTTTACCTGGTTATGCTTCTTGGCATCAATCACATCATCCACATAACAAGCCAGGTGGGGTGATAGATGGACATCATAACT
>Ga0181599_1003098_pt1 | contig 14405 bp, 9 predicted proteins | sample 041ome_3_FD_148658 | JGI IMG/M metagenome (GOLD analysis project Ga0181599, IMG submission 148658) | Coastal salt marsh microbial communities from the Groves Creek Marsh, Skidaway Island, Georgia - 041405US metaG (spades assembly) | ecosystem: Environmental > Aquatic > Marine > Intertidal zone >...
GCGCTCGATGCATCGCGGTGTACGAGCTCGATGCGACGCGATGCGGCGTCTCCGGCGTCTCCGATGTCGTCACGGTGCGGCGCATGACGATCGACGCGCGCGCGCTGCGAGACGCGTTCGCGCGCGTCGACGCCGCGACGACGACGCCCGCGCGCGCGCGATTCGACGCGCGACTGCGCGCGGGCGCGGCGCAGGTGGCGTCGTACGAGGACGAGCTCGCGACGACGTGCGCGACGAGCGCGATGCCGACGGAGACGCTGCGGCGCGAGGGAGAGAGAACGGTGATGCGATTGAGCGCGACGACGGCGAGGGAGAGGGAGAGGGAGAGGGAGGCGACGGACGGGACGACGGCGACGACGGCGACGACGGGCGCGGACGAGGGGGACGGCGTGAGTCTGGAGGACGCCACGCTGCTCGCGCTCTTGCGCTGGTTCAAGGAAGATTTTTTCGAGTGGGTGGATAAACCGAAGTGCGAAAAGTGCGGGAACGCGGAGACGAGGTTGAAACGCACCGATCAAGGCGAAGCGCTGCGCGCGGAAGAGCGCGAGGGCGAAGCGAGTCGCGCGGAGGTGTACGAGTGCTCGACGTGTCGCGCCGAGACGCGATTTCCGCGGTATAATTCCGCAATCAAACTGCTCGACACGCGTCGCGGTAGATGCGGGGAGTGGGCGAACGCGTTCACGCTGTGCTGCCGAGCGATGGGGTATCGCGCGCGTTGGGTCCTCGACTGGACCGACCACGTGTGGACCGAGGTGTATTCGGAACGCCAAAAGCGGTGGTTACACTGCGATCCTTGCGAGAACGTGTGCGATAAGCCGTTGCTGTACGAACAGGGTTGGGGCAAACAATTGTCGTACGTCATCGCCTTTTCAGTCGAAGGCGTGGTGGATGTGACTAAACGTTACACGAAGGATATGAAGCCGCTCTACCGTCGTCGCGGCGAGGTGTACGAGCCGTGGCTCAAGAGTCGCTGCGACGCCCTGACGCGCGAGCTCAGGATGCAAATACCGGCGAATGAGGTGAAAGAGCTCGAGGCCCAAGATGCGATGGAGTCGCTCGAGCTCGATAAACCAGCCGTAGACATCGGGGAATCGCTGCCTGGAAGGCAAACGGGAAGCTTCTCGTGGCGAGCAGCGCGAGGCGAGCTAGGAAATCAACAGTAATAGAATCAATAGCGATGAATCAATTAAAGCAAGCAAGCAGTCTAAATTCGCAAGCGTTTAGGCCCTCTTAAGGAGTGCATTAAGGCTAAGACAACGGTGAACAGAGTTAACGCTCCCGCTTGGTGCGCCGAGCCGAGCTCGACGGGCACATGATGAAGGAGCGTGGTGACTCCGAGAGTCACCTGCCCCGCGGTCGTGGCGAGGAGGGCGTGGAGAAGCATTCTAGTTCTCGGATGCAATGCGGTAGAATTTCGATGACCGAGCCAAACGGCTGATACGCTCGCCAAGGTGGTCAAGGCGAGGACGCGATGATCAAACTGCACCGCGGCGGTGTTTTCAAAGAAATTTCTCCAGCCTTTCTGCTCCCACTGGTCGAGGTACTCTTCTGGAATCCAGCGTCCGCCCATCAAAGGAAATGTGTTGTAAGCACGACCTGCATCCATGCCCGCGACGTAAGCTCCAGAGATGGCCGTCACGCCGATTAGACCGGCGAGCGGGTGCACCACGCGATGCAAACGCTTCGTCGCGTCGATGAGCGCCTTGCTCGCTCCAGCGCTTTGACTCGGCGAAACGGGATAGATGACGTTCAAAGTCGTCCAAAGCATACCGGTGTAAATGGTAAACGCTCCCGTCAAGTGTGTGGCGAGTCGATACGGACTCACTCGCGGCACGTCGTACGAAAACTCTTGCTCCTCGAGACCGCTCTTCACCATCCACCAGCCAATCATGCCTTGCGCCGCGCCGAGAACGAAGAAGACTCCCAATCGCTTCGCCAACGCCGAGGTGACGTACCCTTTCGACGCAAAGTACGCGAGCGGGGCGACGAAGTACAACCCCAAAACGCGCCCCCACATGCGGTGCCCGTACTCCATCCAATAAATAAATTTGTACTCCTCCACCGTCATCCCCAAGTTCGACTTCTTGTACTCTGGGCTTTGCTTGTACTTTTCAAACTCTTTCGCCCAATCCTCGTCCGTGAGCGGTGGATGCTCGTACTCAAACTTCCAATCCGTCATCGACAATCCGCTCCTCGTCAGCCTCGTCATCCCTCCCAGGACGACCATGGAGAACACCCACGCGCACCCTCCGCCGAGCCACCACGCCACCCGTCGCGTCGCCCGTTCGCCTCCGACGACCAACGTCATCGACGGCGTCGCCTGCGCCGTCGTCGCCATCGTCGACCGCATCCTTCTCACCATCGCTCGCGTCGCCGCGCTCGCCATCGCCGCGTTCGTCGCCGCGTTCGTCGCCGCGTTCGTCGTCGCGTTCGCGCTCGTCGCGTCCCATCCGCGCCGTCCGAGCGACGTAAACTCGCGCACCGCGCGTCGACTCGCGCTCGCGCGCGCGCGCGTCACCGTCTCGCGTCCCATCGTCATCGGCATCGGCATCGGCATCGCGCGTCGCCGCGCCGTCGTCGTCGCCGTCGTCGTCGTCGTCGTCGTCGTCGCGACGCCTCGCGTCGTCGTCGTCATCAATCGCGCGAGCGCGCGCGCGCGCGCCATGCCGACTCGCGCGTGGGCGCCGTCGAGTGTAGGCGCGCCGACGACGCTTTTTGCCGACGTCGACGCGTTCGTCCGCGCCTCTTTCCTCGTCGCTCTGTGCGCGTCCGTGTGCGCGTCCGTCCGCGTCGACGGACATCGCGGATTCAAACGACGACGCCGCGCGCGACACTCGACGACGCCGACCGACGACGCCGATGTCGACGCCGCGAGCGATCGTCGACGCGGCGTGGACGCGCGAGAACCTCGCGCGAGCGATGCGATGCGTGGCGAACGGACGAGGGATGACGCGAGACGACGACGCGCGATGTCGACGACGCGCGCTCGAGGGCGCGCGCGCGATGGCGACGGCGACGGCGACGGCGACGAGGGACGACGACGACGAGGCGTGCGAAATCGTCGCGCGGGCGTGTTGCGAAGCGATGATGCGGACGTGCGACGATGCAACGGACGGACGGGCGGACGAGGACGAGGAAACGGCGGAGGAGACGGAGAGGGAGACGGAGACGTGGTTGGGGACGCTGTGCGCGACGGCGTCGACGAGCGGGCGGGCGCTCGAACGGGCGCTCGAAGCGACGCGAAGGGCGGCGGCGATGGACGAGAGGTTCACGACGCGCGTGTGCGAAGAGTACGACGCGAGCGTGCGTCGGTTAGGGGACGCGAAGGATGCGACGTTGGCGGTGTTGATCGAGGCGAGGGCGTGGGGACGCGCGCGAGAGGCGAGCGCGAGCGCGAGCGACGTCGAGCGAGCGCTGAGAGCGTGTGATGCGAGATCGTTGGAGAGCATGGCGAAATACGTGCTCGAGGAGGTGAAAGAAAGCGACGCACACGTATTGCGAGCGATCGCGCGCAGAGATTCGGAGATTTGCGTGGAAATTCTCGGCGCGTTGTTGTCTCGGCTGTCGACGGGCGTTCAAACGCGCGCGGCGCTTCGCGCGCTCGAGGAGATTGTCCAGATGGACGCGGCGCCGCACGTCGACAGAATGTCGAGTGAAATTCAGCGAGCGGTTGAATATTTACCCCAGTTGAGCGTCAAAGAGGGGGGAGATATCGCGCGCAGGGCGGTAGCGGCGCTCTCCAAAATCTCTGGCGTCGCGCCGGCGATGGCTTTGTTCGAAAGCGTCGAGGACGACTGCTCGAAAACTATTTTAGGCTTGCAAATGCTCGGTGACATGATGCGAGCCGGCAATCATCTTGACGCAGGTATCGCGACTTTAGAACGCGCGATGGTGGATGACCGCTCGAGTGTCCGACAACACGCTTTCGTCGTCGCGACGACGTTGATTACGAGCGAGTCCATTGCGGACGAAGCGATGCTGCAAAAGGCTGAGGCAGAAGCAAAGGTTGACGCCATCTTATCGATCAATGAAATCTTGAGAGCGTTATCGCAGCGAAGAGAGACCCCTACGCTGAGTTTTGCGACGATTCAATCCCTCACGAGCTCGCTCGGATTGATTTTGGCGCTCGACGTGAGCGGCAAATCTGTCAAGAATAGAGAAATTTTGCGGAACTCGCTTCGATTGCTATCGGCTCTGAGCGAGTGTCTCATCCTTCAAGCCGAGTCAGCCAGAGACACAGATGGTGAACAAATCAACTTCGTCGACGCCGATGCTTTCGATGATGCAAACGACAAAGTGGAGTCGCACGTATTGGCTAAACTTGTACCAGTCGTTGAAGTCGTCCTCGATTCCATGCTGTCGTACTCGACGTGGTTCAAGGAGATGTTGGAACAATTAGAACACCCTAAGATCGACGAGGGTACGAGCGAGACGCTGGAGAGTTGGATCACGCGATTACTTTTCATGCATCTTCAGCTCAGTTGCGGTTCTGAGAACACGCGGGCTGGGAACGTGTCATCTGCTTTGTGCATTGATAGTTGCGTCAGGCTCTCGTCTGACGATGCGGAATGGTCTCCGGAATTGCAGCGTCACATCACGCAAATTTGTGCCCACACGTTGCGCGTGGCGCGCGTTTCTTCCGGTGATATGCGTGCTTCTAATCAGTACGCGACACTTATGAATACATGCGCGCGTCAATGCGTCGAAACATTGCGAGACAACTGGTTTGCTTTCGATAAGAAGGAATTGGCGCCGAACTCAGATTTGTGGTCGACAAAGACCACTTTGGATGCTCTTCAAACGCTCAGAGCGCTGTGCGAACTCGCTGTCAGCCGTAATGCGTCGTACGGACCAGATCTTGGCGTTTTACAAGACTTGATGCGCGCTTCTTTCACGGATGATGAATTAGAAAACGCCGCAAAGGAAGTCGCGTCTTACGGTAAACCTCATCTTGCGAGAAGTGATTACGAAGCCGCCGGACGCGCAGGCGTAGAGGCCCCAGTCTCAGGTGTTGTTGCCGCGCTCGTGACATCTTTGCACCATCAGCTCCAAGAGACGTATAATTCACGCACCGTGATCGATACGTGGGATCGGATCATCAATGAAGTTTTGAACTTGCTGGACACTATGCTGCCATTGGTGGAAAATGCAGACTTGGCGTCGGCTTCTGTCGTCATGCTTGAGGACGATATTATTCAATTGCGTGAGTTGCCCATCGAGCCTACGTGTCACATCGCTTGCACGATCTTACAGTATCATCGTCGACGATTCCCTCTGCCAGATTGCGTCAAGACCGCGTCAGAGATGTTGAAAATGGCCTTGAGCTATTCCTTGACATCCATACCCGATGAGCTCAACGATTTGCTCAGTGTCTTGAATGAAATCGTCACAGATTTATCATCTGACAACGATCAGCACGGTAAAATTGAGAAACAAGATGCGTTCATCGCTCTGACGACGATTCTAGTCAAGTCGGGTGATATATTGTGGCGCCATGTGCACTCAAAGCAGAAGTCGTTGGACGACGTCGAGGCAAACTTCGTGTCGTTGGCTACGCATTCATTCGAACGTTGCATTTCCGCGGCTTCGAAGCTTTCGCGCACGGATGGAAATCAAAAACATTTGGAAAGTCAACGTCGAAATGCATCGTTAGTCCTCGCTGGCATTCGCTTGCATCACAACACGGATAAGATGTCACATCTGTACGACGTCAAGGTGCTCAGGTCGTTTGAACTCAAACGACGACAGTTTATGGTTGTTTGCGCCGGAGTTTTCACCAACTTAAGGGCGCTTCAGCTCGTGAAGAACAGTGGCACGCCGCTTGATCGCGGTTTAGTGGCTATTGGTAACGCGCTCGCGATGGATGACATCGAACTCTACAGCGAAAATTTGTCGCGTCTCGGTGAGAGCGTGCAAAACGTCGACGGAGAGGTGTTGAAATGCTGCCCGTCGAACGTTTCGTCTCGGGAAAATTCTGCATCAAAGCCTCGTAAACGCATACGAAATCCTTACTTGGACGCCGTCGTGGCGCAAGAAGGCGGCGCGCAAGATGAGTATGACGATATGGCGGATTTCATCGTGTGTAAACCTGGACGAGATTACCGCACCGTACTCGGGCTCACGTGATTCGTTTTCTGCGCATCACAAATTACTAGGACTAGGATATTTTAGCTACAATTGTAAATCATGTCGATTTGTCGTAAGACAATTGGTTACGCCACAGGGGCGCGCAAGGTGACGTCTTCTCCTTCTTCGCTCGCCGGCATGAAGGGCGTGGGCACGGTCCACGCCGCGACGCCGCTCGCCGATTTCGTGGACACCATGCCATCCGCGGGAGACGCAAACGGCATGCTCGTCAAGAAACCTTGCAACTGTGCCTCGATGCGAAGCTTCTCTCGCAATAAATGCGTCTTTTCTTGCATGAGTTGATCGCGTTCCGCAGCGAGCGTTTGCGCGAGCTCCGCCTTTAGCAGGTTATCCTCTTGGAATCGCATGATCATGTTCGCTAACCTCGCGTGTTCGACACGCAGTCGCTTGATCAACTCCGTCGCCGCGAACACCACCGTCTCCTTAGCGCCCTTCTGCGACTCACCCGGTTCGAGCACCGCGCTGAGCTCCTCAAAGCGACTGTTCAAAACGTCGCGTCGACGCTTCTCCCGCGTGCTCTTCGTCTTCTTCGCCCCTTCGCTCAACACATTCGAGCGTCCCGTCGCCGTGGTCGCCGCCACCGTGGTCGCCGTCACCGCGACGCGTTCATCCTGACTCCCGTCAGTCTCCTCCGTCGCCTTTCGTTTCGTCCCCGCCGCTCGGGCCCTAGCGCCCTCACCCCCGATCACCTCCGTCGGCACGTCCGCGAACGCGTTCGCGACGTCGAACGCCCCGACGTGATCCGCGTCAAAGGTGTCAAAAAAATCGCTCAACCAATCCGTCGTCGGCGTCGCGCCGTCCATCGCGCGCGCGTCGCCGATCGCGCTCGTCGTCCTCTGACCGCGCGGGTTTCCCACGTCTCGCGATCGACGTCCGTCGACGCGCGTTCGTCGGCGCGCGCGCGCGGTGCACCGCGCGCGCGCGAGAGAGACGTTGACGTGCGCGGTCGTCCGTCGTTCGACGCGTTCGTGCGCGCGCTCGCGGATCGCGACGACCGTCGTCGTGTGCGGACGAGCCGGCCGCGCGCGCGGCACCCGCGTCGCCGACCCGACCGCGTCGGATTTCGATCGAGATCGCGTCGCGGCGGGTTGGGCTGACTGTTTGCTCGTACGCGTTACAAGGCGCGCTCCGTCGCGGCGGCGCGGCTTGCGTCGAGCGTCACGCGTCGCCGTCGAGGTGCTTTTGCAAGTCGCTCAGAGACACCGTGGCGGTGCCGCGCTGCTTGGCCGTCTGCTGACTCGAATGAGGACGCCAGCCGGTCATGTACAGGATCTCAAACGTGGCTTCGACGGCGCCGGGGTCGGGGGCGTCGGGGGCGGGGAACTTTTGGGAATACATCGCGCTCGCCGCGCGCGCGGTGGCGCGAGGGAGAAGATGACGACGCATTAACCCAGAGTTGGTCTCGGCCATGGCGCGCAAATGCTCGACGAGCTCGTCGGGAGAGGCGTAGCCGACGGTGACGATGTCGACGTCGACGGCGGGAAGCGTGAGGTTGGCTCGACCGAGCAAGCTCCCACAATCGCGCACGTGCGCTAAGGGCGAGACTCGAGGGCTAACACCACCCTCATGCTCGGTCTCGGCGAGCGCGCACGCCACACGAAGCTCCTGTAAAGTGTTACCACCAAAAATACACGACAAGAAGAGACCATCCGGAACGAGCGCCGCCGCCGCGCGCGACATGGCGCCGGGTAAATCGTTCACCCAGTGCAATCCTAAGCAACTAATCACGGCATCTACCGAATTTTCTTGAATGGGCAAATTCTCTTCGTCTCCTTGCACGTACAATACCTCCACAGGCGCTCCGTCTCGCCGTCTTGGCTCGGCTCCGATGCGCCGCTCGACGAAATTGAGCATATCTTGAGACAAATCCACGACGACAATCTTCTCCACATCGTCCCTTTCCGCTAATAATCTGCGCGTGATCGCTTCGCTCGCACCACCAAGCACGACCACGCGCTTAAATCCGCGTTTGATATCGAACAACCGATCCAACAAACGCCTCGCGAGCTCGTCCAACAACCCATCCGGCGCGCGCTCGGGCCTGCGTTTCAGCGCCTCATTCTGCAAGTACGCCGCTCGATCTCTGTGCGCGCGCACGACGTCTCGATCAAAAACCATCATCGCTCGCACTTTCGACGCCAACTCCTCATCTTTGAGCATCTCAGCGCGCGCGCGAGCTCTCGCTTTCGCTCCCTCGACGTCGACGACACCATCTTTCTCTGGCATCTTTCCGCTCGTGCTCGCCTCGCCACCGCGCGCCGCGTCCGCGAACCGCGCGCATTGCGCTCGAAACACATTTTCGATCGCACTCGCGCGCGCCGTTCGGCGCGGGCGTCGGACGAGCATCGCGCTTCGCGCTCTGCCGAGCCGCGCGGGCGGCCCGACCTAGGGTTTACGCGGCATCATCGTCCCGTCGTCACACGCGCGCGCGCGCTCGGACGACGCGCTCGGCGACCTCATGGGCGTGGACTGTCAAGCCGGCGCGTGTCGCACGTGGGTGGACGATGAACTGGACGCCATGGGGGAGGCGGGCGCGCACATTCCTCGGCCAGGTGGATGCTGCGAGGAGGACGTGAAGAAACAAAAAGAAGCGGCGCGCATGCTCGGCGAGCTGCGCGAAGTCGATCGCTCGACGGCGAGGATGCGAATCGCGGAAGGCGTGGTCGGGGAATGCGGCGAAGAAGACGCGGACGACGAAGATTGGGCGAGATCAGACGGTGACGACGACGACGACGAGGCGCTGCGAGAGATTCAAGAGGCGCGCTTACGAGAGCTTAAAGGCGCGGCGGCGATCGCCGCGGCGGAGGCACGAAGAGCGAGATACGTGGAAATAAAAGAGAGTGCGCTGGGGGAGACCGTGCGGGCGAGCTCGAGGGTGGTGGCGCACTTGGTGTTGGAGGGCGCGGAGCAGTGCGCTCGCATCGACGAGGTGTGCGATGACTTGGCGCCCGTGTTCGCTAAAACGAAGTTCGTGCGCATAAGGCCAAGTCACGACTCGGCGTTGATGCGACAACATCGTATCAGCGCGCTTCCGGCGATGCTGATATTTAGGCGCGGGCGATTGACGTTTACGACGTGCGAGCTCGACGACTTCGGTGGCGCGGAAAACTTTGAAGAAGAACGCGTGACGCGATGGTTGGCGAAGCACGACGCGCTTCCTGGACATCCGTTCGCTGAGAAAACCGTCACAAACGTCGATAGCGATGCATCATCGGACGAAGAGAACGATGATGCTAGCGATGAGGAGTTATTTGGAGTGAATAAACCATGCGAGACGTGCGGTCGGACGTACCCGCACAAGCACATACGGGCGTTACGTCCGGGCGAGTCGATGCGAAGGGCGGATGATTCGGATGGTGATTACGACGATGACGACTTTTAGCGTTTTAGCTTTAGCTGCTGTGCTATGATAATGAGCTAGAGATTAAATGAAGACGGTTGAGCCTTTGATCCCGTTGATGAAAGCGTTCGCCGGCATCGCTTTCTTTCCGGGGGGCTGAACCTCGAGCACCTCTAACCAACCGCCCCCTGCACATGGTACGCGAAGTAATTTTTTCGTTACCTCGACTTGACCGTTCGCCGCCTTTTCATCTCCCTCGGCAGAGACACGAGTGGTGATGATTTTGAGCACCACCTCTTTCGATTCTTCGTCCCCGTTTGCCTTAATCTTCAAAGTCGCTTTCGTTCCGGGCCAACCCGCAAATGCACGCACTTTATTGTGACACTCCAGTGCGGACTGTTTCGTGAAGTCTAATTCACCCTCCTCTGGGCTCACTTTCGCGGCGTGGCTGAGCGTTTCCTCGCTCTGAGGCACCGCTCGAGCCGCCGCGTCGCCGGCAAATACCGACGGTAATTCCTCCAACAACGCCCCCACGCCCGTCTCGAAGAGCTCAGTCAAGAGATCAGGCGCCTTTTCATCCCCTTTAAGCGGTCGAGTGACTTGTCTGAGGACGGGACCGGCGTCCATTTTGAGCACGGTGTACGCCACCGACACGCCGGTCTCGCTCTGTCCACTCTCCAACGCGCGTTGCACGGGCGCCGCCCCTCGCCACTGCGGCAACAAACTCGGATGGATGTTCAACGTCCCTAATTTCGGAATATCCAAGAATTTCTGCGGTAAAAAGTTCCCGTACGCCGCCGTCACCGCCAAGTCGACGTCGAGCGCGCGCAGCGCGTCCAGAAACCACTCCTCGTTCGCCTTCTCCGGACAAAGCACCCTGTCTTCCGCCATCCCTCGCCGCAGCGCCAACTCCGCCACCGGGCTCGGCGCCGCTTCATCGCTCTTCCTTCCTCGCCCTCGCGGTCGTCCCGGCTGCGACACCACCGCCGCGACCTCGAACGCGCTCTCCCTCCCCTCCGCCGCGTCCAGCACCCGCGCCAGCACCTCCTTCGCGCACTCCGGCGTCCCGAGAAATACCACGCGTCGTTTCCTCGTCGCCCCATCGGCGTCCTCGCGTCCCGTCGCGCGCGTCGTCGTCGTTCGCCGCGTCACCGTCCTTCGCGCGCGTCGGCGTCCCGCGCGCGTCGGCGTCGCCCCGGCCCGCGCCTCGGGCGTCGACGCCGTCGCGCGCGCGGTCGCGCGCATCAGCGCCTCGCACGCGCGCCGCGCGCGCAGCATGCCGAGCGCGACGCGCGCCGCGCGGTGCGGTCGCGCGCGTAACCCTCGGGCGGCGGCACAGCGCGACGACGCGATCGGACGCGGCGCGGCCGAGGGACGGCGACGAGGCGCAAAATGACGTTCGCGTGGCGCGCGCTCGGACGCGCGCTCGAGCGGTGCGCGCGCGCGGGCGAGCGCGGCGCGCGCGAGGCGGGACGCGCGACGACGGGGACGACGATCGATGCGCGCGGATGCGCGACGACGGGACGACGCGCGATCGCGACGTCGACGGCGAGCGCGATCAAACACGATCGATCGAACGCGACGAAGAAACTGAAACCGGAGGCGCGCGGGATGGAGGCGCCGATGACGAGCTTCGAGGCCGGGGCGACGCAAGAGGGATGGGGGAAAGCGGGCGGCGGCGCGGCGCCGTGGACGCCGACGCGGGCGCTGCGGAAAAGGAAGAGCTATTTTAAGCGATGTGGACACATCATGGAGACGCTTGAGAGGGAACACATGAAGGAGTTGGCGAAAGAACGCGCGATCGTACCGTTTCGACCGGGAGATGTGGTGAAGTTGACGCTCGAAGTGCCGGAGAATAACAGGCGCACGCAGACGTTTACGGGGATTTGCATCGCCAAGCGGCACAGAGGGATGGGATCTAGCTTTACCTTGCGAAGCGCGATAGGAAATCTCGTCGTCGAGCGGTCGTTTCCGCTGTTCACGCCGAATATTAAGGCGATGGAAGTCGTCGAGCGTAGGAAAGTGCGCAGAGCAAAGCTTTATTACTTGCGAGACAAGCCTCTGCGTTTTTCGAGGCCGTAGACTGTTGTAGAAACAAAATATCAGTTTTCAAGGCGCTAATGGTTACATGCGAATTCGCCAAGGTTGGCTATATATCTTCAATATCAACTCTTCGTTCAACAATCTTGAGATTCGTCGCTTGGACAGTACAATCAAACATTCGGGCGAGTTTGCGCGCTGAAAGCGGTGAAAAAATCACTTGGGTTCGGCATTTGAGCGGCGGCAAAAGGATTCTCAGAGTCTGGCATCGCCGACATCGCCGATATCGCTGGAACATGACCCATCTTAGCACCGGCGGCTAACCCCGCGGCGTAGGATTGTGCCGCAAGGTTTTGGTAATGTTGCATAGCGGCTCGCTGCGCCTGCGCGGCGGCGAGGAGGCGCATGGTTTCATTCGCCGCATTCGTCGGTTGCCTCGGCATCAGGAGTGGATTCGTACCTTGACGAGTGGCGCCATTCACGGAGGCAGCATTTGGTACAGCATTTTTCGGAGGCGGTTGGTACGAGAATTCAACGCCGCGAATGTACTGCAATCGCTGCACAAACTCTCCGCGGCGCTTCCCTTCGCACAACTCCTTGTATCGCTCGACGGCTTCGTGGATGATATTCGAGGCCGCCATGACGGATTCGGGCAAGCCTTGGATGCAGAAAACGCGGCATGGACGATGATATACCCCCATTTCGGGTTGCTGCGTCCAAGACTGAATCGTCGAACCGGTGTGACGCATAATTTCTCGAATCGACGCTCCGCTGGCGCCGATGACGAATCCCGCCGCGAGCAGCGTCACGCGCAGTCGCAAACCACCGTTCGCCATGACCTCTATGGATGCCACTTGCTGTTCTTCTTCCTCGACTCCTTGACCAGCGCGTCGAGGACCAGAAGGCCCACGTAATCTCGATCCACTCGCCGCCGCCGCGCCGAACTCCGCATCCGCCACGAACGCCGCCGTCGGCGACGCCGTGCTCTTCGGCGACGTCGACTTGTCCACGTACGCGTGTCCACCGAGCCCCGGCGGAATCAATCCTTCATCATCGTACAACACGCTCCCGAGCACTTTTGATTTCACCCCAAACGAATCGAACGAGCCTCTAGAATTGTCGTCGCTCGCGCTCCTGCTCGCCGAGCCTTGCGGGAGCGCGAACGACGCGTACGCCCCCGCATCGTGTTCCTCGCGCTCGTCCACGATCCCTTTGGGCAGCCACTGGCTCGGATCGGCGTCGGTGAACGTAAAAAAACCATCACCGCTCATTTCGCGTCGATGCGCGCGCGTGCGATGCGCGCGGCGTCGTCAAGCGCGGAAAACGCGTGAACGACGCGCGAAGGGTGAAAACGCGTGAGCGTCGATCTTTGCGCGTCGCCTGGCTCGCGCGACGACGCGTCCGTCCGCGACGCGCGCGCGTGCGATCGAGACGTTTACGGATGAACGTTCGCGATCGAGCGCTCGGCGCCGCGCGCGCGCGATCGCCGACAGGACGAAAGCGCACGACTCGGTGTACGGGCGCGGGCGCGCCTCGCGACAACCACGCTGGCGCCCTCCCCTGTCGATTCGCATGAGCATACTGTTTACGCATACGACGATTCGCATCGCCCGGTTGGATGTCCACGCTTTTACTTGTCGCCTGGAAAAGCGCGCCCGGCGTACGCGGATGGATCGTCCGCGAAAACGTCGCGCACGCCGTGAGCGAGCAAGTCGTGCGAAAGCGTTCGCCACGGATCGCCGTCGGCGACGAGGAGCCGAGCGGCGTCGCAGAGAGCGTCGGCGGCGAAACGCTGCGCGGCAAAGGCGTCGGCGTCCGCGAGCGCGACAGTCTCGAGATCGATCTCGTTCCCGATCGAACGTGGAAGAGGATTCGGCTTCCCCACGCCCGCTGGACTCGGATCGTTTCCGTCGGGGTCGGTGTCGTGTCCGTCGTCGTAGTTTTCGCTCGTCGTCGTCGTCGTCTTCGTCGTCGCGAGCGCGGGGTCCGTCAAAGCGCGCGCGAGCGCGCGCAAACCGTCCCACGAAGCGTCGGATTCCGCGGCAGAGTATACGTTCATGGTGACGTGAGGGAAAATGACGCTCAAATACCGCGGAAAAGCCTCGGTGTGCCCCGATCGCGCCGTCTCCTTGAACGATTTCACGACGGCGCGGCACGTTCGCGTCGACATCCTGTACGTCTGACCGTCGAGCTCACACTCGAGCTCAATTCGCGCGCGCGCGTTCGCCGTCGTCGCATCCCCCACGCTCGTCGATCCCGACCCCGTTCCCGAGCTCGCTCCGAACGTCGTTTTCACCGCCGCGAACGACACTCGAACGCTCGCCGGGTCGCTCAGCGTCGCCGTCGTCCCGAACGTCAAGTGCTGCGCATCTCTCGCCAGCGCGCCGCGCAGCCGCGCGCGCCGTCGCCCTCTTCCATTCTCCTCCTCGTCCTCCTCCCCGTCGTCCGCCGCGTCGTCCTCCCCGTCGTCCGCCGCGTCGTCGCCGTCCATCGTCGCGATCGCCCGCGTCTCGTACTGCTCCTCGTCCGCGCACGAAAACGAGCACATCCCGGCGTATATCTCCTCGCGCTCGCGCGTCGCGCCGTCGTCGCCGTCGCCGTCGTCGCTCGCGCGCGCGCCGTCGCGCGCGCGCGTCGTCGTCGCCGTCAACCACGCCTGCGCGGCGAAGAACGCGAATCGATCCATCGGTCGCGCACTGCGGTGCCCGGGTGCCCGGTTCGTCGGATCGCGGCGATCGATCGCGCGCGACCCGCGTCGCGAGGTCGGGCGCGCGCGACCGATCGACGCGGCGCGGGTCGCGCGCGCGCGATCGATCGACGCGATCGATGGATGCGCGACCGTCCTTTTTGTCGACGGTTCATGACTCAAAAAGTACGG
>Ga0181599_1003107_pt1 | contig 14393 bp, 11 predicted proteins | sample 041ome_3_FD_148658 | JGI IMG/M metagenome (GOLD analysis project Ga0181599, IMG submission 148658) | Coastal salt marsh microbial communities from the Groves Creek Marsh, Skidaway Island, Georgia - 041405US metaG (spades assembly) | ecosystem: Environmental > Aquatic > Marine > Intertidal zone >...
TCGAGATTCCTTACCTCAAAAAATTTCAGATAGCACAAAGGTCTTAACCAAGGCAGACAGTCTCAAGCTACTGGTTAAAAAAATGGCGAGTAGAGAAGCCATTAAGATAGATACCATTAGAATTACCATAAAAGATTACCAGATTATCTCCCACCAGCGAGACACTACTTTTGTAGACACTACCCTAACCATTCAAAAAGAGTACAAATACAATTACCTCAGAAGGGACGACTTTGAGTACATGCCTATGGCCAATATGGGGCAACCCTACACCGCTTTAGGTGCGCAATTAGACACTAAGTCCTATATGCCTTTCATTGGGGCAAAGGCGAGACACTTTGGATATCAGGAACTAGAAGATGTTACTTATTACAATGTACCTACACCGCTCACGGAGATGATGTTTAAGACCTCCTTAGAGCAAGGCCAGTTTTTAGATTTCTTACTCACAGCCAATACGTCTAGAAAGTCCAACTTTTCCATCTACAATCGAGGATTTAGGTCCAAGGGAAAATATGCCTATGATGAAATGAGTGCCGGAAGTTTTATAGCGACGTATAACTATCAGTCTAAGGACAATGCCTATTCCGTTAGAGGTCATTATGCCGCCCAAAATATTGAAGGAGATGAACATGGGGGGTTGCCTTTTAAAGAAAGACAGTTTCAGTCTGCCAATCCCAGATTTTTTGATCGCTCTAGAATAGATCTTTATTTCACTAATGCCACTTCTGTAGCCAGTGGGAAACGGGTATTTTTGGATCAGACCTACAGGCTAACCCGCGCAAGGTCTAAGGATTCTTTAGCCAAGCCAAGAAAGAGTAGTCTGGTGTTAGGGCATAGTATTGCTTATGAAACCAGGTCTTTTCAGTTTTTACAATCTTCTAAAAACACCTATTTTGGAGACGCCTTTAGGAACATCATACAAGACAAGTCTCATTTAAAAACACTTACCCAAGAGGTGTCTGCAACCTTTAGTAACCCCTTACTTGGAATTTTAAAAACACAGGCCCGTCTATACGATTACAGGTATTACTTTAATAGTCTATTGGTTACTGAAACGCAGACCATTGAATCTGCGCTCACAGGTCAGGAAGTGGCTGTGGGGGGCAGATATCTCAAAAGAATGCCTTCTTTTGAATTGGAAGGCAGTTTGGATTACACCTTGGTAGGAGATTTAACGGCGCATAAAGCCCATGTATCTTTGTCTTATGTTCATAGGCAAAAGCACAGACTTCGTTTGGGAGTGAACAGCCAGCTTAGAATGCCAGATTTTAATTTCTTACTTTACCAAAGCGATTATCAAAATTTTAACTGGCAACATACCGCAGATTTTCAGATGGAAGACCATAAGTCTGCCTTTGTTCAATTGGACTCTCCCGTATGGGGGAATCTGGATGCTCGCTACACACTTATTGGCAACTACACCTACTTTGCAGGGCAGCAGCCCGTGATTCCTATTGCGCAGCGTACAGAAGATTATGTCTTTGAGCAAGTCTTGGACAACGCCTACGTGACACCACTTCAGGAGGCGGCAGATCTGGCACTCATCAAAGTGAAATACCAGAAGGAATTTAGACTGGGTTATTTTGCACTCAATAATACGGTCATGTACCAGAAGGTGTCTCAAGAAAACGGCGCGCTCTTTGTGCCTGAAATCACCACGCGCAATACCTTGTATTTTTCCAAAGACATCTTTAACGGGGCCATGTTTTTCCAAACCGGACTTACTTTCAAGTATTTCTCCTCCTTTCTCATGAATGGTTATAGCCCGGTGCTGGGAGAATTCTACACCCAGAACAGCACTTTCAATGGCGGCTACCCCCTGGTAGACTTCTTTATGAACGGAAAGGTAAAGCAAACTAGGATCTATCTTAAGGCAGAGCATTTTAACGCACCCATTACCGGTTACGATTACTATGTAGCACCCGGATACCCTTTTAGAGATTTTGTGGTCCGTTTTGGATTAGTTTGGAACTTCTTTAAATAACCAACTCGCTTTTTTACGGTCTTTTTTCTTTTTAAGAATAGGCGCTTTTGGCCTCTGGCCGATGCTTTTTCCCATTTCTCTCATTTTTTTATTTGGTCTAACTCCTTGTAAAATAAGGCAATGGCTTAGGGTCGTAAAAAAGATTAAATATTTTTACAAATAGATGTTGTGAAACCAGAAAACTCGTTCTATATTTGCACCCGCTTTGGGAGACAGAGCGATACTAATAAACAAGTTCATAGACATATTGAAAAGACAGCGCGTAGAATCATAGCGATATGATTTTACAATAAGATTGAATTAAATTATCCTTAAAAAGAGTTCGGGAAAGAGTTTTTATTACGGTTGTTAGAAATTATTTAACAAACAACGATGAAGAGTTTGATCCTGGCTCAGGATGAACGCTAGCGGCAGGCCTAACACATGCAAGTCGAACGGTAACAGGAATTAGCTTGCTAATTTGCTGACGAGTGGCGCACGGGTGCGTAACGCGTATACAATCTACCTTTTGCTGAGGGATAGCCCAGAGAAATTTGGATTAATACCTCATAGTATTATTGATAGGCATCTATTAATAATTAAAGGTTACGGCAAAAGATGAGTATGCGTCCCATTAGCTAGTTGGCGAGGTAACGGCTCACCAAGGCAACGATGGGTAGGGGTCCTGAGAGGGAGATCCCCCACACTGGTACTGAGACACGGACCAGACTCCTACGGGAGGCAGCAGTGAGGAATATTGGACAATGGGCGAGAGCCTGATCCAGCCATGCCGCGTGCAGGAAGACTGCCCTATGGGTTGTAAACTGCTTTTATACAGGAAGAATAAGCCTTACGTGTAAGGTGATGACGGTACTGTAAGAATAAGGACCGGCTAACTCCGTGCCAGCAGCCGCGGTAATACGGAGGGTCCGAGCGTTATCCGGAATTATTGGGTTTAAAGGGTCCGTAGGCGGATGATTAAGTCAGGGGTGAAAGTTTGCAGCTCAACTGTAAAATTGCCTTTGATACTGGTTATCTTGAGTTGTATTGAAGTAGGCGGAATATGTAGTGTAGCGGTGAAATGCATAGATATTACATAGAACACCAATTGCGAAGGCAGCTTACTAAGTACTAACTGACGCTGATGGACGAAAGCGTGGGTAGCGAACAGGATTAGATACCCTGGTAGTCCACGCCGTAAACGATGGATACTAGCTGTTCGGGACCTTGAGTTCTGAGCGGCTAAGCGAAAGTGATAAGTATCCCACCTGGGGAGTACGTTCGCAAGAATGAAACTCAAAGGAATTGACGGGGGCCCGCACAAGCGGTGGAGCATGTGGTTTAATTCGATGATACGCGAGGAACCTTACCAGGGCTTAAATGTAGTCTGACAGCTTTAGAGATAGAGTTTTCTTCGGACAGATTACAAGGTGCTGCATGGTTGTCGTCAGCTCGTGCCGTGAGGTGTCAGGTTAAGTCCTATAACGAGCGCAACCCCTGTCGTTAGTTGCCAGCATGTCATGATGGGGACTCTAACGAGACTGCCGGTGCAAACCGCGAGGAAGGTGGGGATGACGTCAAATCATCACGGCCCTTACGTCCTGGGCCACACACGTGCTACAATGGCCGGTACAGAGAGCAGCCACGTCGCAAGGCGGAGCGAATCTATAAAACCGGTCACAGTTCGGATCGGAGTCTGCAACTCGACTCCGTGAAGCTGGAATCGCTAGTAATCGGATATCAGCCATGATCCGGTGAATACGTTCCCGGGCCTTGTACACACCGCCCGTCAAGCCATGGAAGCTGGGAGTGCCTGAAGTCCGTCACCGCAAGGAGCGGCCTAGGGTAAGATCGGTAACTAGGGCTAAGTCGTAACAAGGTAGCCGTACCGGAAGGTGCGGCTGGAACACCTCCTTTCTAGAGAAAAACGACCAAAAGATTTAAGTACCTTACTCTTTTGGATAGTTTATTCAATCTTGCTGTTCTTTTTAATTAAGATATATTACTAGTGGTGTGTAGGTATAGATACTTACATAATATTAGAGATAGAAATTTAACAATGCGCAGTCTCATAGCTCAGCTGGTTAGAGCGCTACACTGATAATGTAGAGGTCGGCAGTTCGAGTCTGCCTGAGACTACTATTGTTAAGAAACTATCAAGTTACGTTCATAGAGATAAAAAATAGGAAATTTTAGAAGTTGGGTTACGGGGTGTTACCTTAGGTAACATGCTTAGAACCTTGAAAAGCTTTAGAGTTTTTAATGGGGGATTAGCTCAGCTGGCTAGAGCGCCTGCCTTGCACGCAGGAGGTCATCGGTTCGACTCCGATATTCTCCACGATTAATTGCAGATACTATAGTGATTGCTACACGGCATGAACTATGGAGTAGATTAAAAACGTTCATTGACATATTGGGACATTGTGATTGTAATCTTCAGGGGTTACAACACGATAAAAATGGAAATACGAGCGATATATATTTTCGGATATGTATTGTAATAAATAATAATTAAGAGAATGCTCAGTTGTAAGTGCGAGGCACTTACAACGGCAAAAGATCTGGCGACAAGCTAGATAAGGGCGTATGGGGAATGCCTAGGCTCTCAGAGGCGATGAAGGACGCGATAAGCTGCGAAAAGCTGTGGGGAGGTGCACATAACTTGTGATCCGCAGATATCCGAATGGGGCAACCCACTATATTGAAGGTATAGTATCCAGCAATGGAAGCGAACCCGGTGAACTGAAACATCTAAGTAGCCGGAGGAAGAGAAAACAAAAGTGATTCCGGGAGTAGTGGCGAGCGAAACCGGATTAGCCCAAACCAGTGTTGTTTTGGCAATACTGGGGTTGTAGGACCACGACATTGATTGCGTAATGAATTAGAACACTTTGGAAAGAGTGACCGAAGAGGGTGATAGTCCCGTACAAGTAAAGAGCGTTAATTATAGTGGTATCCTGAGTAGTGCGGGGCACGTGAAACCCTGTATGAATCAAGCGGGACCATCCGTTAAGGCTAAATACTCCTGAGAGACCGATAGTGAACCAGTACCGTGAGGGAAAGGTGAAAAGAACCCTGAATAAGGGAGTGAAAAAGATCCTGAAACCATACGCTTACAAGCGGTCGGAGCCCGTAAGGGGTGACGGCGTGCCTTTTGCATAATGAGCCTACGAGTTACTTTTACTAGCAAGGTTAAGCACTTCAGGTGCGGATCCGTAGCGAAAGCGAGTCTGAATAGGGCGACCATAGTTAGTAGTAGTAGACGCGAAACCGTGTGATCTACCCATGGGCAGGTTGAAGCTTTGTTAACCCAAAGTGGAGGACCGAACCCGTTGACGTTGAAAAGTCTTGGGATGACCTGTGGGTAGGGGTGAAAGGCCAATCAAACTCGGAAATAGCTCGTACTCCCCGAAATGCATTTAGGTGCAGCGTTTAACTAGTTTTATAGAGGTAGAGCTACTGATTGGATGCGGGGGCTTCACCGCCTACCAATTCCTGACAAACTCCGAATGCTATAAAATGTTGTTAAGCAGTGAGGGCATGGGTGCTAAGGTCCATGTCCGAGAGGGAAAGAACCCAGATCATCAGCTAAGGTCCCCAAGTGTATGCTAAGTTGACAAAACGCGGTAAAACTGCATTGACAGCCAGGATGTTGGCTTGGAAGCAGCCATTCATTTAAAGAGTGCGTAACAGCTCACTGGTCGAGCGGTTTTGCATGGATAATAATCGGGCATAAGTATACCACCGAAGCTATGACTTTGTCTTATGACAAGGGGTAGGGGAGCATTCTATGGGCATTGAAGGTGCTGGCGTGAGCCGTGCTGGAGCGCATAGAAACGAAAATGTAGGCATAAGTAACGATAATGCGGGCGAGAAACCCGCACGCCGAAAGACCAAGGTTTCCCCAGCTATGCTAATCAGCTGGGGGTCAGTCGGGACCTAACGCGAACCCGAACGGGGTAGTGGATGGACAATCAGTTAATATTCTGATACCTGCTCACATTAAAAGTGACGGGGATGAGGCGTTGGTGCGAAGAGACGGAATTCTTCGTTGAAGGTAGTGGAAGCTACTGATAGTACACTGAGGCTTCGGCCAAGGTGATAATCCAGCTTATCATCCTCCAAGAAAAACAAGTGAAGCAGCCCGTACCGTAAACCGACACAGGTGGTTGGGATGAGTATTCTAAGGCGCTCGAGAGATTCATGGCTAAGGAACTAGGCAAAATAGACCCGTAACTTCGGGAGAAGGGTCGCCCCCTGTATGGGGGGCCGCAGTGAAGAGGTCCAGGCGACTGTTTATCAAAAACACAGGGCTCTGCAAAATCGAAAGATGACGTATAGGGCCTGACACCTGCCCGGTGCTGGAAGGTTAAGAGGAGATGTTATTTTTCGGAAGAAGCATTGAATTGAAGCCCCAGTAAACGGCGGCCGTAACTATAACGGTCCTAAGGTAGCGAAATTCCTTGTCGGGTAAGTTCCGACCTGCACGAATGGTGCAACGATCTGGACACTGTCTCGGCCATGAGCTCGGTGAAATTGTAGTAACGGTGAAGATGCCGTTTACCCGCAGTGGGACGAAAAGACCCCGTGCACCTTTACTATAGCTTCGTATTGACCCTGGATAAGTAATGTGTAGGATAGCTAGGAGACTTTGAAGCGGCGTCGCCAGGCGTTGTGGAGTCATTGTTGAAATACTAGCCTTTGCTTATTTGGGGCCTAACTCTCTTATGAGAGAACAGTGCGTGGTGGGTAGTTTGACTGGGGTGGTCGCCTCCAAAAGAGTAACGGAGGCTTCTAAAGGTGCCCTCAATACGGTTGGTAATCGTGTGTAGAGTGCAATGGCACAAGGGCGCTTGACTGAGAGACCTACAAGTCGATCAGGTACGAAAGTAGAGCATAGTGATCCGGTGGTTCCGCATGGAAGGGCCATCGCTCAAAGGATAAAAGGTACGCCGGGGATAACAGGCTGATCTCCCCCAAGAGCTCATATCGACGGGGGGGTTTGGCACCTCGATGTCGGCTCGTCACATCCTGGGGCTGGAGAAGGTCCCAAGGGTTGGGCTGTTCGCCCATTAAAGTGGCACGCGAGCTGGGTTCAGAACGTCGTGAGACAGTTCGGTCTCTATCTACTGCGGGCGTTAGAAATTTGAGTGGATTTGACTCTAGTACGAGAGGACCGAGTTGAACTGACCTCTGGTGCACCAGTTGTTCCGCCAGGAGCATTGCTGGGTAGCTATGTCGGGATGGGATAAGCGCTGAAAGCATATAAGCGCGAAACCCGCCACAAGATGAGATTTCTTTAAAGGGTCGTAGGAGATGACTACGTTGATAGGTCATAGGTATAAGTGCAGTAATGTATGTAGCCGAGTGATACTAATAGCCCATAGGCTTGCGCACGCACGCTCCCTGGTTTAGGCTAGGGAGCTGCACAGACTTTTACTCTTATGTTATTGAAGTATTTTTATAAATTGAGTGTGGAACTTGTTCCTCACACTGTCCTAGTATGTTAAGATATCGCGTAGTGTATCTAAGGCGAGAGCCACAGAAAGCTACCAAGATTTAAGGTGATCATGGCGATGAGGCCCACCCTTTTCCATTCCGAACAAGGAAGTTAAGCTCATCAGCGCCGATGGTACTGCTATACCAAGTGGGAGAGTAGGTCGTTGCCTTTTTTTAAATCCCGAATACAGCAATGTGTTCGGGATTTTTTTTGTCCTATTCAAAAGGGAATATTCTTTGCGTTGTAGTATATTTAAAAAGTGAAGAATTTTTTGATTATACCCGATAAGTTTAAAGGAAGTATAGATGCTATTCAAGTATCTAAAGCTATTAAAAATGGTCTCGCTAAGGTATATGGAACTGAATTTACATCTATCACCATACCAGCATCTGACGGCGGGGATGGTTTTCTAGATACTATTTTCAATTTTAAGCCTATGGAAAAAGTTTCTGTGAGGTCTGTAAATGCTTTTCAGGTTCCTATAGATTCTTATTATTTGTTAGATACTGAAACAAATACCGCTTATATTGAATTGTCGAATACAGTAGGAATAAGACATTTAAAAGTACCTGAATTAAATATACTTAAGGCAACTACGCACGGTGTTGGGTTACAGATAGCGCATGCATTAGCAGAAGGAGTAAGCTCTATTTATATTGGCTTGGGAGGTAGTGCTTCTAACGATATGGGTTTAGGCCTGTTAGAAGCTTTAGGTTTTATTTTTTTAGACGCTCAACAGCGAAGAATTTCTTATACTTTTGACCAGCTTTCCCAAATTCATTCGTTTACATTAACGGACTTTCTTAAAGATAAAATTAATCATTGCTCTTTTTACGCGGTAAATGATGTTTTAAATCCATTATTTGGACCAACAGGTGCTGCCTATACTTATGGGCCGCAGAAGGGAGGAACAAAAGAAATAGTAAATCGGTTAGATATTAGTTTTAAAGAATTTACAACTCGTTTTAATTTCCCATATTCACATGATATTTCGCTTGATGGTGGCGGATCTGCAGGAGGGACTGCCTATGGATTAAAAGTTTTTTTGAATGCTCAATTTATAAATGGTTTTGATTTTTTATCCAATATAGCCTGCTTAGAGGACTTATTGGTTGTAGAAAAATTTGATTGTGTTATATCTGGCGAAGGTAGTTTAGACAACACTTCCTTTGATGGTAAATTAATTGGTAGACTTGTTGGTCTTACGGACGAGCATGATTTGCCTCTTTTGCTGGTCTGTGGACAAAGTCATTATGACGCATCTGCTATAACAAATACTCAGGTTGTTGAATTGCTAGACGGGGAGACCTCTATGGCACAATGTCTTACTGATCCATTTCCACTGATAGAAAATAAAGTGTCTCATTTTTTTAAATCTCTTTCATGATAAGCTTATTAATTATTTGTTTGGCAGTTTTGCTTATTATAACAGGGACACTTAAATTAAAAATAGACCCTTTCTTAATGTTGCTTATCGCGGCTATATTTTCCGGTCTGTGTTTTGGTGTTTCCCCTTCTGATCTTGTTGTTTTAATTACTACAGGATTTGGACAAACCCTATCTAGTATAGGTATTGTTATTGTCTTAGGGGCTGTTATTGGTGTGTTTTTGGAAAAATCTAACGGCATACGTAATATTGTTACTACTATTTTATCAGTTTTTGGAAACAAAAACGCAGGCCTGGCTTTAAATGTAACTGGCTTTTTTACTGCTATTCCAGTTTTTTGTGATGCAGCTTTTGTAATATTGAGCGCTATACCAAAAGCTTTATCTAAAAAAACAGGCTCTCATGTTATTTTTTATGGGGTAAGTTTGGCAACTGGATTATATGCGGCTCATGTTTTTATCCCCCCAACTCCGGGTCCATTGGCAGCTGCTGCTATTTTAAAAGTTCCTTTATCGGACCTATTGAAATATAGTTTTTTGGTAGCTATACCGGTATCTTTTGTAGGTTTTGTTTCTGCTTCTTTTTTTAAGTCAAATAAGGCTGTTTCACAAGATAATATTTCAGGTTTAGAAGTTGAAAGTCTGATGGAAACTAATGACAAGGATTTGAAATTTAAATGGGCTTATTTTTTACCTATTTTAGTACCTATACTACTCATTGGAGTGGCTTCTTTTTTTAGTATTAAGGAAAGCAGTGTTTCTATTTTAAAGAGTGTATTTTTATTTTTAGGAAACCCTATAATTGCAACACTTTTAGGGGTGTTTATTTCTTATTTACTATCCTGGTCTACTCCAAAAGAGCAGAAAAACGGATGGGTAAGTGAGGCTTTAAAGCAAGCAGGAGTCATTATTCTTATTACAGGTGCAGGAGGTTCTTTTGGAGCAGTTTTGAAATCTATAGATTTGAGTGCAATTATTAATTTTAATTCCGCAAATCCTTATTTAGGTTTACTGTTGTCTTTTCTTTTCGCAGCATTGATTAAGTCTGCTCAGGGATCTTCTACAGTAGCAATCCTCACCACTGCTTCATTTGTTTTACCCTTGCTAAATAGTTTTGGTATTGGGGATTCTATAGGTAGATTGTTTACTGTGTTAGCTATTGGCTCAGGAGCAATGACGCTTTCACACGTAAATGATAGTTATTTTTGGGTAGTGATTAAGAGCCTTGGTTTGAATGTAAGGCAAGGGATTACTAGTTTTAGTTTAGCTACTTTGTTTCAGGGCATTACTGGTATTGCTACTGTGTTGGTGTTATATGCTTTATTACAATAGTAGCTATGGTGTTATTCTTTGTTGAAAAAAGCATCTACAATTGTTTTTACACTAATAAATGCCATTGCAATTGCTGCTATGGCAGATAGAACACCAAAAATTAGCACAGGTATATACAGTGGATGTGTGGCATTTTTGAATGCTTCGTAAATGCTAAAAGGTGCTATAAACATTAAGAGTACGGTAATTCCTAAATACCGTACTCCTAAATATAAAATATCTCTATTGGTTTTAGACACCTAGTTCAATGTTTTTAATATTTCATTAAAAGTATGACTTGGTCTCATGGCTTTTTGTACCAGTTTCTCATCTGGTTTGTAATATCCTCCAATATTTTGTTTGCTATTTTGAGCGTTGTTTAATTCGCTTACAATTAAAGCTTCATTTTCCTTTAGTGCGTTGGCTACTGGGGTAAATATTTCAGCCAACACCTTGTCTTTTTCTTGTGTAGCTAAAGCCTCTGCCCAATATTGTGCTAAAAAGTAATGTGATCCTCTATTGTCTAACTCACCTGTCTTTCTAGAGGGTGACTTGTCGTTGATTAGAAACTTTTCAGTCGCTGTGTCTAAAGCATCGGCCAAAATTTTGGCCTTTTTATTTTGTTCTTTTTCTGCAACGTATTCTAAAGAAACTCCAAGTGCTAGAAACTCTCCAAGAGAATCCCATCTCAAATGTCCTTCCGTTACAAATTGCTCTACATGTTTTGGCGCTGAACCACCTGCGCCTGTTTCGAATAAGCCACCACCATTCATCAAAGGAACAATAGACAGCATTTTAGCACTTGTACCCACTTCTAAAATAGGAAATAAGTCTGTAAGGTAATCCCTGAGAACATTACCCGTTACTGAAATAGTGTCTTGACCCGCTGCAATCCTTTTAAGTGTTGTTAAGGTTGCTTCATAAGGTGTGGCTATTGAAATTTCTAATTCCTCTGTTTGAAATTCGGGTAAGTATTTTTCTACTTTTTTGATTAATTCTGCATCATGAGCTCTTTGACTGTCTAACCAAAAGATTGTTGGTGTCTTTGTAGCTGCTGCTCTTGAAACGGCCAACTTAATCCAGTCTTGAATAGGGGCGTCTTTTACCTGGCACATTCTCCAGATATCTCCAGCTTTTGCTTCGTGACTCATGACTACCTTGTTTGTTGCAGTGTCTATGACTTGAACAGTCCCTTCTGTCTCAATTTGAAATGTTTTATCGTGAGAACCATACTCTTCTGCTTTTTGAGCCATTAACCCTACATTGGGAACTGTACCCATTGTGGCAGGATTAAAAGCACCATTTTTTTTGCAGAAATCTATGGTTGCCTCATAAATACTGGCATAACTACTGTCTGGGATAATTGCTAAGGTGTCTTGGGCTTTACCTTCTTTATCCCACATTTTACCTCCATTTCTGATCATGGCGGGCATAGAGGCGTCTATAATTACATCACTTGGAACATGAAGGTTTGTGATTCCTTTGTCCGAGTTAACCATAGCGAGTGATGGGCCATTTTGAAAAGCTTCCTCCATTGCATTTTCAATGGTTTTTCTATCTTTTTCAGGTAGTTGAGAAATGGTTGTTAATACACTTTCAAGACCATTGTTTACGTTTGCTCCAGCATTCTTTAATAAGGGACCAAATTGGTTGAACACATTTTCAAAAAATACTTCTACGGCTAATCCAAAGATAATAGGATCAGATACTTTCATCATGGTTGCTTTCATGTGAAGGGATAATAGTACACCTTCTGCTTTTGCTTTTGCTATTTCTTTTTTGAGAAATGTTACTAAAGCTTCTTTTTGCATTAAGGTAGCATCTACAATCTCTCCTTCAAGAACACCAATGGATTCTTTCAGGACTTTTGTTTCTGAAGCTCCTTTAAGTACTACTTTTAAGGTAGTTGCTTTAGAAAATGTAATAGATTTCTCATTAGATTTAAAATCACCATGACTCATTGTTGCCACAGATGTCTTTGAATCTTTTGACCAATCACCCATACTGTGCGGGTTTTGTTTGGCAAAGTTTTTTATTGCTTTTGGGGCCCTTCTATCTGAATTCCCTTCTCTTAATACGGGATTTACTGCAGATCCTTTGATTTTGTCGTATGCAGCTTTTATATCTTGTTCTATAGGGTTTTTTGGCTGATCAGGATAATTGGGTAAGTTATAGCCTTTTTCTTGTAACTCATTTATAGCCTCCTTTAACTGTGGGATGGACGCGCTTATATTGGGTAATTTTATAATGTTGGTATCTGGTTCTTTGACTAATTTGCCTAATGCTGCTAGATGATCGGGAACACGTTGGCTTTCCTTTAATTTTTCAGGAAATGCTGCAATAATTCTACCGGCTAAAGAAATATCCCTGGTTTCAATTTCAATGCCTGCATTGTGAGTAAATGCTTTAACAATTGGCAAAAAGGATTGTGTAGCTAAGGCAGGTGCCTCATCTGTTTGAGTATAAATAATCTTAGACATATTCAGATAACATTTTAGGTGTCAAATATACATTATTAGGACACTATAATTCAAAAAAACACCCACAACAAATGCTATGGGTGTTGGTGTTTTATGATAAAATAAGGGGTTAAGAACGAACTTCTTTAATACGTGCTTTTTTACCTGTAAGTTCTCTAAAGTAGAAAATTCTAGATCTACGAACTTTACCTTTTTTATTTACTTCAACTTTTTGCAAGGCCGGCATGTTCACTGGAAATATTCTTTCTACTCCAATAGTACCTGACATTTTTCTGATTGTAAAGGTTTCGGTAGAACCGTTTCCTCTTCTTTGAATAACAACTCCTCTAAAGAACTGAGTCCTTGTTTTTTCACCTTCCTTAATTTCATAGTACACAGTGATGGTGTCTCCAGCTGAAAATTTAGGAAAGTCCTTTTTTTCTACAAATTCTTCTTGAACAAATTTTACTAATGCTTCCATAGTAATGAAATACTTTATTAATGAATTAAAAACAACATTCACGTTTTTCGTCAGAGGTTGGATTTAATGGACTGCAAAAATAATATTATTCTAACAATCAACCAATTAAAAAATCGTGTTTTTTTTAATTAATTTGATCTCTCATTTTGATCATTTACAATAAGTCTGGTCTGAGTTTTTGAGTTCTCTCTAGGGCAGATTGTTCCCTCCATTTTTCAATTTTGCCAAAGTCTCCACTCATGAGAACCTCGGGAACCTTATGCCCTTTATATTCTGCAGGTCTTGTGTAAACTGCAGGGGCTAAAAGATTGTCCTGAAAACTATCTGTTAAGGCAGAAGTTTCATTGTTTAAAACACCTGGTATAAGTCTTATAATGCTATCACAAAGTATGGCTGCTGCAAGTTCCCCTCCAGAGAGTACATAATCTCCAACGGAAATTTCTTTGGTAACAAACATATCCCTAACCCTTTGGTCTACTCCTTTGTAATGGCCACACAGAATAATGATATTACCACTAAGCGATAGGGTATTGGCTGTTTTCTGATTGAGTGTTTCTCCATCTGGAGTCATATAAATAACATGGTCATATGATCTCTGTGATTGCAGATTGCTAATACATTTATCAATAGGCTCTACCATCATGACCATTCCTGCACCCCCACCGTATTGATAGTCGTCTATTTGATTGTAGGACAGGTCGGTATAATCTCTAAGATTATGAAAATGTACAGATACAAGTTCTTTTTCAATGGCTCTTTTAAGAATTGAGGCTTCAAATGGACTTTTTAATAATTCTGGAAGTACTGTTATTATATCTATTCTCATTGGAGATGATGTGCTGTTTATATCGGCTTATTTTCTAGTCCAAAAGTAGTGAATAAAATTGCTATCTGAGACCCAATGTTCTCTTTCGTAAAGTTTTCTAGCCGGGTTGTTTTTGGCAGTTTCTGAAGCCAGTCCTTTGTACCCGTTTTTAACACAATATTTTTTTGCTTTACGTAAGAGTTTGGTGGCAATTCCATTTTCTCTGTATTCTTTTGTCACAAACAAATCATTTAGTATCATGAATTTTTCTAAACTAACTGTTGAGTAAGTAGGGTAGAGTTGTGTAAAGCCCACTATTTTTTTTGTTTAAAAGTGCTAGATAGATAATGCTTTGTTTTTTAGATATCTATCCTTTAAAAATTCATACGCCTTAATAGGATCGGGCTCTTGTTGGTAAAAAACTCTGTATTGATCTAAAATAAGAGAGAGTTCTTTTAATGAACCTAGAGCTGCTTTTTTTATTT
>Ga0181599_1003108_pt1 | contig 14379 bp, 12 predicted proteins | sample 041ome_3_FD_148658 | JGI IMG/M metagenome (GOLD analysis project Ga0181599, IMG submission 148658) | Coastal salt marsh microbial communities from the Groves Creek Marsh, Skidaway Island, Georgia - 041405US metaG (spades assembly) | ecosystem: Environmental > Aquatic > Marine > Intertidal zone >...
CAGGGTGCTGCGGGTGGTTCGCGCGCGGCCGCGCTTGAGGGCTTGCGCGCAGGCCTTGATGCAGGGCGCATGTTCGCGGATTCAAGAGACAAAGGCTCACGTTTCAGCTTGCCTGAGAGTTTGGCGGATGCACCGTTTTCACCTGCTGATGTGGCGCAACTCGCGAAAGTCGTGGAAAGGCAACTGCCGCTGCTTGTTGTGGTGGATAAGGCGGCTGAGATAGCGCAAGTGATTCGAATCACGAACCAGTACGGTATCCGAACGGTCATCATGGGCGGCGCCGAGGCATGGCAATTGGCCAATGAGCTTGCGGCGGCGGATATCGGTGTGATCGTCAACGGCGAGAATAATCTGCCACTGAGTTTTGATCACATGGGTGCGCGTTTGGATAGCGCGGCGATTCTAGCCAACGCGGGCGTTGAGTTGTCTTTTAACGGCGAGAACGTGGGCAGCCACAATGCACGTAACATTCGCCAGACCGCGGGCATTGCGGTCGCACACGGTTTGCCATGGGAGACCGCGGTAAGGGCACTGTCGACCTCCGCTGCACACCTGCTGGGCTTTGACGGTGATGTGGGCCGTCTGCAATCGGGTGGCGTAGCGGATCTAGTGGTGTGGGATGGTGACCCATTGGAACTGCAAACCTACCCGACCCACGTGTTTATCAATGGCGTGCCGCAGGATTTGAGCAATCGTCAAACCCAGTTGCGCGATCGCTATCTTGAGATGGATACACCTTTACCACACGCGTATCGCTGAGTTCTACTTGGTATGCGGGAGCCTTTGACCAAGGCCTTGTGACGAAGGGGGCGGAGTATACTCCGACCCTTTCGTCTTTCGTAGTGCACGCGCATGGCGGGACCCGTATAATGCGGCCTTTGCCTAACTCTTGGAATCGACATGACTACCGTGCGTACCCGCATAGCGCCTTCTCCGACAGGCGATCCACACGTTGGAACGGCCTACATTGCCCTGTTTAACCTTTGCTTTGCACGCCAACACGGCGGGCAGTTCATACTGCGCATTGAAGATACCGATCAAGTCAGGAGCACTCGTGAATCTGAACAGGCCATCCTAGACAGTTTGCGTTGGCTTGGGCTCGATTGGGATGAAGGCCCTGACGTAGGGGGTGAGGTTGGCCCCTATCGGCAGAGCGAGCGCTCAGAGATCTACAAGCAATACGCTGAGCAGTTGATTGCCGACGGTAAGGCCTTTCGGTGTTACCGCACCCCAGAAGAGCTCGATAACCTTCGTAACGAGCGGCGTGAGCAGGGTTTGGCGACGGCGCTGAAACCCTCTGATCTTAAGTTAAGTGCAGACGAAGTGGCCAAGCGCGAAGCCGCGGGAATGCCCAGCGTCATCCGTATGGAAGTGCCTGAGGAAGAGGGTGTTTGTGAAATCGAGGACCTACTGCGCGGCACCGTGGCCTTGGATTGGTCTATGGTCGATGCACAGATTCTGCTTAAATCTGATGGATTACCCACGTACCACCTGGCGAACGTGGTAGACGATCACTTGATGCAAATTACGCACGTGCTTAGGGGTGAGGAGTGGTTGAACTCGGCGCCCAAGCACAAGCTGCTGTATTCGTACTTTGGCTGGGAAATGCCGACACTGTGTCATCTGCCACTGCTCCGAAACCCCGATAAATCGAAGCTCAGTAAGCGCAAGAACCCCACCAGCATTTTGTATTACGAGCGTATGGGCTACTTGCCTGAGGCGCTGCTGAACTACTTGGGGCGCATGGGGTGGTCCATGCCAGATGAGCGAGAGAAGTTCTCGCTCGCTGAGATGCAGGACGCCTTCGATATTCAGCGTGTATCTTTGGGTGGTCCCATTTTCGATTTAGCCAAACTCAAGTGGCTGAACGGGCTGTGGATTCGCGAAGACCTTACAGTAGAGGCTCTGGCTGAGCGCTTAGTGCATTGGGCATTGAACAAAGAGAACCTCGATGCGGTCTTGCCACACGTGCATCGCCGACTAGAGACTTTGAGTGATTTCATTCCGACAGTGGCGTTCATGGCCTCAGGTGATTTACCTATTTCGGCCGATAGCTTTTCCGAGATCAAGCTTGAGACTGAAGACCAGGTTAAATTTTTGCAGTTTGCGCTTTGGCGTTTGGAAAGTGTGCGGGACTGGCAGCGCGACGCAATTTGGAACAACATGAAAGGCTTAGCTGATACCAATGGCGTAAAGATCAAAGATTTCCTAGCACCTTTGTTCATCGCGATCGCGGGTTCGAGCAGTTCCTTCTCGGTGGTTGATTCCATGCACCTCTTGGGCCCTGATATGACGCGAGCTCGACTGCGGAACGCGATCGATATCTTGGGCGGTGTTTCTAAGAAAGCGGCTAAGCGTCTAGAGAAGGAATATGCCGAGATTCCGCTATTCTAGCTTGACTCACGCGGGGCGTGCCCACTAAAATGCGCGCCTCAGAGATTCGGGGCCATAGCTCAGCTGGGAGAGCGCAACACTGGCAGTGTTGAGGTCGGCGGTTCGATCCCGCCTGGCTCCACCAATACAAAAAAAGGTCACCCAGCGGGTGGCCTTTTTTTGTATTCGCGAGTGAGTGGTTCGAACCGGCGAAGGCGGTACGATGAAGCACAGGATGTGCAAATGCCGCGGAGGCCACGGAAGGCCGAGAGCGGCCGAGCCTGGCCCTCGATAGACGAGGTCACCCAACGGGTGGCCTTTTTTTGTATCCGCGAGTTAATGGTTCGAACCGCCGAAGGCGGTACGATGAAGCACAGGATGTGCAAATGCCGCGGAGGCCACGGATGGCCGAGCCTGCCCCTCGATAGACGATGCCACCCCAATCCTAGCCCACCGAATATTCCAACCCTGCAAGCCGCAATTCCTAAAAAACCTGTAGCCAAAAACGACGTGTATGGATGTACACTACAGACAGGAAGAAAGCTTCGTTTTATAAGGTTAACCAGAGCCTCATGCTCTTAGGTTCCAATTTTATACAGACGCGTTTAATAAAAGCCATTGCGGTAGCTTGGGTAAGGGTTAATGAATGGGTATCAATAAAAAGTCGAAGCAATGGCCTCTGCGTTGGGACTTGCTCTCTCGGTATCGGCTCATTGAAATTATCGCTTACTGGGAAGGGCGCTTAACAACGAAGCACCTGTGCGATGCCTTTGGTATTGGTCGGCAACAGGCCTCTAAAGATATCAATACCTACCTCAAACAGTTTGGCGGCTCTAATTTAACCTACGATCCTTTTCAAAAAGGCTACGTACCAACCCAGCGTTTTATGCCGGTATTCACATCGGGGCACGTTGAGGAATATCTGCAGTTGGTCGCCCGCAAACAAGATTTGCAGCAAACATTTACCGACTTAAGCGTTGGGCCGGATCACAGTGAGATACTACAGGTGCCTTTGCGTAACACGAACCCGGCGGTTATTCGGGTTTTGGTGAAGGGTATTAGGGAGCAGCAGCGGGTTGAGGTGGATTACGTATCGATCAATTCGCCAGACAATGAGGGGCGTATCATCGTGCCCCACTCCTTGGTGAATACCGGTTTGCGTTGGCACGTTAGAGCTTGGTGCGAGAAGAATCAGGCGTACAGGGATTTTGTGCTGAGCCGATTTCGGGGCGAGGCCTCGATACTCGGTGCACCCCTCTCAGAGCTCCCTATCGACGAGGATTGGCATAAGCGAGTCGAGATCAAGGTTACAGCGGATCGGCGTCTCAGTGCGGCTCAGAAAGCGGTGGTGGTGCGAGATTACGGCATGGTGAACGGGCGTTTAACCATCACTACCCGTGCGGCTTTGGTGTACTACGCTTTGCAGCAGCTGAACATTGATCCGCATTCCGTGCACCCGAAACCTGAGGCGCAGCAGATTGTGGTGGATAACTTGGATGAATTGAAGCCGTATCTGTTTGAGTAAAATTCTAGGTCAGTCGGTGACTCTCTTGCTGGCAGAATCCGCTAATTCCATAATTTAAAACTCCATGAGCCAACTCTATGAATACGCCAATCAGTTTTCTTTATAGGGCTCTTGCGGCTTCCAGCGGCCTACTGTTATTCACGCTCTTCGATTTCTCTGTAGCACAGCGATTCACTAACCATTTAGGCATGATGAGTGTTTTTATGCCTGTGGATCTGGCGCTCTTAGCCTTCGTTCAAGTGCCCTTGATTCATCTGGCGTTACGATTATGGAGCAATAAGGTTTGGGTGGGTGAGTTCACCGCCGCGGTTGTTATTTCGGTTCTTATCGGGGCTGTGTTGGTGGCTCCGCAAATGATCGACTTATCGAGCACAGGGCAGACCGATCCCCAAGTCAAAGGCCAATGGCTGTATCTGTATCTTCTGTTTTTAACTAATGTTTTGCTGCAAGTCTTGAGTGCGTTGATACTGAGTAGCCGATGGAGCGTATCGAGAGGGCCGGAGAGCACTCCGACCCTTTCGTAAAAGACGCCTTCGTTCAGGAGCCGATTATTGCCCTAATCGACACTCAGCTTCTTGAGCAATGGCCAGTAGCAGAGTAGTGATTTGGTTTCTCAGCAGCTCGAACCCCTCGCCTTTCTTAGGTTGGCGCATTGCATCGTGTACCAAAGGCCGCCTCTGGGTTGATACCGCACTATGGTGTGAGTCCTCATGCTCTAAGTACAAATCTCGATTAATCTCAATCATCACGCTCACCACCTTGGGATCGCCTTCAAAGTTACTCGGCACCATACTGCCCGAAAAAGGTGCATTGGATTCGCACCGGTAGCCCTGTTTACGGAAACCGTTTAGGACTGCGTCTTCAAGCCATGAGGGTGTGTTGTGAGTGGTCGTTCCAACACAAATATCAGGTCTTGAGACCTGTGAATCAACCTCAGCGGGTAGCGGAATAGACGGAAAGCTGTGGCAGTCGATGATCACGCAGTACCCGAAACGGTTTCGCTGCTGTGCAACACAATGCTGAAGCTTCAGGTGCCATGGCGTGTAGTATTGCGCTAACAAATCGTTGCGCTCTTGGTCATCGATCGTTCGGCGTAAAGGCCGGCGACCTCGATCGCAGAGAGGCCTGTCGCGGCTTCGATCGTTTTATTCCAAAGTGTAATGGAGCCCAGATTACTGACTGCAAATATCGGTGCATTGAGCGTGTCGATCAGTTTGATCGTCTCTTCAGTATTAATTTGAAGTGCTTTAGAGGCCTCATCCGCGCGCTCTCGTTCGTTAGCCAGCTGAGAACTCAGTAGTTCAGATCGTGATTCAAGTGTTTCTCTGACCGCCACCAGGACAAGCTCAAACTCGTCAAATAATGGATCTACTTCTTTCGCATTTTCTTTTGCGAGTGACCGGATGCCTAGATTAACGTGTTTGAGTGTTCTTTTGAGTGTGCTGGCTAACCAAAACCAGATCGACGCAACACAGAGTAGCAACACGCTCATCGCCACGATAAGCAGCTGCTGAGTTAAGATGGCTTGATTTTCTTCCTGAGTCTGCAGTGAGGCCCGAGTTTGCGCTATGCTTTTTTCAAGCTCGGTAGCCCGAGTCAGGCTGATGCTGAGTTGACTCGCCAGATCATCGGTGCTGAGTTCTAAACCATCGACTAGGCGCTCCACCATTTTAAGGCCGGCGATTAGGCTGTCCTGCGTTGTGACGGCATCTACAACGCAACAAAAATCGGCCGTGTCAATGAGGCTTTGCAAGCGGCTGCGCATACTCGAAATTTGTGCCGATTGCACGGTTTCAGGCCTAAGGCTGATTTGCTCAAGATCTTCAACGATGCTGGCTACCAGCAGTTCTTGGTACTCAAGATTGGTTAACTGATGCTTCAGGTCATCGGTCGTGGTGTAACTCGCAAACAGCTCAAGCACAATCGCACCGAAGACCACAAAGGCCAGTGTGACAGGGCGTATGATGGCTTGCGCGAGTTTCATTCAGCTTGACTGTATTCTTGAGCGATTTAGCAAGTGTATAGACATGGTGAATTTATTGCTAATTTATGTGGGCTGTAGATTCTGCTCTGTGTGAGCCGGGGATGCTGCTTTGAGTAGGTGATGCATCTCGCTCGATACGATCTGTGCGCAAGCACCGATGTGACTTGTGGATACCCAGTCTGAGGGGGGTGACTCCACACCCTCTGCCCATTATGATGCTCACTCGTTTTAACTTTCGGCGCGCCGAAATTGTGCAAATTGGAGTCTGAATGGAATTTTACGAGGTACTTAAGCAGCGTCGCTCAATGAGAGCGTTTTTACCCGATCCGGTTGAGCAGAGCGTGATTGAGAGGGTGTTTACAACCGCCTTACAAGCGCCCAGCAACTGCAACACGCAGCCGTGGTATGTTCATATCGTGAGTGGCGAGAAAATAGACGAATTGCGCGCTACTTTGCCGCAAAAGTTTATGGCGGGCGAGCTCAGCCTAGATTACCCCTACGATGGAAAATACGATGGCGACTTTAAAGTGCGCCAGTACGCGGCCGCTCAAGCTTTGTATGATTCACTTGGCATTGCTCGTGACGATAAAGCCAATAGACACGCGGCCTTCATGCGCAACTTCACTTTCTTTGATGCGCCGCACGTTGCTTTTTTCTATTTGCCGGCTGATTTCGGCTTGCGTGAAGCCTGCGATCTGGGGATGTTCGCTCAAAGTGTCATGTTGGGCTTGGTTAACGAAGGGTTAGGTAGCTGCCCTCAAACCGCCCTGGGCATGTTCGCCAATACCCTGAAAGAGAGCCTTTCTATTCCCGATGACCGCAAGCTTATGTTTGGCTTGTCGTTTGGGTATGTTGACCGTGAGGATCCGGTGAACCGTTGCGCTACCGATCGCGCCGCGCCCGACCAGCTGATTCAGTGGCACAGCTAGGGAACTCTGCGCGTCACGCATGCAAGGTAGACGCCGAGGCTCTGTTTAGGGCGCCTCGGCTTCAACGAACTCAACCACCTCTAAATTAAAGCCCGACAACGCGTTGTAGTGCACCGGCGCTGACATGGCTCGCATTTTAGTGACGCCCAAATACTTCAAAACTTGCCCGCCGGTTCCAATCAGCCTGTAATTTTGCCGCCCACTTTCATCGTAAGACGTGGCAGGCCGTGAGGCTGGATAGTTGATAATATCTTCGATTAAACGCTCGGGCGTGGCCTGCTCGTCTAGCAAAACCAGCAAGCCGCTGCCTTCTTCGCTGATGCGCTGCAAGCACTTGCGATATGACCAACCGATGGCCTGATCGGGTAGGGTCGTCCCGATTAAATCGCGCAAGGTGTTGATGGCCTGAACGCGCACCAGAGTAGGTTCATCGGGATTGATTTGGCCTTTCTTTAATACGTAGTGAAGCGCTTGATCGATCGTGTCTCTAAACGCGTAGAGTGTAAAATCGCCAAACTCGGTATTGATATCTCGCTGCGCCGCCAACTCGATGGAATGTTCATGGAGTGCGCGATACTCAATCAGATCGGCAATGGTACCCATTTTGAGTCCCCACTGCTTAGCGTATTCTTCAAGCTGTGGGCGTCGGGCCATGGTGCCGTCTTCGTTCATGATTTCGACGATCACGGCGGCAGGTTCAAATCCTGCCAGTCGCGCTAGATCAACACCGGCTTCGGTGTGGCCGGCACGTTTAAGTACACCGCCGGGCTTGGCTACGAGAGGAAAAATGTGCCCTGGCTGCACCAAATCTGAGGGCTTGGCGTCTTTCGAGCACGCCACTTTGATGGTGTGTGCACGCTGTACAGACGAAATCCCTGGGCCCTTGCGCTCTGCGGCGTCTATTGAAACGGTAAAGTTGGTCTCGTGCTGCGACCGGTTGTTGCGCACCATTAAGGGAATGTTGAGCCGCTGTGCTCGCTCAGCCGTGATGGGCATGCAGATCAGACCGCAGGCTTCTGAGGCGAAAAAGTTGATGATCTCGGGGGTTACGGCCTCTGCGGCAATAATCAGATCTCCCTCGTTCTCGCGATCTTCATCGTCCATCAGGATAACCATCTTGCCCTGACGGATGTCTTCAATGATCTCGGGTATGCTGCTGGTCGTCACGGCTCTGCTCCGGGCTAATTAGATGATTTCGATACCAACGGCAGTGGCTTCGCCACCGCCAATGCAAAGCGCGGCGACACCTCGCTTTTTACCTTGGTTTTTGAGCGCGTACATGAGCGTGACCAAGATGCGTGAGCCGGTCGATCCGATGGGGTGTCCCTGCGCGCAGGCACCGCCGTAGACGTTGACTTTGTCGTGGGGGATTTCCATTTCCCGCATCGCGAGCATGGTTACCATGGCGAATGCTTCGTTGATTTCATATAGATCAACGTCTTCTGGGCGCCAATCCAGTTTCGTAAAGAGCTTGCTCAGAGCGCCGATCGGTGCGAGCGTAAACTCAGCGGGTGCCTGCGAGTGGCGGCTGTGCCCCATAATACGCGCAATCGGCTTTAAACCGAGTTCGGCGGCTTTAGACTCGCTCATCAGCAGCAGGGCCGAGGCGCCATCCGAGATTGACGAAGAGTTCGCTGCAGTAATGGTGCCGTCTTTATCAAAGGCAGGGCGCAAGCCCGGGATCTTGTCTATATTAGCTTTGTGTGGCTGCTCGTCATCGCTGACGATTGTGTCACCGCCGCGGCCGGAAACGGTTACCGGGGCCATTTCGTCTGCCAAAGCACCCGATTCAATAGCGTTTTTTGCACGCGTGAGCGATTCGATAGCAAATGCGTCCATTTCCTCACGCGTTATGCCGTAGGCATCAGCCGTTTCTTGCGCGAAGGTGCCCATTGCGCGGCCTTCGTAGGCGTCTTCAAGCCCATCTATGAACATGTGATCAAAAATCTGCTTGTGGCCCGCACGCAAGCCTTGGCGCGCACCCGGCATAACATACGGTGCGTTGGTCATGCTTTCCATGCCGCCCACCATAACGATTTGGTTCGTGCCTGCGGCAATTGAATCGTAGCCGAATATAGTTGCCTGCATACCTGAGCCGCACAATTTATTCAGGGTTACGGCTCCGGCTGATTTCGGGATCCCAGCGCCTAAAGCCGCTTGTCTGGCTGGGCCCTGTTTTAGGCCCGCGGGCAAGACGCAGCCCATGAATACTTCTTCTATAAGCTCGGGATTGACACCGGTTCGATCCAGCACTTTGCGAATGGCGGTCGAGGCTAATTCGGGTGCGGTTACGGAGGACAAAGCGCCGCTCAAACCGCCCATGGGGGTGCGAGCACCATCAACAATGACAATGGATTCTGAGCTCATAATGATTTTCTCTGTCTGTTTAATCAGAAGGCCGCCATTTAGCCACACTGAGCGCAGTGACTCAACCGCATCGCCTGTTATATTAGGGATTACTCAGCTTTATGAGAAAACAGTTTGCCGCGAGCGGCGCGCCGGTATCTTGATGGTGTCAGATCGGTATGGGTTCTGAACCAACGACTAAACCCTGCCGCATCTTGAAAACCCATGCGCCAAGCCAGCTCGCTGATGGGTAGGTTGCTGCTTTTGAGTAGTTCCTTACCGGCTTGTACTCGCCGTTTTAGATGGTATGCGCTTGGGGTTTGCCCTGTTGCTTCCTTGAAGCGGCGGTTCAAGCTTCGGGAACTGATGTTCAAATGCGTCGCTAGTTCATTCAGCGAGACAGAGCTATGGGTCTTGCGATCGAGCCACGACTGCGCTTCGAGTATGAGTTCGTCGTGGTGGGTGTTGGAGCCGTGATCCTGGTATGCCGCCGCTTCAAACTTTTTTCGTATCTCTGGCGAAAACTGCGTTTCTACTGCGTGTGCAATCGCGCTGCCCAACTTGAGTTCGATCAAATGGACCATCAAGTCTGCGATGGAATTCACGCTTCCAACGCAATACACGTTTTCACTTTGCGTGATGAGGTGCCTTTTTTGCAGATTGATCTGGGGATAGCGGTTCTTAAATAGGTCAAAGTAGGCCCAATGCGTGGTAGCCGCACGCCCATTCAAAAGACCTGTCTCGGCAAGTAAAAAGCTCGCGGTCCCCACGCTGCATATCATCTGTTGTTGTTGGAGCGCGAGTCTAAAAATAGGAGCAAGTGCATCAGATTGATGCAATGCTTTGAGCGGGTTGCGCCAGAGCGCGGGTAAGATCCAAATGTCGGTGTCGAGGGCGTCTTCTAAACGCGTCGTCAGGTTGATGTTTAGTCCGCCCGCAAGCGCCATTGGGCCTGTTTGTAGACCAGCGAATCGAGTCATAATCTGGGTTTTGATCGGGGGGCGCTGCGCCTTGGCGGCTTGCCCGGCCGCCATCCATATCTCGAGAGGCAAGGTGGCGCTGGAGGGAAGCGACTGCTCTAGCAGTACGGCTGTGATTTTTATCATTTGGCTCAATTAGATAATTTCTTGGCGTATTCTGCATAATGTTTCAAGAAAAGCCAAGCATACACTGTCTCCCCAACAAAAGGGGAAACGTATGTGCGCGATGGCTTTGCCGGTAATTGTGGGAATGGGTGGTATCAATGCGGCTGGCCGCACCTCAGGTGCTCAGGCGTATCAGAGCATGGTCAGAAGCGCTCTGTCAGCGGCTCAGCGGCAGCAAAATATCCAAGCCATGGCGATCTTGATGGGGCTCGATCCTGCACAAGAGGAGCAAATCGCGCTTGGCTCTATGATTCGCGCGATTCCTAAGTCAGTTTTCGATGCCGATGCGGTGGATTGGAACGCGACCTTCGAGGCAGCAGGCACAGACGGCGACTTCGAATTGAGTATCCGCACAAAACGCGTACCAGATCCGTTACCCGCTGGATGGCAGGTGGTCGATACGCAGAGTGATCGAACCCGTGTGCGTATTGCGGCAGGGCAGGAGCTTCTGGTACCCGCTAAACGAGACTTTCCGGTCAAAACGGCGGGCATGTTGCCCCAAGGATTTGATCCTGCTGCGCTCTATCCCTCACGAAACCATCCCAAAGGCTTACAGATGTCTCTGTTTGCGGCGTCTGATGCGCTTGGTGACTCCGGTCTTGATTGGGTGTCGCTCCAGCAACTGGTCGGCGCGAATCAGGTGAGCGTGTACGTGGGTAGCGCCATGGGCCAGCTCGATTATGAGGGCGGCGGCGGTATGCTTTCTGCCCGAGCGCGAGGCGGTCGCGTAACGTCAAAGCATTGTCCTTTATCGCTAGCGGAGATGCCGGCCGACTTCATTAACGCGTATGTACTTGGTCACGTTGGTCGGACGGGCGCGGCACTGGGAGCTTGCGCCTCGTTTTTGTACAACCTACGCATGGGTATTGATGATATTCAAACGGGGCGCTCTCACATTGCCTTTGTGGGCGGTGCAGACGCACCGGTTGTGCCAGAGGTCATGGATGGCTACGCATCTATGGGGGCCTTGGCCACCGCAGACGGCATGGCCGCTATCGACGGGGTATCGCGCGATCAGCTCGATATGAGGTCGATGTGTCGACCGTTCGGCGAAAACTGCGGTTTCACGATCGGCGAATCCGCGCAGGTGTTCATGTTGATGTCAGATGAGCTGGCTCTCAAAGTTGGCGCCAAAGTCTATGGGAGTGCGCCCTTAGTCGAGGTATGCGCTGATGGCTTCAAGAAGAGTATCTCGGGGCCAGGCGCCGGCAACTATGTAACGGTCGCTAAAGTCGCTGCCGAGGCTCGCGCTTTACTGGGTGATATTTCGCTCAAACAACGAGGGCTTGTCCAGGCGCATGGCACCAGTACGCCGCAAAATCGCGTGACTGAGGGCTTAATCTTGAGTCGTGTGGCAAACGCGTTTGGAATCGAACGCTGGCCGGTCGCTGCAATTAAGACCTATTTGGGGCACTCCCTGGGTGCGGCGTCGGCTGACCAGTTGGCCGCCACCTTGGGTGTTTGGGGCCACGGTATAATTCCCGGCATTATCCACACTAAGAGTGTTGCTCAAGACGTCGCACAAAGCGGTCTCGACTTTGTGCTCAAGCACCGCGAAGTCCAGCCCGATTCCATCGACTACAGCATTTTAAACTCGAAAGGATTCGGCGGTAACAACGCGTCTGCTTTGGTCCTAAGCCCTGAGCGTACCCGAGCGATCATGGCGAAACGAGCAGGCTCTGAGGCTTGGCGTGGTTACCAGGCGCGCAACGAGACGGTTGCCGCCCAAAGCCATAGCTACGATGCGGAGATGAGCCAAGCACTCAAACCCACTCGATATCTATTCGATCACAATGTGGCAACGGATGCTGACGTATCGCTGACCGATACGGGCTTAGCAATAGAGGGCGTAGGTGCAGTTCATTTTCAATCTACACTTGGGGATTACAAGGTCTAGATCTTTGATTTTGACCGATTTGCACGTTGAGGACGGCTCAAGTTTCCTGGGAGCATGAGGCATCGTATCCGAGTCCGAGTGCTACTCAGCGTATGGCGCTCGCATCCCATCTATCTGGTTGCACTTTACGTGGCTCGCGCTTAAGCTTCGGTCACATTTTTTATAAGGACAACCCCTGTGATTTCGCGCTTAATGCATTCGCGAGCCCTGCATTTTGTGGTACTCGGCGCCATTTTTTACGCACTGAGTGCATACTTCTTTCCTCCGCCTAAGCCGATTGTTGGCCCTCTGTCTCAGGCTCGAGTTGATGCTTTGGTGGCAGAGTGGCAAAACTTAATGGGGCGCAAAATGCGCGACAACGAGCGCCAGGGGCTGTTACAGGCTGAGCTGGATCGCGATATGTTGTTCATGAAAGCCATTGAGCTCGAACTTCATGCAATCGATCCGGTTGTGCAGCAGAGGCTCTTACGCAACATTGACTTTTTGGGGCTGTACGCTGAGCAATCTGAAGCAGAGAAACTGGAGTCGGCCTATGAGATGCGCATGCACTTGGGCGATGAAGTGATCAAGCGACGTCTAATACAGCTAACGGAAGAATGGCTTCTGTTGAAATCCCCGCCACAAGCAGTGAGCGTGGCCGACATCGAAACTTTCTTTAACGAAAACGCAGACCAGTTCCTTGAGGATCAACGCCTGAGTTTCAGTCATGTCTTTTTTCCACGAGAGCGGGAATCTGACATGCTGAAGCTGAAGTCGGATATCGAATCTCAAGGCCTAGTGTTCGAGACGGCGCTCAAGCGCGGCGCACCCTTTTTGGCGGGTTACACCTTTCAGAGTCTTACGGCGGATCAGATCGCGCGTCAATTTGGAGCGGGTTTTGTAACGAATTTGATGGCACAAGACCTCTCAGCGGAGACCTGGCTGCCACCCATTGCTTCGACCTTTGGCTGGCACCTTGTTAGGATTGCCGAAGTGAAGCCTGCGCGAGCACAAACACTCGATGAGGCCAGCGATGAAATTTTAGCCACCCTTAACAGAGAGCGACGACTCGATGCGCTCGATCGTGCTAAAGCAGAATTACGCAAGGACTACGAGGTGGTGTTATGAGTCGCGTCATTTTGGGGCTCTTGGCCTTTATTTTGTCGGCCAGTGCGCAGGCCCATCGTTTTGCACCTTCGTCTCTGCAGTTCACCGAGACGGACAGCGCTCGTGTTGAGATGCTATGGAAGACTCCCTTGCAAACCACGTCGAACATACCCATACGACCGCAGTTGCCTCAAGCTTGTGGGGTACAGGAATCCAGTGAGCCAGTGGTAGAAGGCACGGGTTTCGTTCAGCGATGGATGCTCGAATGTGATCAAGTTGGTTTGGTCGGCAAGGCGGTCGCTATTGATGGCTTGCCGGAGAACCAAGCCAGTGCGCTGGTCATGTATCAGTATAACGATGGGCGGTCGTGGCAAACGGTTCTGAATACCGAAAAGCCCAGCGATATTGTGCCAGCGGCGCCCACGGCAACGGGTGTTTTGGGTTCTTACATTGTGTTGGGAGCAGAGCACATTTGGGCGGGACCTGACCATCTCCTATTTGTCTTGGGTTTGGTGCTCTTGGTGGTTGGGTTTCGGTCGCTTTTGGTCACAGTAACGTCCTTCACCCTAGGGCACAGCGTAACGCTCGCCATGGTCACCCTGGGTGTATTTGATTATCCGGTGGCTTTGGTCGAATTTCTGATTGCACTCAGTATCTTCATGTTGGCGCTCGAGATTAACGCCGAGCACAAAGGTTGGTTTGCACGTTTTCCCTGGGCGGTGGCGAGTGGGTTTGGATTGCTGCACGGAATGGGTTTCGCAGGCGCGTTGAGTGAGGTGGGCTTGCCTCAGGGGCAGCTGCCTTTAGCGTTGCTCTCGTTCAACATTGGAATCGAACTGGGTCAAATCGCTTTCATTGCTGGGATCTTGGCTTTGGGTGCGGGTTTTCGCCGAATTTGGGCGCAGGGTGCACCCAGGGCGACTGCCGCGGCGATCTACTTGATGGGCGGGATGGCAGCGATGTGGTGCATTGAGCGCGGCATGGAGGTGCTGGGGGTTTAGCACTCACTTGCCGGCATCCAGGGAAGCGTGTCGAGTAGCGATAACGGAGCACATCCAGCGCCGAATGCTGAGCCTTGGGCGCTGAGAACTGTG
>Ga0181599_1003112_pt1 | contig 14369 bp, 8 predicted proteins | sample 041ome_3_FD_148658 | JGI IMG/M metagenome (GOLD analysis project Ga0181599, IMG submission 148658) | Coastal salt marsh microbial communities from the Groves Creek Marsh, Skidaway Island, Georgia - 041405US metaG (spades assembly) | ecosystem: Environmental > Aquatic > Marine > Intertidal zone >...
CAGGTAAAACGCGCGACGCAAACGCGACGTCGCGCGCATGACGCGCGATGCATGTTTGAATGCGCGAACGGCACGGATTCGCGAAACTTTGCGCGTCTCGCGCGTCGCGACGACTGACGAGGGACGAACGACGGACGACGCGCGGCGCAGAGCGATCACGGGGGATGGCAGAGCCAGAGCGCGGCGCCGGGATGGGGACGCGGGGCGAACGAGGCGAACGCGACGAACGCGAACGGGACGCGCGCGGACGCGCGCGGCGCAGAGTGATCACGGGGGATGGCAGAGCCAGAGCGCGGCGCCGGGATGGGGACGCGGGGCGAACGAGGCGAACGCGACGAACGCGAACGGGACGCGCGCGGACGCGCGCGGCGACGGCGCGGCGACGGCGACGGCGACGGCGTACGGCGCGCCGGGAGCGATGGACGGGGGGTACGGGCGCGCGCCGGGCGCGTACGACGGGATGGGGGGGCGCGAGGCGAGCTCGAGTCAGGGCGGAGGGTTCGGCGGAGGGTTCGGCGGGGGGTTCGGCGCGCCGACGAGTCCGCGGAGCTTAGCCGCGGCGGGATTGGGGGTGTACGGAGGGAAGTTTTTGAACGACGGCGCGTCGTTCGTGAGTTCGAATTACGCCAAGTATTTCAGCACGGCGTCGATGCGGGCGTACTTCGACGTCACCGAGTCGTACGTGTTTCACAAGATGCGATTGGTGTTGTGTCCGTTTTTGCATAAAGGTTCGTGGGCGCGATTGCCCGAGAGCGTGGCGGGAGGCACGGCGTACAAACCGCCGCGGAACGATATCAACGCGCCGGATTTGTACATTCCACTCATGGCGTTCTGGACGTACGTGCTCACGGCTTCGATTCGCGAAGTGTTTTCGTCCAAGAGCGGTTCGTTTACGCCCGAGGCGCTCGCGACGCACGCGTGGTGGAGCGGGCTGCTGTGGGCGGGCGAGTCGGCGTTTATTTGGGTGGCGCTGCGTTCGACGAGCTCGGCGAACCACATCGTGTCGGCGCCGATTCTCGACGTCGCGGCGTACGTCGGGTACACCTTTACGTACGGCTCGATGACGCTCATGTCGAAAATGTTCAACAAGACGTACGTGTTTTGGTTTTTCCTCATTTGGTCTGCGCTGTGCAACGCGGTGTTCATGGCGAAAACTTTGAAGCGAATCATCTTCAGCGAGGCGAGACACAGCGGTTATTCGCAGAGCATGTCACAAAACTACGTGTTGCTCGCCGTCGTCGTCGCGCAGCCATTCATACATTTCTGGCTATGCCGAACGCCGTAACGGAGGACACCGTCTTTCGGTTTCGGTTATCGGGGAACCAACTGTACTACAACGCGCATTCATGATATTGTTACATCCTACGTGTTCATCGCACTCGCGCCGTCCACGCCCGCTTCCCGTTCGACGTCTAAAAACGCATTCTTCGCGCTCTCGCCTCGCGCCGCCGCTTCCTCAGCCACCGTCCGCTCGTCGACCGTCACCGCAACCCCCGGCGCGAACTTCGGTCTCAGTGGATCGTGGTTTCCACTCGTTTGCATCTCTTCGTACACCGACATCGCTACAAAGACGAGAAATATCCCAAACAAAATCGACGCGCCAATCAAGCCGACGCGACGCGAAAAATCTAGCGCCCTCAACAACAGACTCGGCCGCCGTACGTCCTCGTTCGGTTTCAACCGCGTCAGCACGGGTTCTTCATCATCATCTACCGCGACTGGGCCGAAATCATCCAGTCCCGGGACGTCTTCGCGCCCAGAGCGCGCGCTCTCGTCGTCGACGCTCGCGCCGACGTCGCCGTCTCTAACTTTTAGCTCTGGATCTTTGCTCGGCGTCCCCGAGTCCGCGGCCGCGGCGGTCGAGGACGAAACACCGTTCGTCGCGAACGTTTTCGCGCGATCGCCCGAGGCGGATTCGACGTCGTCGCGGATCATATTGACGTAATCTTTCTGCAAGCCGCGACCAATGTCGCGCGACTTCGTCGCGCCGCGTCGACGAGCGGTCGCGATCGACGTCGTCGACTGCTCGTACGCGCGTTCCATATCGCGCACGCGCGATTGCCACGCCATGGCGCGGAATCGGCGTCGGCGCAGCACGCGATAAATAATGCGGGGTGTTCACCTCGAGCGCGCGGAGGCGGAGGCGACGCGACGAACTAAATGCGTGTCGATTGCATCACAATGGCGGCGAGATAGCTACGTGCGCCCTACGTGCGTTTGGACGACGATTTTTTAGATTTCGACTTCGACTTGGCTTCGAGCTCGTGCGCGCGCATGGCGCTAATTTTTCGCGCGAGGGCGTCGCGCTCCCTTCGTAACCGAAAGTTTTCCCCGTGCGCTCGAACGCGACGGAAATGTCGGCGGAACGCACGCGCTTCGACGGTGTCGACGGTGTCGCCGAGCTTACTGATGACGTTCCGTTTGAAAGATTCGTCGTAGGCGTCGACGAACTTTTTCTGATCGATCGGCGCTCGCGGTTTGTTGCGTTGCGTCGGCGGCTCGGGAATCGGCGGGTTGAAGTCTCCACGGAGCGTGGAGTACGCCTTTGCGAGCTCGCTCGGGGCGTGTGAGCCGGGAGGTGGAGCTATCGCGCCCGAGAGTGGTAAATTGGCAACCTCGTGAGCCGCCGCCGCGCACGTGGGATGGTAGTGTTGCGAAAGTAGACAAAGATCCCAGAGCACGGCGGACATGCCTTGTGCGTGCTCGGGATCGTCTAAATCCATCTGAAACACTCCGTTCCCAATCCGCTCGTTCTCGAGCAAGTTACGCACGCGATGATACGACGCGAGAATTTGGCGGACGACACCGAGCGAACCCAGGCATTCGCCAGCTTCCATGCCGATCGACGCCGAGGTGAGGCGCTTGGAAAACGCCGCCATGCGTGCTTGATCGACTTGCTTGAAACCGCCGATGAACTTTTGAATGGCACGAACGCGCAGCGTGCCGTGATTGAGCGCGCGTTGATCGGTTATAGACATACCATCTTGCCACCCCGCTGCACCTACGCTGGGCTTGCCGAGCATCGTATAGAGCTGACGGTAGAATTCCCCGGTATCCACTTGCAAAACCTCTCCGTGACCGCTCAAAATTTCACACGCCGTCAGCAAAGTTTGCGCCTTGAGCGCGTCCGAGAGCAAGTCTTCCTGGGCCAATAACTTTCTAAACACTTCCATGAGATCACCCAAGAAATCGATGGAGATTAAATGCGTGAACTTTGCCAAACCCGTGAGCGCGGCGCTCAAGAGCGGCAACCCGGGCGTCGGCGCCGGACTCGCGGCGTTCTTCAATACGCGAAAGTACATCTCGAAAGTCGCCTCTAATAATCGACTCTGCATTTTTTTCTTCTCGCCGAAACTCATCACCGCTGAACCTTCGTCTAAATCTCGATGAAACGCCGCCTCTTCGTCTTCGCTATCGTCTGAAGAGTCCGCGACGTGCCCGAATGATTTCATGCGTTCCTTGTCTTGTTGCTTCCTCGTCTTCTCCGCGCGAGCTCTGCGAATCTTATCACGCTCTTCCTGCTTCTTCTTGAACGTCTGCTTACGAGAAAGAATTTCTTTCCTGTCACGCACCATAGGCACTAATATGCCCTCATCGAAGCGAACCTTGAGGAAGTACGCAAACGCGCACGGCTGAATGTTGCATTTACTCTGCTTCACGAGCTGCGCCGTCATGTGCAACGCCTCGAGCGTGAGATCGCCGCGAATGTCGTTAGACACGACCTCAACCAGAGCATCAGTGACGATCTGCGCGTGACTGGTGTCTCGCTTATCGAAGACGGGCACGATGGCGGATAAAATATCCGTGCGATAGTTGAAGCTCGGCAATCCGATGAGCAAGGCGCACAAACACTTGATCGCAGACTCCGCATCTGGTCCGCCTTTGCCACGCTGTGCGCGAGATTTCTTCGCCCCAGAGCATCTCACTAGCATTTTCACGTACGACTTGTAGTGCTCAAGCAAGCCCGTCTCGAAAGCGCGCGTCTTGAGCACGTCTTTACTCACCTTCATGGACAACTCCTTTTCCGTCGGAGGTCGAATGCGATAGCCCGGGCAAATGTCGCGGTAGACCAAGGTGAGCGATAGCGACGCTAATCGAGCGATTTCCGAGTCTCGGTCTTCACAAAGCGTGCCGATGTCTTTGAGCTCTTTCCACTTCGACTCTGGATCCTCGATGACGCTCTGACACGTCGACGCAATTCGTACCTTGACGCTCTCGCGTCGCGCCTCTGCGCTCATCTCCGCCTCAAGAGCCAATCGCTCGGCTCGACGCTTGTCCGCGAGTTTCATCGCCGGGTCGTTCGCTCGCGCGTCTTCTGAGTCGCTAGCGCTGTCGGAATCTCCCTTTGCGCGCTTCTTCGCCTTCGCCTTCGCCGCGGCTTCTTCCTCCTCGCGCTTTTCCCACCACTTTTCGTTCTTCTTTGATTTCGTCGTCTCCCGCCCAAGATCACTCTCTCGAATCTCTCTCGCCAGCGCCTTCTTGCCCAAACCCTTACCTTCGCCATCGCCAACGTTTTTCCACCGTCCCTCGCCCTCGTCCGCGTCATTCCGTCTTCCTCCCGCCTCCTCTTCGTCGCTCGCCGGCGCGTCTGGCGGCGCCACCGCGTCTCGCACCACCGTCCCGTCCAATCTTTTCACCGGCAACCGCATCGGTTTCTCCTCATCCGGCAAATTCGCGATCCGTTTCTTCTCCTCCTCAACTTTTCGTCGTTTCTCCGCCAACGCGCGCGCGTGCGCCCCCTCCAAATCGTCGTCGTCCGCGTCGCGCTCGCGTCCCGCTCGCCGTCGCTTCCCCCCCTCTTCCTCCTCAAAGCTCCCTTTCGCGATGAACGACGCGTACGCCGCGTTCCGTCGGACGAATTTCACATCCTCATCGCTCACGTCGCTCTCCGAGTCGTCGTTCGCATCGCGTTCGACGACCGGCGCGCGCGGCGGCGGCGCTTTGTTCGTTTTGCCCAGCCGGCGGCGGCGCTTCCCATCGCCCGCGTTCCCGCGTTTCATGCCCGCGCTCGAGTCGCGCGTCTACCGACGTCGTCGCGATTATTATACCGCGCGCTGTGACGCGCGCGCGTCGCCTCGCGCGTCGTCGTCGACGCGCGGGGCGTCACAGCGCGCCGCGAAGTGTCCCATGGATGCGCTCCCGGCGTCGCTCTTCGCGCACTGCGCGCGCCGCTTGCGCCGCGCCGCGCGCGCGGCGCTCGAGCGCGCGTCCGCGGAGGAGCGCCGCGAGATCGAGCGCGACGTCGGGGCCTCGTTCGGGGATTCGCGGTCGTGCGAGCGCGTCGTGCGCGCGCTCTTCGCCCTGGCGGTCGATGCAAAAGATGCGCTCGACGACGGCGCGAGCGACGGCGCGCGGTCGGCGACGCTGGCGCGGGTGCGAGAGACGACGGAGGCGTTGGCGGCGAACGCGGCGGCGGACCGGCGCGCGCGGTGCGCGGGCGTCTTCGCGGAGGCGGCGAAAACGAACGGCGACGACGAGGCGTTGAGACGAGAAGTCGCGCTCGCGACGGCGAAGAGCGCGCGGGACAGAGCGCGGGCGGCGTGGCGACGAGGGGTGATCGTCAATCATCATCGAGCGTTGAGAGCGGCGGCGCGAGAGGCTGAGGACGTCGACGAGACGTGGGAACGAACGATCGTGGAACAGAAACCGGCGTTGCGCGCGTACGCGGAAGCCGCTACGGAGGTTGGGAATCGCGCGTGGGTGGTGAGCGCGCTTGAATGGTGCGTCGACGCGATGGGGCGGTATTTTAGCGATGGCGAAGGGTCGTTGAGGGCGGCGACGACGTCCTTTTCGTGGCAACTGGCGAACAAACGGCGCGCGAGAGAGTTGAAGCGAGCGGAGACGTCGTCAAAAGCGACGATAGAAATGATGATGCGAGACGTCGTCGAAAGCGATGGGCCGAGAGGGACACCCGATCGTAGCGCCGCCGCGGGGACGTCGATAAAGATTTTAGACGTCGGCTCTTGTTGGGATTACTTTAATTTGCATTTTAAAGGACCGTGGCCGGGAAGGTTGAGCGTAGAGACGACTGCGTGCGATCTAATGCCATCGGTACCATCGGTGTACGAATGCGATTGGCTCAAGGTGGAGTTTGGTAACGCGCAAAGAGTGACGGATCGACGCCTCGAAGCCGTCGCGCAGCACGCCGCGGACGTTGTCGTGTTCAGTCTCGTTCTAAGTTACCTTCCGACGCCGAAACAGCGAGGAGAGATGGTGCGGCGCGCGCGTTTAGCGTTGAAAAATCGCGGCGGTGGCTTACTTTTCATCATCACCCCGCATTCGACGGACAAAGGGCACTGCGGACATAAAGCCCTCCCCATCCTTAGCGAATGGCGCGCCGCGCTTCGACAGTTGGGCTTCGATCGCGTGCTCTACGAACGACTGCGAAGTGTGCACTGTTTAGCGTTTAGAACGATTGGTGACGGTGATGAAGCGCGCGTCGCGGCAGCTTCACCGCCGGAGCTTCGTATAGCGTTCGACGGCGCGGCTACTAGCTTTAGTCTGTGAAATGTTTGATTTGATTATTGTACCAATGTACGAGCTAACGAGCATACAGGAGCGAAGGTGCGTGTGACGGTCTTCGCGGTGCCGGGGCGGGCATGGACGCGAACGACGTCAAAGCGTTCTTCCCCGTGCTGACTATGGAATCTAAAATGCGGCACACGTTTGTCAAACGGCGCGGTCCGACGGGCACGGCGTTCACGGCGCGTTGAATCGCTTCAACGCTCGGTAACTCGCTGACACCCTTCTTCCCAGTGAGTTGCACCGTGACCTCGGGGCTCAGAGCTCCGTAGGGATAGGCACCACCCATCATGTTGAGCTTGACGCTAAACAAGCGCTCGTTGGCAAAATCGACGAAGGTGAGCTCGAGCACACCATTGGGGCTACACTTGATTCTATTCAGTCGAGGAAACTCGTTTCGGCATCCTTCAGTTTCTTCCAGCACGCGCTCGGCGCGAGAAAGCTTCGGCGCGAGCTCTTGTAAGACACCAGCGACATGTCCTGCGGGCACGGCGTCTTCGTCCCAAGCGATAGGCGCGCCAGCCAAAGCCGCGGCGAACTGACGTCCACCCTTCGGCGTGGTCTCCGGACCGTCGATCAACGTGACACGACCGGCACCAGTGCTCGCATCGAGCGTCACTCGGAACAGTGTACCGACACGCATCGTCAGTTCCGCCCCCACCGGTCCACCGACGCCTTCGAGACGCCACGGCGCGAGTCCGCTCAACACGCCGAGCTCTTCGCTCGCACTTTGAGCATTCTTTGCCTTGGCGCGAAGCCTCACTTGACTCGCTCTGCGCAATCGAGAAGGCGTGTCGTCCATGTCAACACCGCCGAACGATTTGAAACTCACCGTCGCGTCCGCCGCCGCGTCTTGCGCCTCACGCATGGCGTCAAGTTCTTCTTGCAAACGCTCGCGCTCAGACTTGATGGTCGTCTTTCGCGACTTCATGCGAACCAAATTGTCATCACTGGTCGTTAAAGCGCGACGTGCGGCGGCTATCGCAGCGCGTTTGATCGCAAGAGCTTCCAAAACTTGTTCCTTGGTCGCCGAGGCGGATTTCGCCGCATCAGCACGCTTAGAGCTCGCCGCTCGCTGCGCCCGGAGCTTGATGATGTGGCCATTGGCGCTCGAAATCGCCTCCGCCGCGATGGCTCGCGAGTTCGCGATGCTTTGCGCGCTCTTCGCCAGGATATCGCTGTGGAAGTTCAAACTTTCGCGCACGAGTTCTTCTGTCTCCAATCGCTGCTGCGCGAATCGCTCCTTAGCCGCGAGTTGGCATTCCTTTTTCAGCGCCTTGCCCGCACGACGCAACTCGTTGACGTGCGCCGGATCGTCGGACGCGGCGTAACGTAACAATGGCGGCTGCGTCGCCTCGACTGTCGATCGCAACTTGTCCGTTTCGCTAGTGAGCGTCGTCATTCGCTCTTGGAGCTGCTCGTGGAACCCTTCCAGCGCTTCGATGAGCGGTGCGGTCAGGCAACACAGCTTCAAAGCTTCGGGTTGCGTCTTCGGCGGCGGCGCTGTGGCAAGCGCGCCCATGGCAATGGATGAACGACGTCCTAAGTTCTTCGCTTCCATGAAGGAAATCTCACAAGCGTAGAAGAACGTCTCCAAATCGATCGGTTTGGAGTGCATCAAGGCGTCCGGAATCGGCGGAAGCGACGTGGGGAGGCCTTGCAACATCGTGCCCGTGTGACCGCCAGGCGTGCCAAAGAGCGGGTTGTGCATCGCTGCGCCCGGCGTACCGATACCACCAAACTGCATGAAATTGGTACCACCCATCGTGATCGTCCTCGAAGGCGTGAACGCTTGCATCGCCGGCGGCGCGCCGTAACGTCCGTGCATCGGTGTCGTTCTATCTTGGTACACCTTTCTCATGCTCATCAACGCCTCGTCGCCGTGCTGCTTTTGACGCAAGAGCTCCGCCATGCGCAAAGACTCGTCACCAGGCGTAAAGCCATCGTGTGAGCTCGCGATGGATCCGTCAGTGTTCGGCGTCGCCGTGACACCGGCGGTATTCGCGGGCGTGACCCCGACAGCCACCTGCACGTCAGCACCCGTGACTTCCGCGGTTGGAAAATCCATCGCGGAGGGTTGCGGCGCGGCGACTGATTGCGTCGCGGTCGTACCCTCAGTCGGTACCATATCACCGTTCGGTCCGTAGACGTAGTTGAAGGTATCGGTGCCCATGCCACCCTTGGCTTGGCGCTGCAAATCCAAATTCGTGGAATCGGTCAAATTGAACGGTCGCGTGTTTGCGGTGACGGATGGCGGCGGCGCCCCAACGCTCGCTCGGTTATCCTTCTTATCGTCGAATGCAAACGTCAACGAAGGCGTCGGACCGGGCGCGACGGAACTAGGCGTGGGCGCACCCACAGTGAACGCCATCGTCGCTTCGTCCATCATCACAGTGTTTGCCAAGTTGAGCGCGCTCGCGTGCGCCTGATCGACGGCGCGTTGCGTGGCGTCAACCAACGGATCGAACGTGGGAAGACCGTCGGTGGTGTTACCCATGTCCATGTCCATCTCACCACCTTCTTGATCACTCTGAGCCGCGGAGGCGTTTTGTTCCTCGTCTTCGTCAGCGAGCGCGGCGAGCGACGGCACAGTGCCCGTGATGTCCTCCGTCGCGTCCGCCTTGGAGCCCCGCGTCGGCGTCGGTCTGTACCCAAGCGGCGACTCATCGGCGCTCAAAAGATTCGCCAACGACGGAACAGCACCGGTGATATTTTCCGTCACGTCGTCGGCGTCGATTAACGCACCCATCGTCGGTACCTCACCCGTGACTTCATCCATATTCTGCGAAGCGTTAAACGTAAACGTCCCCGTTCGATCCGCCGAGTTCGGCGTCGCCACGCGTCCGATGCTCGCGCGTCGCTTGCCCGGCGTGTGCTTCCCCTCACTATTTAATTGGGCGCTATTCGACGCGTCACCATCGCTCTCGATGACCGGAGACAAGGAAAAAGATACTCCATCGCCGCGCTCGAGCGGCGACGGCGTCCCTTCTCCCGCCGCCGCGACGTTCGTCGTCAAAGTCTCCTGCGCAGCCTTAAACTCGAACGTCTCCGTGCGATCACCTTGTACCATGGGTATCACGTCCACGCTCGTCTCTTCCACGAGTCCGAACCCCGCGGGCACACCCTCGCTCTGCGCGCCGCTCTGGTACGACTCTCCGCTCTTCTCTCGTTCCTCCTCCTCCTTAATAAACTCTCGCACGCTCTCCAACTGCGCCGGATCCGCGAACGACACGCGTCGCCCCATCGACTGTCGCTGCTTCTTTCGTTTCGTGAACGCCGGCGACGCCGGCGCACCCTCGCCTTGACTCGCCGACGAATCTCTTCGCGCCGAGGCGCGCGTCGCGCGCGTCGACCGCGCCGCCGACCCATTCTCCCCGAACACCGCCTGCGACGACGGCGACGCCGCGAGCGCCGATCGCGACTGTCGTTTCAATATCTACGTTCGAATCCGTTCGTCGTCTCCGTCAGTCTCGCGTTCGCGCGCGCGCGCGCAATCGTCGTCCCCGCATTCATCCATCCGACGCGCGTTCAAATCAAACCGCGTCGTCATCGTCGTCGCGATTCGCATCTCGTCGCGCTCGCGATCGCGCGCTCGCCCGCGGCGCGCACCGATGACGGCGTCTTGACGCCACCGTCCCCGCTCGCGGGGTTCTCCTTCGCCGGCGACGACATGTCGCGTCGCGCTGTGACGCGAGGGGACCGAAGCGCGGCCAACGGGCGAATTTGAATCGCGCCGATGGGGAGTCCCACGCTGTTGAGTCCCGAACGGTCGATGATCTCGTATTCAAGGTCTGAAACGTCTAAGAATTCAAAGAGTCGCGGGGCCCGCGCCCCCGCGACCGGTCGCGACTCGACGCGCGGGACTCGCGAATTTAGCGCGCGACGCGCGTCGCGAACGCCGCACTCGGCGCGTCGCGAACGCCATCGCGCGAGACGATCGGCGTTCGTCGGTTCTGATTCCACTTTGATGGGCGTTTCGCGCGCGGAATACGTGGAGGCGGTCGGTCGGACGCGCGCGCGCGCGAGGGGATCGACGCGCGCGCGTCGCGCGCGGCGCGCGGCGCGAGTGCGCGACGCGGGCGCGGGACGCCGGGCGCGGGAGGCGCGCGGGACGAAAAGAAGGGGCGCGTTTGCGCGTCTGCGCGGCGAGCGCGGGCGGTGAGATCGCGTCGTCGGCGCGGTGGATGCGCGCGAAATCGAACGTCTCGGCGTCGACGACGACGCGCGACGACGCGCGGCGACGAAAGCGGCGGTCCGGAGGCGCGCGCGCGACGCGAGCGCGCGAACGAGCGACGCGCGCGCGCGCGTCGTGGGTGATTGCGCTCGAGTCGACGCTCGGCGGCGCGAGACGCGCGCGCGGTGGTGCGCGCGGACGACGTCATCGATGGTGGTCTCGACGACGCTCGGAGACGCCGCGAACGCGCTCGCGGCGCGTCGCGGCGACGAGGACGCGGAGACGTTCGAACGGCGCGTGAGGGCGCTTTACGGCGGAGAGACGCGCGATGCGATACCTGGACAGTGTGTGCTGGACGTTGACGCGAGAAATATCTTGACTTTTGAGCAAGGAAGGTGGGATTTAGTGCGAAGAGACGTCGTCGGCGTCTTCGGTTCGCGGCTCGGCGGCGCGGTGGCGGAATTCATCGACCGCGCGGGCGCGGTGAGCGATGCGTTCGGGACGAGGAGGAATTGCGTGAACCTAAAGAAGGTGTTGTTACATTCGCAATACGAGATAGAGGTGTTGGAGATGCGTTTGCGACGATTGATGACATTTTATAGAGGAGACTTTGGGCAAGCCTCCGGGTACGTCGACGCGGCGAGATATCGCGAGATTTGCACGGCGAGGGGGCGGTGTTTGGGCGCCGCCAAAGCGATCTTCGATGGGCGCGTTTTCACGAAGCAGATATGCTGCGTGCCGAGACATCCAAATTTGAGTCGTCCGCGTCGGTTGGCGTCGATGCCACGGTCGTTGGTGACGCACGGATACGTCGGCAAAGCCGCCGCCGACGCCGCTCGAATCGGCGGCGCTGAGTCATCATCGGACGCCGTCGAGGAATCATTGAAAGATTTGACCGTCGCGCCGCCGGCGGCGATGGACGCGCGGGCGATGACGCCTGCGCTGACGAAAGATTTTGAGCATATCATGACTCGCGTGCGCGAAGAGCTCAATCTCCCGGCGCATTACGTTCGATTTATCGAGCTTTCTCTCATCGCTCGAGGGGCGACGAAGGCGCTCTGGATTCGAGCCGAACTGAGGGAGTTTTTACGCTTCGCGAATGAAATCGCCCAAAACTCTGAGACGCTCGCCGCGAGGCTTCGCAAAGATCACGCGACACCGGACGATATCTTACGCGACGACTTCGACACGAGCGGGGCGAAAATACCTCCATCGCGCGAAGCGTTGGACAAACTTCAACGCGCGTGCGTGGTCGACCGAGGGGCGAACGCCCTCGAGGGGGCGGCGCCGGCGCTTCGAGAGACGACAAAGTGGATCCAGAAGATCCTCGATGAGCCCACGAAGGTTTTGTTCGCTTCGGGAGATAGTATTAATACCACGTCGTTCGTGCCCGATGATTTCGCGCTGGCCAAGATCATCAATCAGTACACCCAGACGACGCAAAAATTCTACGCGGGGATGACGGCGGCGGTCGCCTCGAGCGACCTCGCCGGCGCGAGCGACGGGCGCTTACTCCACGTCACCGGCACCCATCGTTGCGGGACGTGCGAGCGCTCGTTCTCAAATTTGTGGGTCACGGCGAACACGTGCATGGTGTGCGAAGAAACCGCGCGAAACGAAGGGCGCTGTCCCGTGACTTCTTCGTGTCTTCGCGAGGCGTGGTGCCGGCACTCGAGGCGGTGCCTCAAGTGCGAGCGCGAGGCCTCTTGCGAAATTTGCGGCATATCACGCGGCGATGCCGAGGACGTCGTCCAGCTCGTGGAAACACTCGACGCGTACTGCGTCTTCTTAGATTTCGACCGCACGATATGCGCCACAAAAGCCGGCGCATCGCCGCTTCCAAAGAACTTCCGCGAGCTCGATCCCGCGGGGTTGCGCCGGGCGTGCGAGCTCAAGTCGCGAGACGCCGACTTGGTGGGCTTGCTTACCTCGCACGACGCGCGCGCGTTCGTGATCACGAGGAACTCGAACGTCGAAGCGATCGAGGTGTATTTGAAAACACACGGCGTTCGCGCGCCAAACGTCCGTCGCGTGCGTCGAGGCGAGAGCAAAGGCGAGGCCATAGCCGAGGCGCTCCGCGAGCTCGAGCGGCGAGAGGGCGCGGGCGGTTCGGAGCGTCCGAGCGTGTTCGCAGACGATGACGTTCGCGAACTCTTGCGCGCGGACGTGCGAGAGATTAAGGGTTTGCATCGCGTTCTCTTTTCGCGCGCGTCGTGATCGACGCGCGCGCGCATTGTCGTTCATTCCACTCCGCTCGCGCGCGCGTTCAAACGGGGTTTTCGACGAGACGCGAAATCCTTCGTTACAATTGCCTCTAGAATGACGCAACCTTTCGAAGTTCAATCGACCGCGGGAACGCTCGCGAAATCGCGAGTTTAGCCTCCGCGGCGTCACTCGATCGATCGCGCGTCGTAGTCGTCGTTATATAGTATCATGCATGAGACCAGAGTGTGTCTTCATTATTACGTTAAAATTTTATTCGGGACGCGCGTCCAGACGACGCCGTCGCTACTCGATCTACGCGCTCGCGCACAAAGAACTTACATCCTTTGCGACTCGTTCGAGATCGAGCGCTCGAAGCTTCACGAACGGTCGGGGCATGTCCAAAAGGGACACGACCGCGACGTCGTCCACGAAAACTTCAAACCCGCGACAAGTGTTGTCTCGCTCTATTTCCACTTCAATTCCCGCCGAGGCGAGGAGCGTTCGTAAACGCTCGGCCGAGCGCAGAAACACGCCTCACTTCTTGGAAGCCTTGGCCTTGGCCTTCTTGGCCGCCGGCTTCTTCTTGGCCGCCGGCTTCTTCTTAGCCGCCGGCTTCTTCTTGGCCGCGGGCTTCTTGGCTGCGATCGCGCGAAAATCATCGTCTCGTCAGTCCTCTCTTCTTCCTCGCGCGCGGCGATTTCGAGATGAGCTGGCGCGCGCGATTCGCGCCTCCGCGTCGTCGCGCGCCGTCCCCCCTCTACACGCACCCGCTGGCTTCTTCTTCGCCGCCGGCTTCTTCTTCGCCGCCGGCTTCTTCTTCGCCGCCGGTTTCTTGGCTGTCGCGTTCAAATCACACGTCGTCAGTCCCTCTTCTTCCCCCGCGCTCGCGCGTCTCGCTTTGCGCGCGCAATCCCTTAATTTCGCGCGCGATCGCATTCGCGCACAATTCTTCTTCGCGCGTCGTCGCGCGTCGAGCGCGGTCGAGCGCGCCGCGCGCCCCGCGTCGCGCGATCACCGCCGCGTCTATATATACGCACCCGCCGGCTTCTTCTTCGGCGCCGCCTTCTTCTTCGTCGCCGTCGTCTTCTTCACCGCGGGCTTCTTCTTCGCCGCTGGTTTCTTCTTCGCCGCCGGTTTCTTCGCCGCGGGCTTGCGCTTCGCCGGGGCCTTGGCCACCATCGTGCGTGCGGGAGTTGTTGAGAGCGTGTAAAGCGCCGAACGTCGAGGGACGCGGTTGGAGGGCGCGACGAGGCGTGCTGTGCGGACGCGCGCGAATGCGAATGCATTGAATCCCAACGGATGGAATCGCGTCGCGTGCGTGTCGACGTTCGTCGTCCGCGGTTTTTCGCCGGCGGTGGGTGTTTTCGTGTTTTCGCGTCTAAAATACCCGTTGGTTTGTGATGCATAATACGGGATATATATGTGTATAATGCGTCGATTTATGCATAAATCGCGGGGATGCGTGCGT
>Ga0181599_1003115_pt1 | contig 14364 bp, 9 predicted proteins | sample 041ome_3_FD_148658 | JGI IMG/M metagenome (GOLD analysis project Ga0181599, IMG submission 148658) | Coastal salt marsh microbial communities from the Groves Creek Marsh, Skidaway Island, Georgia - 041405US metaG (spades assembly) | ecosystem: Environmental > Aquatic > Marine > Intertidal zone >...
TCATTCGAAACGCTAACCGCTTCACGCATGTAACGTTCTAGATCTTCGTTATCGTGAACAATCTCCATAGCGCGGCCGCCCAATACATACGATGGACGTACCACTAATGGGTAACCAATTTCTTCGGCAAGCTTAACTGCCTGATCTTCAGCGGTAGCTGTACGGTTAGGTGGCTGCTTAAGACCTAAGTCATCAACCAGCTTCTGGAAACGCTCACGGTCTTCTGCCAAGTCAATTGAGTCTGGCGAGGTACCAATGATTGGCGCACCAGCGGCTTCCAATTCTTCAGCAAGCTTCAATGGTGTCTGACCACCATACTGAACAATGATGCCTTTTGGTTGTTCTTTATGGATGATCTCAAGCACATCTTCGAGCGTCAGCGGCTCAAAGTACAAACGGTCAGATGTGTCATAGTCAGTTGATACTGTCTCTGGGTTGCAGTTCACCATAATGGTTTCGTAACCATCGTCACGCATCGCAAATGCCGCGTGACAACAACAGTAGTCAAACTCAATACCCTGGCCAATCCGGTTAGGACCGCCGCCTAACACCATAATCTTTTCTCGATTGGTTGGTTCAGACTCACACTCTTCCTCATAAGTTGAATACATATAAGCCGTATCTGAAGCAAATTCAGCCGCGCAGGTATCAACACGTTTATAAACAGGTCGAACTCCTAGCTCATGACGCTTAGCGCGCAACTCAGCCTCTTTGATGCTCAACAAATCAGCCAACCGTGCGTCAGAGAAACCTTTACGTTTCAAACGGTACATGCGGTCACTATCAATCGCTGCAAGACCCTTCTCGCTAACCGCTTTCTCTTCTTTAATCAGGTCTTCAATTTGTACCAAGAACCATGGATCAATCTTAGTGATCTCAAAGACTTCTTCGAGTGACATGCCAACTCGGAAAGCATCGCCGACATACCAAAGACGGTCTGCACTTGGTTGACGAATCTCATTCTTAATCTTCTTAAGCGCCGCCTCACCGGTAGTCTTAACCATTGAGTCAAAACCATTCTTACCGGTCTCAAGACCACGCAACGCTTTTTGCATTGATTCTTGGAAGGTACGACCGATTGCCATTACCTCACCCACTGATTTCATCTGGGTTGTTAGGCGTGCATCCGCTTGTGGAAATTTTTCGAACGCAAAGCGAGGAACCTTGGTCACGACATAGTCGATGGATGGCTCGAATGATGCTGGCGTTACACCACCAGTAATGTCATTACTCAACTCGTCTAAGGTGTAACCAACTGCCAACTTAGCCGCAACCTTCGCAATTGGGAAGCCGGTTGCTTTTGAAGCCAACGCAGAAGAACGTGAGACACGTGGATTCATCTCAATGATGATCATGCGTCCGTTCTCAGGGTTTATTGAGAACTGCACATTTGAACCACCTGTATCTACACCAATCTCGCGCAATACCGCCAAAGAGGCGTCACGCATGATTTGGTATTCCTTATCGGTCAATGTTTGAGCAGGGGCGACTGTTATCGAGTCACCAGTGTGCACGCCCATTGGGTCAAAGTTCTCAATCGAGCAAACAATGATGCAGTTGTCGTTACGATCGCGCACAACCTCCATCTCGTACTCTTTCCAACCCGCGATCGACTCTTCAATCAACAACTCATTGGTTGGTGATAGATCCAAGCCACGAATACAGATCTCTTCGAATTCTTCTTTGTTGTAAGCAATGCCGCCACCAGATCCACCCATGGTGAAAGATGGACGAATAATGGTTGGGAAACCGATCGTCGCTTGAACCTGATGTGCCTCTTCTAAAGAGTGTGCAATCGCAGAACGCGGCATATCCAAACCGATCTTGAGCATTGCCTGACGGAAACGATCACGGTCTTCAGCTTTATCAATCGCATCCTTATTGGCGCCGATCATCTCGACATTAAATTTTTCAAGCACACCTTCACGATCTAGATCCAAAGCGCAGTTCAATGCTGTTTGACCACCCATGGTAGGCAACAAGGCATCTGGACGCTCTTTCTCGATAATCGCCGCAACTGTGCGCCAAGTAATAGGCTCGATATACACCGCATCCGCCATATCAGGGTCGGTCATGATGGTTGCAGGGTTCGAGTTCACCAAGATCACGCGGAAACCTTCTTCGCGTAATGCTTTACACGCTTGGGCACCGGAGTAGTCAAATTCACACGCCTGTCCGATCACAATCGGTCCCGCGCCTATGATGAGAATGCTCTTTATGTCTGTACGTTTTGGCATGTCGTGCTCGTGCAATAAAAGAGGACTTAACGTCCCCTACTTCAATTCATTATTTACTGGTTCATCAATTCGATGAAATGGTCAAAGACCGGCGCCACATCGTGCGGTCCCGGGCTTGCCTCCGGGTGGCCTTGAAAACCGAAGGCCGGCTTATCCGTTCGATGAATACCTTGTATCGAACCATCAAACAAAGAGGCATGCGTCACACGCAATGTGTTTGGCATACTTTGCTCATCAACCGCAAAACCGTGGTTCTGGCTTGAGATCATCACCGTCTTGTCATCCAAGTTTTGAACCGGATGGTTCGCACCATGGTGACCAAACTTCATCTTCATCGTTTTGGCATCACTCGCAAGCGCCAACAATTGATGCCCCAAGCAAATACCAAAAGTCGGCTTACCTGAATCAACAATCGTCTTAATTGCATCAATGGCGTAATCACATGGCTCTGGATCACCAGGTCCATTTGATAAAAAGACGCCATCGGGATTCATTGCCATAACATCTTCGGCTGGTGTTTTTGCAGGAACAACCGTCAAGCGGCAGCCGCGATCAACCAACATACGAAGAATGTTGCGCTTAACGCCAAAGTCATAAGCGACAACATGAAATTTTTGATCTTCAGCAGCAACCGTTTGATGGCCATGCTCTAGTGACCAGCTCGTCTCATTCCACTCATACGCTGCTTTGGTGGTGACTTCCTTAGCCAAATCCATTCCCTTAAGACCAGGAAACGCTTTAGCCGCAGCCAGTGCGGTTGTCTCATCCACTGAATCACCTGCAAGAATGCAGCCCGCTTGGGCGCCTTTCTCACGCAAGATTCGGGTTAGACGACGGGTATCGATATCTGCGATACCGACAATATTGTGATCACGAAGGTATGCATCCAGTGCTTGTTCACTGCGGAAGTTACTCACCAAAAGCGGTAAATCTCGAATCACCAAGCCTGCAGCGTAAATATCACCCGACTCTTCGTCTTCTTTATTTACACCGGTGTTGCCAATGTGCGGATAGGTCAAGGTAACAATCTGACGTGCATATGAAGGATCAGTCAGTATCTCTTGATATCCGGTGAGGGCTGTATTGAAAACCACTTCACCAACGGTCTGGCCGTCAGCACCGATCGATTGACCGCGAAAAACGCTGCCATCTTCAAGAACTAAAATCGCTGGTTTGCTCATTGTCACGCACACAAGTGGCCGAAAAAGTTCTCAATTGGGATCCAATTCGGCTAGGGTTCAGGGGCTTGGGTAGAGTCAACTCTGACGGTTAACTCTGAGGAAGAAATTGTACGCGAGTCCGCTCCCTGGTGCTAGGCGAAATCTTACAAAATTCTTTAATAATTTAACTCTCTCAAGCTTTTTTCAGTGCCTGTTCGGTCCAAGCAATTAAGCCAGCCGCATCAAGCGCGCCAGATAGTCGATCGATCTCTATACCTTTGTGGATCAACATCAGCGTTGGAATGCTACGAATACCAAATTGACCCGCCAGACCTGACTGCTGCTCAGTATTGACCTTAAGTAATCTCACTTGCGGCTCTAGCTTTGTCGCCGCCTGACTAAATACCGGCGCCATCATTTTGCAAGGGCCACACCATGGCGCCCAAAAGTCGACCAATAAAGGCACCTCACCCTTACCCACATGTTTGGCAAAGCTCACAGCATCCACATCAACAGGCATGCCTTGAAAAAGCATTGACTTACAACGACCACACTTAGCCTCTTTGGCGCGCTTAACAGGTACTCGATTAACACCACCACAACTTGGGCAAACCATCTGAATAGGATCTGACATACATTTACTCCGTATCAATGCTTCTTAAATTGTGGCAAGTTAAGTAAATTCAAGTTGAAACCTTGCCTTACCGTCCCTATTTCATGCAGATAACAATCCACAGGGCTTTTTATAGATGAGCGAATCACCTTTTATCATTGATTTAACCTTAGAAAATTTTGAACAGGTTGTTCTACGCGACTCTCAACAGACACCGGTTCTTATCGATTTTTGGGCTAGCTGGTGCCAACCCTGCCAAATCTTAATGCCGCTTCTCAGCAAGCTAGCAGAGGAATATCAAGGCAAATTTATTCTGGCGAAACTCAATACCGAGGAACAGCAGGAAATTGCGGCACAGTTTGGCATTCGCAGCATTCCGACTGTTAAATTATTCAAAGATGGTGCTCAAGTGGATGAGTTTGCCGGCGCGCTGCCAGAAAATGATATTCGCACCTTCTTGGATAAGCACATCCCTCGTGAAACCAACTCTGTCCTTCCGCAAGCCGAACATATGATGGCGATGGGGCAATTTTCAGACGCACTTGAACTGCTCGCGCCAGCTCAAGCTGCCGATCCAAACAATTACTTGATCCTAATCGCGATGGCAAAAGCACATGCCGCCCTTGGCAACTTGGAAGCTGCAAAATTTGCCATTGACGCTTTACCTGAAGACCAACAAAGCTCACCTGAGATCAGCAAGATCCGTGGTCAGCTTCACTTTGCCGAACTCGCACCGGATCCGGCCAGCATCACAGCTGCAGAAGCTGCGCTGGAAAAAGATGCCAACGATCATCCGTCTCGTTACACCCTTGCGCTTCGCGATATCACTCAAGGGCAGATTGAATCTGCAATTCAGCAATTACTTGGCATCATGATGCGTGAGCTAAACTGGAATGATGATGCCGCACGTAAAACCCTCATCCAATTACTCGATATGCTCGGAGACGATCCCATCGTTAATCAAGCACGTCGCCAAATGTTTAACCTCATGCACTAGGAACACTCATGACACCAGAACAACAAATGCAAATGGAAGCGCTCGCATGGCGCAAGCTCGTTTCTCACTTTCAAAAGCGTAAAGACGTGCAAAACATTGACCTGATGAACATGGCCGGCTTCTGCCGTAACTGCATGTCGAAATGGCTAATGGGTGGCGCGAAAGATGTCGGCATCGAAATGGATTACGACCAAGCGCGAGAGCTTGTGTACGGCATGACTTACGATGAATGGAAGAACAACCACCAAGAAAAAGCCACGCAAGAGCAGCTTGATAAATACAACGCACTAAAGCCAGATCAAATTACTGAATAAGGCTCGAGTGTCAGCACACGGATGTGCTCTTGCTCCACCTGCCAACGCACATTCCAAGCACCTAACGCAGTGCCATACACCTGCTCATCGGTCTTCTCTTTTTTGTACGCAGGTCGCGGGTCAAACCCCAATGTTTGCTCGATCAATGGCTTTAAAGTATCGCCATCTGGCAATTGTTGTAACTGCTGATGAGCATTTTCATCAAACACAACCGCTATCTTAGTTGGGGCGCCCTCAGCAAAACCACTGGCCGCATCAGAAACTGCGTCGACATACGGCACATATGGTTTGATATCAATAATGGGGGTGTCATTCACGAGATCTAGACCACTGACCGAAATTTCACCATGCTGCTTATCTATCGATTCGATCTTCAACACCGACAGCCCCAAATGATTCGGTCGAAACGGCGAGCGACTGGCAAACACACCGATATTGGCATTACCCCCTAAACGCGGCGGCCGCACCGACAGCTTTGCCTGACCATCACAGCGATCAAACACAAAGATCACCCAAAGATGGGAAAAGCCCTCAAGACCTTCTAACGCTTCAGCTTTTGCATAGTCAGGAGATAAACACAACTTACCCAAAGCCGCCTTAACTAAACCAGGTTGACGTGGCGTACCAAATTTTTCAGCATAAGGAGACTCCACCCTACCGATTGGATGGATCACATAAGAATCTTTCGGTGATTGCTTTGACATAACGACATGATACCGACGTCAAACAAAAGCGCGAGATCAATCGCGTCTTAACTCATCCTTAACCGCAATGGGTGTTGGGAAACGCGCAACCACTAGATAAGAAGAGATCAAGAAGGTCATCAACGTTGCCAGTTGCACCATATAAGATGCTTTAGAACTCAGCGCGCCCACCTCGACAGCCAAAACAACCACAAGCAAAGAGAACTCACTCATCTGACCCAAACGATATCCAACCTCATGGGATCGCTTTTCAGACTCACCGATACCTAGAAGCAACTTCTTAAAGATCCATGGCTTTAACAGCATCAAACCAACTGCCAATAAGGCCGCAGGTAAAAGAACATCGTCAATCTGTGACAAATCAAACCCGGCGCCCAACGAGAAGAAGAAGAGCACCAAGAAGAAGTCACGCAACGGCTTTAGGCTCTCTGCAATAAACAGCGCGATGGGGCTACTCGCCAAGGTGATACCTGCAATAAAGGCGCCGATCTCAGCAGATAAACCAAATAACATCGCTAATTCGGCGATACCGAGACACCAACCGATGGCTAATAAGAAGACGTATTCCTGAATGCGATCAAAGCGGGCAATCAAAAATAGCAAGATGTATCGGTTAGCAAGCCACACCACACCCATCAATGCCGGCAACATAACCAGTGGTTTAAGAAATGCCACCAAAGAAACATCGCCCGCCCCCACGCTTTGCACCAAGATCAACAAGAAAATCGCGATCAAGTCCTGCAACAGTAAAATACTGATGATCACCTCACCGCTTCGCTGATGATGCAAAACCGTGGTGGGTAGAAGCTTCAAACCAATAATTGTGCTGGAGAAAGTTGCGGCACCGCCAACCAGTAGAGATTCCGCCACGCTAAATCCAAAGGCCATTGCTATGGAAAAACCAAAGGCGGCAAAAGACAAGCTACTCCATACAGTGACCCACGTGGTCTTGCGCACCATATGAAAAAGCTCTTGAGGCTGAAGATTCAAACCCAACAAGAACAACAAAAAAATAATGCCAAACTCTGCGGTATCACGGACTAACTCCGCATCGGAAACCAACTCCAAACCCCAAGGACCTAGCAAGGCGCCGAGGAAGATATAAGCCACTAACAAAGATTGCCGTGCATACAACGCCAATGTGGCTACGAAAGCTGCACCGGTGAAGATCAAGAAAACCGTAAAAACAATCGAATCAGTAGACATAAAAAAACCGATAAGTGACCACTTAACGATAACAAGTCGTGCCTGTAAAAAGAAGTCGAATGGTTAACTAAACGCCAGCTTTGGCCAACATAGCCTCAATAGCCGCTTCATCTAATACCGGCACACCCAGTGATTGAGCTTTACTTAACTTAGAACCGGCAGACTCACCTGCAACCACGTAATTGGTATTCTTCGACACACTACCCACCACTTTCGCCCCAGCCGCCAACAAACGCGCTTTATACGCATCACGCGGTTGCGATAAGGTGCCTGTCAGCACAAATGACTGACCGGCCAGCTCACTGTCGGATACATCCACCTTCTCGATTGCAGGCCACTGAACACCAGCGACTATCAGCTTATTCAAAACTTCTTGGTTATGCGGCTGACGGAAGAACATCACGAGCTTCTCAGCAAGCACATCACCTAAGCCTTCGATATTGATGGTTGGTTGATTAACTAGTGCCTCTGGCGACTGCTTGAGTAAATCAGCGACTGAATCATATCGCTCAGCAAGCAATTCAATATGCGCACTGCTACACCACTTCAAATCCATCGGCGGCTGCATCATGGAGACGCGCAACGCTTTGGGTAAAGCTGATGCATATTTCAAGAAGGCTTTCGCTTGGGATAACTTCAATTCGACCAAGTCGTGTAACGTCAGCTTTTGTACCGCCTCAAGTGAGCCCAAGGTGTTGGCAATATTCATTGCCATAGTTTCACCTATCCCCAAGATGCCGAGCGAAAACAAAAAGCGCGGCAAGGTGGTGTGCTTTGCTTTATCTAAACTTGAGATCAGATTAGACGCTGATTTCTCAGCCATACGCTCAAGCTTGGCTACAGTGGCTACATCTAAAGCAAACAAATCAGCTGGATCTTTTATGAGCTGCTCATCCACAAGCTGCTCAACAAGCTTGTCGCCCAAGCCATCAATATCCATCGCTTTACGAGAAGCAAAATGCTTAATGGCTTCTTTACGCTGCGCACGGCAGAACAAACCGCCGGTACAACGCGCCACAGCCTCCCCGCTAATCCTTACCACTTGCGACTCACACACAGGGCATTGCTCGGGCATGTGAATAGGCTTTGTATCATCCGGTCGATCAGATAGCACTGCTGAGACAACCTCAGGAATAACATCACCGGCGCGACGAACAATCACGGTATCACCAACACGGATATCTTTACGCTCAATCTCATCCATATTGTGTAGCGTTGCATTACTGACGGTGACACCACCGACAAACACGGGCTTTAATCGTGCAACAGGTGTGAGCGCACCTGTGCGCCCAACCTGAAACTCAACCGCCTCAAGCAACGTCAATTGCTCTTGCGCAGGAAACTTTTGTGCAATCGCCCATCGCGGAGCTCGCGCAACAAAACCTAGCTGCTTTTGTAAATCAACTTGATCAACCTTAAACACCACGCCATCAATGTCGTAGGCCAAGCTGTCTCGACGCTCGCCAATTGCAGCGAAATAAGCCGCGCACTCAGCACTGCCTTTACACACCTTAAGCTCAGGTGATGTTGGCAAACCCCAGTTTGCAAGCAAGCGCATATTCTCCGATTGAGAGGTCGCCATGGAATGCCCAACCACTTCACCTAAACCATAACAGTACATCGCCAAGGGACGTGTCGCGGTAATCTTTGAATCGAGCTGTCTGAGCGATCCTGCAGCCGCATTGCGTGGATTAGCGAAAGTCTTCTCACCCTTTGCGCGCTGACGCTCATTCAATGCGTCAAAGCCGGCTTTAGGCATGAAAATCTCGCCTCGAACCTCAAGCACCTCAGGATAATCATTACCACGCAAGCGCAACGGAATAGAACCAATGGTGCGCACATTTGCCGTCACATTTTCGCCGGTTGTGCCATCGCCGCGCGTCGCGGCTTGAACCAATACGCCCTGCTCATAGCGCAAACTGATCGCCAAACCATCAAGCTTTGGCTCTGCGGCATAACGCACAGTCGCCGAGCGACTCAGTCGGTCTTTGACGCGTTGATCAAACGCTGCAAACTCATCGTCATCAAAAGCGTTATCTAATGACAACATCGGAATCGCATGAGTGACTTGCTCAAAGGCATCCAGTGCTGCACCACCCACACGCTGAGTGGGTGAATCAATAGTTCTTAAATCAGGTCGATCAGCTTCAATCTGCTGTAACTCACGCAACAGTTTGTCGTACTCACTATCAGGGATCTCAGGATCGTCGAGAACGTAATAACGATGGTTATGGTATTGCAGACGCTTTCGTAGCTCTTCTGCGCGCGCTTCTTCAGTGAACAACTCACTCATCGTTTATTTTTAAGGATAGCCACTTTACGTAAATGCTCTGCGATACTGTCGCGAGTGTGATCAATGCTCTGGCGAGTGAGCTTACTGCGCGTATCGTCATACAACACCGCATCCAACATGGTCGCCATACGTTCGGCGGTCATCAACATATCGCTAAACACCGCAATGCCATCTCGCGGCCCTGGTATCTGCGCAAATAAAGTTAAACCTGGGGTAGCAAAATCTGCTTTCTTGCCCTGCGGGAAGGTGCCCGGCTCAACCATGCTCGCCATACTAAATAAGACACGTTTAGCGGCCGTTTCACGATGATAAATACCCATTTCACCGTAATGCAGGTCGACCTCTTTCGCAGCGCGTTGGATCTCAGCCAAACTAAACGGCCCACTCTTGCGCATCACATTGATCTGCACGATCTTCTTCGGCAGATCAGGATTATCTTCATACACCTCAGGCTCATCGTTCGTCGCAGCAAAATCAAAATCTAAGGCGAACTGAGAGTCTTCTTTCGGCTTAGCCGTAAACTCAGGCATCTTGGGCACAACCGGCTCTGCAGGTGCTGGATCAAGATGTATCGGCAACTCAGGTGCTACCGGCTCTTCACCGGATAGCGGGAACTCTGCTTCATTCCGCGCTTTAGCCTCTTCCTCAGACACAAGATCAGCAGGATCAATATCAGTGATAACCGGTGGCTCAGGGAAAATCTCAGGCTCTAGCTCTGTTGCTTTACTTAGCTCAACCTCGTCTTCAAACGATGGCTCACCTTTTAGCGAAGGCTCATGAATAACGTCTTCTGAAACAGGCTCTTCAGCAAGCGGTTCGCTACGCAAGGCTTCAATCATCGTTGGCTCAGACTTTACGCGCACCTCACCGACATCACCCGCAAGATCATCGTCATAATGATCGTTCTCATCGACCTCTTCGAGCTTGCGTGGCAGCTTTAATTTGCCACCCCGCTTCAGTTTGTCAGCAACATAGATCGCAACAACCAAAAGAACACCGAGTCCTAGTAGCAGCAGTCTGAGTTCATCTGAGCTCACCGTTATCCCCCTTACGGTTGATTAAAGTGCCGCCATCGTGGCCGCCTCTTCAATGTCGACAGATACGAGTCGAGATACACCTGGTTCTTGCATAGTGACACCTGAGAGCTGATTTGCAATCTCCATTGTCACTTTATTGTGGGTAATAAAGATGAACTGAACGTGCTCAGACATCTCTTTCACCAAATTCGAGTAGCGGCCCACGTTGGCATCATCCAGCGGAGCATCGACCTCGTCGAGCATACAGAAAGGTGATGGGTTCAATTGGAAGATCGAGAAAACCAATGCAACCGCTGTCATCGCTTTCTCACCGCCCGATAACAAGTGAATACTCGAGTTACGCTTACCCGGTGGACGCGCCATAACGGTCACACCTGTATCCAACAGATCTTCACCGGTCAACTCAAGGTAGGCATGGCCACCACCAAAGAGTTTGGGGAATAAGGTCTTAAAGCCGTTATCCACTTTATCGAAGGTCTCTTTAAAGCGAGTACGCGTTTCACGGTCGATCTTTTTGATAGCTTCTTCTAGAGTCGTCAATGATTTGGTCACATCAGCGTTCTGACGATTCAAATAATCCATACGCTCACTTTGCTCTTTGAACTCATCGATCGCTGCCAAATTAATGGGGCCTAAACGCTGAATCTGTGTTGCAAGATCTTCGACTTTGTTCTGCCAGCTTTGTGCATTCGCGTCTTCTGGCATTTCGTCAATCAACACCTGCAGCTCAAAGCCAGTTTCAGCCAACTGCTCTTCAATCGTGCCACCACGAACCACAACCTCTTGGCGAGCCATACGCGCAGCATCTAATTTGCTGCGTTCATCTTGCACGCGCTGCTCAATAGAATGACGACCCTGCTCTAACTCACGCAAGCGATGATCAATCGCTTCGAGTTGCTTACGCGCATCACCTAGCGCTTTCTCAGCGTCAACGCGAGCAGCAAGCTTTTGCTCAAGCTCTAGCTGTTGCTCACCCACAGGTGATGCACCATCACCCAACATCTGATTAAGCTCTTCAACACGGCTAGTCAATTGTGAAACTTGCGAGTGCATCCGATCGATACCCGAACGCAATGAATCTTCCGATGTGCGTGTCGATTCAACGCGCAACTGCACTTCATGTAACTTGTTGCGTGCTACGGCTGCCGCTTCACGCGCTTGATCAAGCGATCCACGATGCGACTCACGTTCAGCACTCATCTGATCACGCTTCTTACCTAACTGATCCACTTCAGCGAGTGCTGCATGTAAACGACTACGCGCCGCTTCCATATCTTTCTCGCCTTGGGTTAATTGCTCAGTAAGTTCATTACCCTCTTCAACCAAGCCTTGAACACGCTGTTGAATTTGTTCCGCACGCGCCAACTTGCCGCTGAGCAAAGACTTCACATCACTTAGCTGCTTGTTAGCTGCATCACGTTTTTGTTGCGTCTGATCGCGCTCAAACTCTGCCGCTTTTAACCTTTCACGTGCAGCGCTTAGTGTGTCTTGTAATGAGCTAATAGCAGGACCAAGATCTTGCTCACGCTGGGTTAACTGACGGATCTCTTGCTCACGTGCTAACACGCCGTCTTGCTCAGAATCACTGCGATGAAGACTTAACCAGCCCTGACCCACCAAGGCTCCCTGAGGCGTTATATAAGACTGACCTGCTTGCAGCGAACCACTGTTCGCAAGCGCACTTTGCACATCATCTGCACACAACACAGAACCTAATAAATGCTGCAAGCCCGCAGGACCTTTAACCTTTTCCGCTAAAGAACCCGCAACCGCCGCACCTGCAGATGCCGATGTTGCAAATAACTTAGCGCCAGCTGTTGCCATTGCCTCGACATCTTGACCGTAGCCATTCAAATCATCGACAACTACCGCTTGCAGGTGATGACCCAAAGCCACTTCGACTGCCGTTTGCCAACCAGAATCGACTTCGATGGTATTAAGGAGTCGAGATGACGCTTCTAAACCTTTGCTTGATAACCAGCTATTCAAGGCGTCGTTATCTTCACCTTTTGCCGCCTGCTGTAATGCCTGGAGGGAAGACAAACGACCACTCAAGGTTTGCAATTCAGATTGTGACTCATTCAGCTTTTGTTGCTGCTCGTTAATCTGATCGCGCGCTTGCTCAATCTGTTGTTGCGCTTGGGTCACTTGCGTCTGCGCAGACTCAACGACAGATGCACTTTCTTCTTCGCGACGCTGTAACTCTTTAATCTCAGCGTCTAGAGTGATATCACCTAAACGCTCTTGCTCTTCGCGATTGCGATCAATACGACGCTTTAGCTGCTGCTCTTGCTGCTCAATGTGATTGATACGGGTACGCTCAACCTGAGCTTGCTGTGAAGGCTCATTCGATTTCGCTGTGAACTCATCCCACTCACTTTGCCACTTCTGCATCACATGCTCAGCATCTTGCAAAGTCTGACGCGCCGCCTCTTCGGCTGCACGCATCTGCTCGAGCATCGGGCGATCTTTTTCTAGCTGATCAGCGAGCTCTTGCAGCTTACTGTTATCTTGCTCACTCAAGCTTTGCGCTTCTTTCAACGCATGCTTCGCTTGTTCTAAATCAGCCTCTTGTTGGCGGCGTTGTTCACGCGCAAACTGAATCGCCTCTTCCAAACGCGCAATCTCAGAACCAATCGCATAGAACTGACCTTGCACCTGATTAAAGTGATCATTTGCCTCAAGGTGGGCCGCACGCTGTGATTCGATTTCAGACTCAACACCACGTTGCTCAGTGACAACGGCTTCAAGTGCATTTTGTTGTTCTGCAATCTTACGATCATGACGTTCAACATCTTCACGCATCGACGTCAGACGCAAGGCGAGTAATTCAGCTCTTGAGCGACGCTCATCGTCTCGAAGGACTTTGTATTTTTCAGCCGTTGCTGCTTGGCGCTCTAAACGCACCAACTGCTTCTCGACCTCTTCACGCAAATCATCCAAACGCTCGAGGTTTTCACGGGTATGCTTAATACGATTTTCGGTTTCGCGGCGGCGCTCTTTATATTTAGAGATACCTGCGGCTTCCTCTAAATAGACACGCAGCTCTTCTGGACGCGCTTCGATGATGCGCGAGATCATGCCTTGCTCAATAATCGAGTAGCTACGAGGACCCAGACCGGTACCTAAGAAGAGATCGGTAATGTCGCGGCGGCGACACTTCACACCATTTAGAAAATACAACGACTGACCATCACGGGTCACTTGGCGCTTAACCGAGATCTCGGCATACTGCGCAAACTGACCGCCAGCGCCGCCATCGCTGTTATCAAACACTAATTCGATACTCGCTGTGCCCACTGGCTTACGGCTTGTCGAACCATTGAAGATGACGTCCGCCATCGATTCGCCACGCAGCATTTTGGCTGAGCTTTCACCCATAACCCAACGTACCGCATCGATAACATTTGACTTGCCACAGCCGTTTGGACCGACGATTCCGACGAGATTTGAGGGGAAGTGAACAGTGGTCGGGTCGACAAAGGATTTGAAGCCCGCGAGTTTAATTTTTTCTAGTCGCATAGCCGGTAAAGATACCTGAATGGACCTGTTACGGACAAGCAAATGGCGGTCAAAATCGAACCTTTTTCACCCCTTTTCGCAAGCCCAAAAATCACCCGAAAAAACCCAGCTGTTTAGGTCTATAGAGCGCACACTCAGGCAGTGGTTCCGATATACTCCGCAACCTGTTGTAATTCATAGAGATGTGTCATGGGATCAGTTCCAAGTAAAGACCTAGAAACTTTTGATAACCCCAATCCAGGGCGCGACTACACCATCCATATCAGGATGCCGGAGTTCAC
>Ga0181599_1003117_pt1 | contig 14356 bp, 21 predicted proteins | sample 041ome_3_FD_148658 | JGI IMG/M metagenome (GOLD analysis project Ga0181599, IMG submission 148658) | Coastal salt marsh microbial communities from the Groves Creek Marsh, Skidaway Island, Georgia - 041405US metaG (spades assembly) | ecosystem: Environmental > Aquatic > Marine > Intertidal zone >...
CAGTCTGGTGCAAGCAGCCAAAACTTCCTGTAAAGCCGGCGTGCACGAAGCTGGACGCGGCGCTGGACGCGGACCCGGTGCAACGATAGGTCCTGGAGCCGGTCCTGGAGCCGGTCCTGGAGCCGGTCCAGCACCAGGCTGGCACAAGGCGGCAATCTGAGGATTGCAACAATTACCGTTGCGACTTCCGTAATCTCCTAGAGTACGGTAACCTGCAAGTGTCCCACTGGAATAGCCACCGCCTCCCATTCCGCAGTTGCCAGAATTGCAGTAATATCCATCTGCACCGTAACTAGGTACTACGCCAAGCGCTGTAGAATTGGGCCTGCAGTTTACAGCAGGCATCTGATTATTTGGACATCCGTTTGACATTTTTATATTTACAAATATTTTATTTATACACCGTCTTAAACGCTTCTTCTATAAAATAAAATATATATGAGTGGACTACTATTTCTAACCGCAGACGACTTTACGGTCGAAAATGGAACAAAAGGTAAAATATTATGCAACCCTATTCCAAGCTTTTCGCTAGTTCTTTTTTATTCGAACCAGTGTAAACATTGCAAAACTTTGGTTCCAATCTTCAAAAAATTACCTGGAACAATAGGAGGTTGCCAGTTCGGACTATTAAACGTTGGCACAAACATGAAAGTTGTACAGAAATCGAAAGGAACTGTAACTGAAATCCAATATGTTCCTCTAATTATTTTGTATATAAATGGAAAACCATTCATGCGGTATGCTGGTAAGTACAACCAGGCTGAAATTGTACAGTTTGTAGTGTCTATGTCGAAGCGTGTCCAAACTAAAGAAGCTTTCGTAAACAAAAATAATTCTCTAAAACCTGACCCAAATATCACAGAGGACCCGCGCGGAGGAATCCCAGCGTTCTCGATTGGCAAGCCGCTCAAAGGTGATGGAAGGTTCGATGTATGCTACCTAGAATTTCAAAACGCTTATTCAAAACAATTAAAAAATCCTAAACATATCAAACGCGCACCATCTTTACCAAGTGGCGCCGGTATGGGCAGCACGCCTGGTATGAGACGTCATTAATTAATAAGTAATAAAATAAAATGGAACCAATTATAATTATTCTAGCGATTTTAGGAGCTTTGTTTTTAGTTTTCGTCCTTTCTGGCGGAGCTGGAACCGATTGCTCCAGACTTCAAACAAAAAACGATTGCAATCGTATAGCGGAATGCACGAATCACCCTGTTTGCCAACTAATTCTTTCTAAATAAAAACTTTTCAAACCTAATAAAGTTTGAAAATGTTCACAACACTCCTACGAAATCCAATGTTTTCTCGTGTGTAGCGTTCCTAATAACTGGAGGCGCTTTACCAGCATCATGCGCTTCTTGCCAACGAAGGGCGCAGAGGCACCAACGATCCCCTTGTTTCAATCCTGGAAAATGCCGTGAAGGAGTTATCAAATCATTTCCTTGTCTCAATGTATAATCAAGAAACTCGTCAGTCATTTCTGCGCAAACGGTATGCGTTCCTAGATCACGGGTATCAACGTCGCAAAATCCATTTCGAAGATATCCGGTCACAGGATCCATACTGCATAATTCTAATTTACTTCCATCGATGTTCATGTTTAGTTTAGCAAAGGTAATTTCTAATTATAAATAAGGCAAACATCATCAAGGCAACGGTCACACTAGAAATATGAATATTTCGTTTATTTCGATATAATTCTGACGTGTCCTCGTGCGTGTACCAGAACGAACCTATAATCAAAGACAAAATGCTCACACCTAACAACCCCGCATTTTCTTTATCTCTTTTATCTTTACTGAAAACTGTGAAGAGGGTGATTATACTTAGGATCACAATCGTTGAATCGCGCGCACGATGCTTACTAGCACTTTCACCAGTAACGTGTTGCAGTTTTTCATCGCGTCTATTATGAATTTGAAGAATCCAAAAAAATATTCCTACTAAGAACATTATTTTTAATAAAACACAGTCTGAATTATGAAGACCAAGAATCATGAATGTCGCTACATACACTACTAAGCCGGGGAGAAAGAATTGAATTGTGCTCTTATCAATTTGGTACTTCAAACCAAATAAATCTATATTGTATTTGGGGGCATCTGTTTCAATATAATCTTTTTTCAAAATCTCGTTCATATCAGCCTCTTTTTTTTGGGCCTCTACGTCGGCATCAATGTTCGATTGTTGGTTATCGATAAGGTCGTCATTACTTTTTGTATCAGCCATTTATTACATAGAATAAAATATCAATAATAAATGAGCTCTAACATACGCCAAGACAGAATATGCGTTCAGAAAATTAGTCAAACACCTCAGACTGAAAGGAGATTAAAAGAAATACAAGACGCGAAAACTCCTCAAGAATACGAAGAACTTGCCGCTGCATTCTTTTCAGAAAAATTATGGGAGATTGACGCGACTATAAAAATTAAATTTTTAAAAACAAACCCTTTCGTACCTAGAACTCCCAAACGTGACATGAATACCAAAAACGGACCCATAGACCCACTCCAACAATTCTTCTTTGATAACCCTACATTCGATCTTAACGATGCGGTTGTTAAAATAGTCAGAGAAAGAATCGAACCTTTAGTACAGTTAAACTTTGTATTCTTAGACGATAACGCTTCTAACGAAGAATCAGACGTTAGAATAGACTGGAACGAAAATGGAGGTTGCTGGTCATATCTTGGAACCGATGCGCTGGACCATGGCAAAGATGAAGCTACTATGAGCTTCGCATGGTTCGATGTGTCTACTGTTATGCACGAGTTTGGACACATGATCGGCATGATTCATGAACATCAAAATCCTAGCGGAACCGGTATAGACTGGAACGAAAACGCTGTTTACGAATGGGCAGCAGACACACAGGGTTGGGATATGGAACAAACTAAAACAAATATTCTTGATAAATACAACCGCGAAGATATTAATGGATCAGAGTTCGATCCATTATCAATCATGCTTTACTTCTTTCCGGCTAGTCTCACGAACAATAATAAAGGCACGTATCAGAATTTAAGATTATCAGGAACTGATATGAAATATATAGCCAAAAATTATAGCGACGAAGGACGTGCTAGTATAGTATTCAAAGATATATACGGTCAAGATATTCTAGAAAATATTCAAAAATCTATTAAGATGAGACTTGCCAAAGGAACTATGACAAGAAATATAATTATAGCTTTAGGAGTAGTTATAATTATTATAGTTCTTATATGGCTCTTTAAAAAAAATTAAGCTAAGAATTCAGCAGCGTACTTAGTAAAATTTGTATACACTGCATCAGGCTTAATAAAATCCATTGTTATGTTTGGATCGATCGTACCGCAACGAGACTCGATGCCGCACATATTCACACCCATTCTCACAGCAAAATAACCAGGAGTTTTAGATTTTAATGGCCATAAAACACCCCATGTATTTTTACAAATCCAATAACCTGATTTGTATCCTGCTCTAGGATCCTCGCCTTCATCGCAATAACCTACTATTTCTATTGCATGACCGCCAGCTGGAGTTCCTTTGTAGTTTGAAGAATAATATCGACCATCGTTGTAGGTAAATAAATCATCGTAAACTATAATAGTAGCAAAAAACGGCCCATTTTCTATCAATTCACGTTTCATGTTCTTAATATTTCTATCAAGAATACGCTTCTGCTCGTCGCTTACCTTGCCTTTTTGAAGAAACACTTTATAAGGTAGTGGATCGGTCAAACGCTTCAAAGAATCTTGCTTTACATTGATACCTGGCAAAACCGGACAATCTCCTTTTACATTGCTAGATCTTAACTGTTTGTATCGTAATTCAAAATCGAAAGGTAGCTTGTAGTTTGTTTTTTCCATCCACTCGAAAACTTTTTCAGGCGCAGCACCTTTACAAGCCTTTTCTCTATCGTAGCATTGCAACAAAGCTTGCGCAGACATTAAAACAGGCTTGTTTTTGTACACAGAAATTTTATCACCAATTACACCAGCCGTAACGAAGGCCCAACACGAACCGCAGATGCTGCCTTGATCTTGCACGGGTGTCAAGACATTGAAATTGTAGCATATGAATTTGGGAAAAATAAATGTAGAATCATCTTTGAACGCTTTCATACGTGCTCTGATATCTAAAATAGGAGTGTTAACAATAGGTTTTTTTTTAACCGTGCTTGGATAATGAGGTATTAACCCTATAATTTTCAACATTTATTATTATACTTATTATCTTCTTCTTAAAGTTTCAGAAGCGCTTTCTGGAATCTTAGGCCTGCTTCGTTCGCGTGCAATATCAGTAGCTTCTCGTTGCTTCTGAAGTTCCTGCGCGCGTGATACCAAATCTCCTTTTACACTTTGGTCTGAAGATTCGCGAGCTTTCTGTTCCAACCTTTTAGCATCTATCTCTTTCTTTCGATTAAATGCTTCGATTTTTTTCAATTGAATTGTATGAGGATTAAGATCATCCTCTGACGGAAGTAAATCAGACAACGATGATACTCCTTTGCTAGGCACACTCAAATCCAAAGATTCTTGACCTGGATCAATCGGTTCACTACTTTCTCGCTTTGGAACAGGAACTTGCGGCCTTTGAACAGGAACTTGCGGCCTTTGAACAGGAGCTTGCGGCCTTTGAACAGGAGCTTGCGGCCTTTGAACAGGAGCTTGCGGCCTTTGAACAGGAGCTTGCTGCTTTGGAACAGGTGTAGCTATCTCATACTCTGAGGGTGCCAATGGATTACCATTCTGCGAAATAAAGTCAAAACATTCTTCGAATCCTTCATTAAAAAATATAGAATCAGAATTAAATTCGATAATAGTTGGTACTACATGTATCTTCAACTTTTTGCATTTTTGTCTAACTTGTTTGGCATCTATACATAACCTTCTGAAAGGTATTCTGGATTTAGATACATAGGGAAGTAAATCGGAACAAACTGGAGAATGTTTACTGAAAATAATAATAGGTTTACCGTTCATTTCTCTGACGATATTTGATTGTTTAAATAAATCAGGCAGTAAATAAAGAATGAATGCTAATATTTGTCAAACAGAACAAGCTCCGTGTCGTAATAGGGATACAGTCAGATACGTTGGATACTCCGCTAGACACAACGAAACGCCAGGGTTTGAAGCTCTGTTCACGGACGGAACGATCAACATGATATCAAAAGCTGTCACGCATTACCTCGGAAAGGACCTCGCAAATGGTCGTCCGATAGTTGTTCCAAACGAAAGGATTCTTAGTGTAGTAAGTGAACTTGTGCATACTTACAAGGCAGAAACTGGTGATATTTTTACAAGATTAAATGTGCCGAATAATAATGATGATATGTGCCAGAAGATAATCTATAGAACGATTACGGTCATCGTTGATAATGTTAGGAACACATTGGAAATGGAAAATATTAATGGGAAGCTGTCCATATGGGATACTGTGTTGGGAGAATTCAATGAAAAGGGTCTGAGATCTCATGCGCCTTTGACAGCTGAAATCGATAACACGCGCCGATTATTTCAATTTAATATGAACTATTAATAAATGCCAGACGATTGTTTTTCGATTAATTTTATACCTATTAAAAGTATAAAATGTACTTATTTCCTGGATGAATGTGTTTTATTCTTATTCTTTTTAATAATATGCCCTACTTCTTTTGCAATTTTAGTAATAGTAATATCACTTAAATTGCATGCGTCTGCAAACTCTTTCAGTGTAATTTGAATACCTTTGGAAACAATCCAGTAATACACCAACCCAGACGCAACACTGTTTGGTCGAGCCCTGTTCAAGTTCGAACTTTTATTTTTTATTTGCTTGTAGAGTGTAGCTACATCAGCCTTTTGCTCCGCTGAAGCTGAAAATGTGTTCATAATCTCATTGATCAAATGTTCTGCTGTGATGTGTCCACCTCTGAGCAAGGGCGAAGTTGAATTCAGAGTCACGTGTTTCAAACCTTTCAACCCGGCCTTTCGACTAAGCTTAAACAATTTAATTAGTTTCTCGTGAGTTTTAGGCTGGCCAGTGCTTTTGTACGCGTGGAAAATACACGCGAAAATTATAGCTTTGCGACAGTTGCCTCTAAAAATATTGCCTTTTGCAACATCAGTATATAAATCGTTTGCTATCGATACAATCTTATTGGAAAAACCCAACCCAAGAACATCTTTGAAAATGCTACGCTCGTCTGTTTTTCTTTTCTGAACACGAGCAGGATCTTTTCCAGTATTATTATAATTTCTCCACTCACGATCGTGAACAATTGTATTCTTTAAAATTTCACCGCACTCGGTGCAAGTTTCTATTCCTCCTCGAGTTTCAGTACAACTGTGAGTACACGACGCGTTGGTGCACTTCTTTTTCTCTTTAGCTGCTTCAAACTTTTCGAAATTTTTTAATGCTGTGTCAAATAAGTCGAAGTTCATCTTTAAGATTCTTATTTCAAGAATCTATTCTTTAAACAAATCATTTTTATCTTTTGTTTAATAAATGGTATCTAAAAGAAAATCCCCTAGAAAATCCCCTAGAAAGTCCTGTAAAAGAAATCAAAGTCGAAACAGGAAAACAGGACGTTGTCGTAAGAAATGCGCTTCCAGAAGAAGAAGTATGAAAACTGGAAGGTGTCTTAAGAGAAAATGCAAGCACGGAAGTCTTAAATCGCCTGTCAAGTTGTTTTCTGGACGACACCGTTACTGTAAACGCAAGCGCAAATCCAAGCGCAAGTCAAAGCGCAGATCTTCGAGAAAATCGCCCCGTAAATCAAAGCGCAAATCTTCTCGTAGATCCAAGCGCAAATCTTCTCGTAGATCCAAGCGCAAATCCAAGCGCAAATCCAAGCGCAAATCTTCTCGTAGATCCAAGCGCAAATCCAAGCGCAAATCCAAGCGCAAATCTTCTCGTAGATCCAAGCGCAAATCCAAGCGCAAATCCAAGCGCAAATCCAAGCGCAAATCTCCTCGTAGATCCAAGCGCAAATCCAAGCGCAAATCTCCTCGTAGATCCAAGCGCAAATCTCCTCGTAGATCCAAGCGCAAATATGAATCGGCCAAGAAAAAAGCTCGTAGAAGGCAACAGTCACGATCTAGAAAAAGCGCCAAAGCTTACAAGTCGAGCCGTAGACCGAGAAAGTCGAGCCGTAGACCGAGAAAGTCGAGCCGTAGACCGAGAAAGTCGAGCCGTAGACCGAGAAAGTCGAGTCGTAGACCGAGAAAATCGAGCCGTAGACCGAGAAAGTCGAGCCGTAGACCGAGAAAGTCGAGCCGTAGACCGAGAAAGTCGAGCCGTAGACCGAGAAAGTCGAGCCGTAGACCGAGAAAGTCGAGTCGTAGACCGAGAAAATCGAGCCGTAGACCGAGAAAGTCGAGTCGTAGACCGAGAAAATCGAGCCGTAGACCGAGAAAATCGAGCCTAATTAAATCTTTATCTCAATCGGAACGCGATAAAAAGAAGTGCAGACAAATGTTCTGTCCAGATGCTAACATGAGCTGGAGAGAGTGTTTCAAGAAAGGTGCATTAAAGCATCACCCAGACAGAGGTGGCAACGCTGAGACGTTTAAAAAATTGAACAACTGCAACGGGCTATTTAAGTAAATAATAAGCATGGGATTATTTCAACGAAAACCTTGCAAAGGAGATGGACAAACTGCAATAGATTTCTTAATTGTTTTCAAACTTTTATAACGTTTGAAAAAATAAATTTTTAAAGCACGCCTATGGTTGGCGCCGGGGTCATATACCAGGGCTTGACAGCAGATCTCAACGAAGCTGGACCCGCTCCTCCGCCGCCACCATATCTTTCGATAACAGGCGCGGGAGGCGTTTGAGGAGATGGTGCCATTGAATAAGGGAAACCGCCATTTCCGCACGAATATCGACTTTTCGAGTTCATACATCCTCCTTCTGTAACGCCGATGCTACATCCGGGCGTTACGAAACTATTGTTATTGCATTCGTTCATTTATTACTACGAAAAAAAAACCCAAGTATAATAAATGAACAACAATTGTAATTCAGCACCATGCTATGGACCGTTTCGAACGTCATTCGACCGAATGATGCAGTCGAAATTTTCACCTTTTTGTCAACCATCGTCACAGCTTGTTTGCAACGCGGCTGGTAATACTGTCCTTGATGCAAAGGGTAGTATGGTTGAGGCATACCGAGCAAATCAGATGCACATGGCTAGAGTGCGCGCCATGCGAGCTCGCGCCATGCGAGCTCGAGCAGTTCGCGGTAAAAGATCCGTAGAAGGATTTGAAGCGGACCAGCGGAAGGTTTCTTCAAAAAAGGGTAAGAAAACCGCAAAACTTGGATTAGCAGACTGGTGCGGTTTCTGTAAGAGGTTGAAAGGGGAACTTCCGAAGGTGAAGCAAATGCTTGCAGACGCAGGTATTGACGTAGAAATAATTGAGGACGAAGCAGATCTTAAGAAACTGATGAAAGAAAACGGACAGAATGGGTTTCCATTCGCGGTTTTAGTCGATGAAGCGGGCGTCGTCGTTGATAGCTTTGGTGGTTTCATGCCTGCTGAAGCATACAGTGCTCGCGTTAAGAAGGCTTACATGTAAAAAGTTTTATATTTTAAAAAATATAAAAATAAAAATAAAACATGGAGAGTCTCAAAATTAGAACGGGTAAAGTTGTTATTGAATATTTGGCTAAGCCAAAACTCAAACCATACAGAAGAGTAAAGTTATGGAAAAACTGTTTAGATCCATTTGAAGATAAAGATAAAATCGTCATAAAGAAACAGTTAGTACATCATAAATGATAATTTTCTGTAAAAAATTATTACCTGATGTGTTACGAATTTGGACTACTAAAGATTGGGATCATGTAGGAGATTTTGATTTATTTAATGAGATTCTTGATGAGTACATCAATAAGGGCAAAAAATTTGTTATCCTTTTTTCAAACCCTGATGTTCCAGAATTAGGAATACCTTTACCCCCTGTATCAACTATACTTTATATAGTTGGACAACTTATAATGCTAAGAAGCAAGTTGAAAGAAGCTGTTTACTTTAATGTCATTCATCTTCAAGACGAAGAAGCAAGAGACAATATGAATTTTTTGTTACAGTATTATACACCTACTAATGAAACTCGAGTAGTAGAATCATTGACTGATGCTACGAATATTATAAACGAACATTTGAAAGCGAATAATTAATTGTTTTATAAACAAAATGGGTCTTTCACAATCAAACCATAGATTGCTAGGCGGCGCAAAGTCGTCCTTAAGCACAACATTCACACCCTGTTTAATAGGCGGTGCACGGCGCCCATTGACTGCAGAACAAAGAGAAGAAAGGAAGAGGAAGAAACGAAAATATATGCGAGAACGATGGGCGAAGATGACTGAAGAACAAAGAAAACAAAGGAGTAGGAAGGAACGAGAACGACGGAGAAAGATGACTGAAGAACAAAGAAAAGAATATAATAGGAAGGAACGAGAACGATGGGCGAAACGAGAACGATGGGCGAAGATGACTGAAGAACAAAGAAAACAAACGAGTAGGAAGCAACGAGAACGACGGGAAAATATGACTGAAGAACAAAGAGAAAAATATAATGAGAGGGCACGAGAACGTATGCGAGAATGGCGGGCAAAGATGACTGCAGAACAAAGAAAAGAATATAATGAGAGGGAACGAGCACGTATGACTGCAGAACAAAGAGAAGAAAGGAAGAGGAAGAACCGAGAATATATGCGAAAACGACAAGCAAATATGACTGAAGAACAAAGAGAACAAAAGAATCTGAAGCAACGAGAACGATGGGCGAAGATGACTGCAGAACAAAGAAAACAAAGGAAGAGGAAGAAACGAGAATATGATAAGAGGGCACGAGAACGACGAGCACGTATGAGGGATCAAGCGGAAGTTGAAGACCAACCTTCAATTTTCGAGCTAGACGACTTTATCATAAGGGAATATGGATCTAGAATCTAGATGACTGTTTCTATTTTTGTTTTTGAAAGAGAAGAATTAATTAATTTTTTAATAAACAAAATGGGTCTTTCACAATCAAACCATAGATTGCTAGGCGGCACGAAGTCGTCCTTAAGCACAACATTCACACCCTGTTTAATAGGCGGCGCACGGCGCCCGTTGACTAAAGAACAAAGAAAAGAATATAATAGGAGGCGACAAGAACGACGGAGAAAGATGACTCCAGAACAAAGAGAAAACATGTATAGGAAGCAACGAGAACGACGAGCAAATATGACTGAAGAACAAAGAAAAGAATATAATAGGAAGAAACAAGCACGTATGCGAAAACGACTAGCACGTATGACTGAAGAACAAAGAGAACAAAGGAAGAGGAAGCAACGAGAATATGATAAGAAGCGACGGAGAAATATGACTGCAGAACAAAGAAAACAAAGGTACAGGTATACACGAGATTATAATCGAAAGATGACTAAAGAACAAAGAGAAAAAAAGAATAGGAAGGCTCGAGAACGACGAGCACGTATGAGGGATCAAGCGGCAGTTGAAGACCAACCTTCAATTTTCGAGCTAGACGACTTTATCATAACGGAATCTTCGTCTAGAATCTAGATGACTGTTTCTATTTTTGTTTTTGAAATAGAAATCTGATTAATTAATTAATTTTTTAATAAACAAAATGGGTCTTTCACAATCAAACCATAGATTGCTAGGCGGCGCAAAGTCGTCCTTAAGCACAACATTCACACCCTGTTTAATAGGCGGCGCACGGCGCCCGTTGACTAAAGAACAAAGGAAGAGGAAGCAACGAGAATATGATAAGAAGCGACGGAGAAATATGACTGCAGAACAAAGAAAACAAAGGTACAGGTATACACGAGATTATAATCGAAAGATGACTAAAGAACAAAGAGAAAAAAAGAATAGGAAGGCTCGAGAACGACGAGCACGTATGACTAAAGAACAAAGAGAAGAAAAGAATAGGATGCAACGAGAACGAAGACTACTTGATCTGGACGAAATGGATCGTGACCTTGACAATGTCCTAAACAAAATACTTGCTCTGGACGAAATGGATCTTCCCGATATTGGAGATCTGGACGAACTACTTGCCCGGGAAGTTGCTCAGGAAGTTGATCAGGAAGTTGCTCTGGCCGAACTGGACGACTTTCGCATAATGGAACTTAACGAACTACTTGACATCTTGTAGATGACTGTTTTTGAAATAGAAATCTGATTAATTAATTATTTTTTTAATAAACAAAATGGGTCTTTCACAATCAAACCATAGATTGCTAGGCGGCACGAAGTCGTCCTTAAGCACAACATTCACACCCTGTTTAATAGGCGGTGCACGGCGCCCATTGACTGCAGAACAAAGAGAAGAAAAGAAGAGGAGGTTACGAGAACGTATGCGAAAACGACGAGCAAATATGACTGCAGAACAAAGAAAACAAAGGAATATGAAGCAACGAGAACGATGGGCGAAGATGACTGCAGAACAAAGAAAACAATATAATATGAAGCAACGAGAATATGATAAGAAGCGACGAACAAATATGACTGCAGAACAAAGAGAACAAAGAAAAGAATATATTCGAGAATATGATAAGAAGCGACTAGCAAATATGACTGCAGAACAAAGAAAACAAAGGAATATGAAGCAACGAGAACGATGGGCGAAGATGACTGAAGAAAAAAAAGAAAAAAGGAGGAGGACGGAACGAGAACGTATGCGAAAACGACTAGCAAATATGACTGCAGAACAAAGAAAAGAATATAATACGAGTGCACGAGAACGACGAGCACGTATGACTGAAGAACAAAGAAAACAAAGGAATATGAAGCAACGAAAACGATGGAGAAATATGACTGCAGAACAAATAGAACAAAGAAAAGAATATATTCGAGAATATATGCGAAAACGACGAGCACGTATGAGGGATCAAGCGGAAGTTGAAGACCAACCTTCAATTTTCGAGCTGGACGACTTTATCATAAGGGAATATGGATCTAGAATCTAGATGACTGTTTTTGAAATAGAAATCTGATTAATTAATTAATTAATTAATTTTTTAATAAACAAAATGGGTCTTTCACAATCAAACCATAGATTGCTAGGCGGCACGAAGTCATCCTTAAGCACAACATTCACACCCTGTTTAATAGGCGGTGCACGGCGCCCATTGACTGCAGAACAAAGAGAAGAAAAGAAGAGGAAGCAACGAGAATATAAGCGAGAACTACGAGCACGTATGACTGCAGAACAAAGAGAACAAAGGAATAGGAAGCAACGAGAATATCAACGAGAATATAAGCGAGAACTACGAGCACGTATGACTGCAGAACAAAGAAAACAATATAATATGAAGCAACGACAATATATGCGAAAACGACTAGCACGTATGACTGCAGAACAAAGAGAACAAAGGAATAGGAAGCAACGAGAACGATGGGCGAAGATGACTGAAGAACAAAGAGAACAAAGGAATAGGAAGCAACGAAAACGACGAGCAAATATGACTGCAGAACAAAGAGAACAAATAAACGAACGTAATCGAGAATATATGCGAAAACGACTAGCACGTATGAGGGATCAAGCGGAAGTTGAAGACCAACCTTCCATTTTTAATCTGGACGACTTTATCATAACGGAATCTTCGTCTAGAATCTAGATGAATGTTTCTATTTTTGAAATTGAAATAGAAATCTGATTAATTAATTTTTTAATAAACAAAATGGGTCTTTCACAATCAAACCATAGATTGCTAGGCGGCGCAAAGTCGTCCTTAAGCACAACATTCACACCCTGTTTAATAGGCGGTGCACGGCGCCCATTGACTGCAGAACAAAGAGAAGAAAGGAAGAGGAAGCAACGAGAACGTATGCGAAAACTACGAGCAAATATGACTGCAGAACAAAGAGAACAAAGAAGAAAAGAAAAGAATAGGAGGGAACGAAAACGACAGGCAAAGATGACTGAAGAACAAAGAAAAGAATATAATAGGAAGAAACAAGCACGTATGCGAGAACGACGAGCAAATATGACTGAAGAACAAAGAAAAGAATATAATAGGAAGAAACAAGCACGTATGCAAAAACTACGAGCACGTATGACTGAAGAACAAAGAAAAGAATATAATAGGAAGGCACGAGAATATATGCGAAAACGCGCGGCACGTATGCGACGAGAACGAATACCACTTGCTGTGGACGAAATGGATCTTGGCGACCTTGACAATCTCCTAAACAAAGTACGTGCTCTGGACGAAATGGATCTTCCCGATATTGGAGATCTGGACGAACTACTTGCCCAGGAAGTTGATCAGGAAGTTGATCAGGAAGTTGCTCAGGAAGTTCCTCTGGCCGAACTGGACAACTTTCGCATAATGGAACTTAACGAACTACTTGACCTCTTGTAGATGACTGTTTCTATTTTTGTTTTTGAAATAGAAATCTGATTAATTAATTAATTGTTTTATAAACAAAATGGGTCTTTCACAATCAAACCATAGATTGCTAGGCGGCACGAAGTCGTCCTTAAGCACAACATTCACACCCTGTTTAATAGGCGGTGCACGGCGCCCGTTGACTGCAGAACAAAGAGAAGAAAAGAATAGAAAGGCACGAGAATATATGCGAAAACGACGAGCACGTATGACTGCAGAACAAAGAAAACAATATAATATGAAGCAACGAGAATATATGCGAGAACGTATGCGAGAACGACTGAGAAAGATGACTGAAGAACAAAGAGAAAACATGTATAGGAAGCATCGAGAATATATGGGAGAACGACGAGCAAATATGACTGCAGAACAAAGAGAACAAAGGAATAGGAAGCAACGAAAATATAATCGAGAACGACGGAGAAAGATGACTGAAGAACAAAGAGAACGACGAGCACGTATGACTGCAGAACAAAGGAATAGGAAGCAACGAGAACGACGGAGAAAGATGACTGAAGAACAAAGAGAACAAAGGAATAGGACGCAACGAAAACGACGAGCAAATATGACTGAAGAACAAAGAAAACAAAGGAATATGAAGCAACGAAAATATATGCGAAAACGACTAGCAAATATGACTGAAGAACAAAGAGAAAACATGTATAGGAAGCATCGAGAATATATGCGAAAACGACGAGCACGTATGAGGGATCAAGCGGCAGTTGAAGACCAACCTTCAATTTTCGAGCTAGACGACTTTATCATAACGGAATATGGATCTAGAATCTAGATGACTGTTTTTGAAATAGAAATCGGGTTAATTAATTAATTTTTTAATAAACAAAATGGGTCTTTCACAATCAAACCATAGATTGCTAGGCGGCACGAAGTCGTCCTTAAGCACAACATTCACACCCTGTTTAATAGGCGGTGCACGGCGCCCATTGACTGCAGA
>Ga0181599_1003122_pt1 | contig 14332 bp, 10 predicted proteins | sample 041ome_3_FD_148658 | JGI IMG/M metagenome (GOLD analysis project Ga0181599, IMG submission 148658) | Coastal salt marsh microbial communities from the Groves Creek Marsh, Skidaway Island, Georgia - 041405US metaG (spades assembly) | ecosystem: Environmental > Aquatic > Marine > Intertidal zone >...
CTCAGAAATGAAATCTTTATCTTCAAAATCTTCTCTTAAGTACGCGCGCATGAGTTTCGCGGATAAGTTGCAGTATTCTCCGTCTTCGTCTTCGTCGTCTTCGTCGTCTTCGTCGTCCTCCTCATCCTCCTCCGTTCTCGCCTCATTTCTCAACAACCGACCAGAAACGCCACCAACGTCAACCTTTTCCCTTAAAACCATCTCCCTCTCGTCCTCTTCCATCTGCCTCTCGTACTCTCTCACCATCTCTTCCATCTCGCGTACCTTCGCCTCTTTCTCCTTCTCCTCTTCAAACGACGACGACGAAAATATCGTCTCGCGTTTCATCATCCGCGATAAACTCTCCGCGTGAAAATCCTCCACGCACTTCGCGCCGTGCAACGTGTAGCATTTGTGCGAGCAATATCGACAGTTGCATCGAGGACACGTGTATTTGGACGCGTTTAAGGCGCAGACGCGACACGTCGTCGCCGCTTTCGTCGACTCCTCCATATTGACTGTTGTATAGGTGCACACTTAATTAGTCAAAATCACACTTTCTTTCTTCTTCTCTTGTTTGATGCGCGCATGATAAAGAAACGAAGAGAGAACGCTTCTCTCTGTCTTATATATATGTATGTATATATATATATGCTCTTTCTTCTTCTAAAGCGCGCGCTTTCGCGGTGCGTGTCTTTCTTCTTCTAAAGCGTGTTGTGTGTTTCCAAATTTAACAACGACACTCTTCTCACTTCTCTCTCTTCTCTCTCTTCTCTCTCTCAACAGCAGCAGCAGCAGGAACGGAAGAAGAGAGAGAGAGTAGCGCGCGTCTTGGTGTGTCGCTTTGGTAAAGCGCGTCGTCGCTTTAATGCGCGTTCTTCTTATGCGGTGTGCGAACGTGAAGCGCGTGCGAGAGTCTCTCTCTCTGTATTCAATTTAGGGTTTAACATTCGAGTTGAGTTTAGGGTTTTTCTCTCTTTCTTTGGAGTTTAGGGTTTGTATCTTTTGGGGAAGAAAACTGCGCATTTTTGCGCTCTCGACTTCATACATATAAAGGCGCGCGCGCGTGTGGAAAGCGCTCCGTCGTTCTCTCGTCGCGTCGTCGTCGTCTCGTCGCGTGTCCTCCTCCCTCCTCCTTCTCCTGGCAGAAAGAGAAGAGCGACACACCGTTCAGAGAGAGAGACAGAGAGCGCAGTCTTTGCGGATAATACTAAAAAGGTAAAAAGCAACCTTTCGGGGAAAGAAAAAAAACCCTCGAGAGACATCTCTCTCTCTCTCTCTCTCTTTCCCGTTCTTCGTTGCATCGAGAGACGAGAGCGAAGAAGAGCAGAGACTTTTTTCATTCATCTATCGCGTTGTTGTTTGCCGTTCGTTTTCGGGGAGGTTTCTGTTGGTGCTCCGGGACGAGAGCGCCACTCGTTTCGGATCTGTTCTCTCGGAGAGAATTGGGGCCTGAAGAAGGGGGGTAATTAATTGAGTGTTTTTTTGTTTCTTCGCGGATGAGAGAGAGAGACGGCGGCTCTTTCTTCTCTCTGCATCTCTCTCTCTCTCTGTGTGTGTGTGTGTGTGTCGTCTCGTTGCCGCGTGCCGCGCGTCTTTTTCTCCTTTTACGAAGCGCTGCTGACATATCTTTCTTTCTTTCTTTCTTTCTCGTATAACAACACAGAGATAAAAAAAAGTTAACAACGACAACAACGAGGAAATAGAAGAAAAGAGTTTAAAACAAACAAACAAAAAATGTGCGGCATATTCTCCGTGCATTACGTGACCGGCGATGCGAAGCAAAACCGCGAGCGAATGTATAAGCTGGCGAAGCGTCTCCGCCATCGCGGGCCGGATTCGTACAAAATCGACAAGTTTGAACACGACGCGAAGACGCAAACGTTTATGGTGCACAAGCGATTGGCGATCGTGGCGCCGGGCGAGAGCGGGGAGCAGCCTTTGTACACGGACGCGTCGAAGGAGACGTGCTTCATCGCCAACGGGGAAATTTATAATCATCAATCGTTGAGAGATGAATTTAACATCGATCACCCGAACAAGTCGGATTGTCAGGTGATTGGCCACATGTACGAGAAGTTTGGCGCGGAGGAGTTTTCGAGACATTTGGACGGCATGTTTGCCACGGTCATCGAGGACCGGAAAACCGGTAGGCTCGTGGCCAGTCGCGATCACATGGGGAAGATTCCCATGTACATGGCGAAAGGGAAAGATGGGTCGTACTGGTTCGCCTCGGAGATGAAGTGCTTACACGACGACCCCGGGGTGGAATCCTATCAGTTGTTTCCGCCCGGTCACGTGTGGGTGAAAGAAAAAGACGAGAAGGAAGGGAAGATGACCAGATGGTACGACGAGAAGTGGATCACGGACGTGGAGTACATTCCGGAGAAGAGAGCGGATTTATCAGAGTTGAGGGAGACAGTCGTCCAAGCGGTGAAGGATCGATTGATGTCGGACGTGCCGTACGCGGTTTTACTCTCGGGCGGATTAGATTCGAGTTTAATCACCTCGATCGCGGTGAGAAACCGAGCGAGCGCGAAAAACACCTACGGGAGCACGGAGAAAGTGCACTCGTTTTCGATCGGCATCAAAGGCGCGCCTGATTTGAAAGCGGCAAGGAAAGTTGCCGATCATTTGGGTACCATTCACCACGAAATTTATTTCACTCCCGAGGAAGCGCTGGACGCGTTGCCGGACGTGGTTTGGCATTTGGAGACTTTCGAACAAGTGCGAGCGTCGGTGCCGATGTATTTGCTCTCTCGAGCGATTAAATCCATGGGATTTAAAATGGTCTTGTCTGGCGAAGGCGCGGATGAGTTATTCGGCGGATACTTGTACTTTCACAAGGCGCCGTCGCCGGAGGAGTTTCACAAGGAGTGCGCGAGAAAGACGAGCCGCTTGCACCAGTGGGACGTAGCTAGAGCGAACAAAATGACCATGGCGTGGGGCGTCGAAGCACGAACGCCTCTTTTGTCCAAAGCCGTCGTCAATTACGCGATGAACATGTCGCCGTTGGACAAGATGATTGACGTGAACAAACTCGATCAAGACGGTAAAAAATATTTAGAAAAGTACATCTTGAGAAAAGCATTCGATACGCCCGAGGATCCGTATTTACCGGAGGAGGTTTTGTGGCGTCAAAAAGAACAGTTCTCCGATGGCGTCGGATACGATTGGGTGGACGGATTGAAAGCGCACGCCGAGGAAAAAGTATCGGACGAAGAGTTCGCCAAGAGAGCCGAACGCTTCCCGCTTTCGCCGCCGACGACGAAGGAGTATTACTTGTTGAGATCGATTTTCGAGGAACACTTCGTGACGGGATTCGAAAACGGCCAAGACGCGTATAAAACGGTGCCTTTTGGTAAATCCATCGCGTGTTCGACGCCGGAGGCGGTCGCCTGGGACCCGGAATGGGAGAAGAGCGTCGGCGACATCTCCGGGAGAGCCGTGGCTGTGCACGACTCCAGCCAAGGCTTTGATTTAGGTAAAGATAGTAGTTACGCCGCTTCCGCTTCTTCTTCGAGCGATGGCGGTAACGTAACGTCAACTAGCGCGAGAGCAACTACGACGACTTCGACGGTTACTGTGGCGGCTTTGAGCAACAATGCGGCGCTTTTGAGGAGCAGACAGGCTCGGCATTCCAGACGTTTGCCCGGTAAAAGAGCGTCTCTTCTTAGATCATCTCAAGCTCGGATCGCGACGAGCTCTTCCGCGTACGCGTTCGTGTGATTGTGTGATTTTGACGACGACAAAAGAGAGAGGAAGTACTGAAATACTAAATGCACATATATGATTACATAAGGAAACACACCACGTTACCATGTACATATAAAAGGATCATCGATGAACAAAATCTGTTTGTACACAAGAGAAGAGAGAGAGAGAACGAGAGAAAGAGAGAGGCACACACACGCTTTAGTCATTCTTTGCGTAAAAATACAATATATAATGTGAAAAGAAGAGAAGTACTTGTACATTCACGCATAATCCTTAATCCGTACAGACGACGACGACGACGACTATGATGCACGCGCGCGTGCGTTTGTGTTTAATTTTGTATTCGCGTGCAATCAATTATACGTGCAGTTTTTCATATTAAATGTACAGCGGCAATGTTTTTCTCGTCTCTTACTAGTAATTATTCTTCTTATACCTTCGGCTCGACGACGAGGAGGACCCGCCCCCGGCGTCGGTGTTCGTCGTCTCCGCGACCAGAAAAGTGTCCTCGTCTTCGTCGTCATCGTCGTTCTCGTCAGCAAACGCCTCTCGATAGTAATAATCGTCGTCGTCGGTGTTGTAATTATTCAACTCGGTAGTTCTTTCGTCGAAAAATTTCACGACGGGGTCTCGTTTACCGCCGCTCGTCGACGTGCCGCTGGCGTATTTCCGCGCTCTGATTCTATCCACCGCGATTTGCGCTTGCTCTTCCATCTTATTCCTCTCGTCCGGCGCCCACGTGCCGCGTTTGTTCTTGTTTCTGTTGATGCCGAGGTTGTTTTTTGAGTTCTTTTTCACGGACGATTTCATCCCGAGCGCTTTGGCTCTGTTGTACAAATGCGACGCTTTCGCCGCGTTGCCTCGCTTCTCGTACAATTTCGCGCTCTCGTGAAAGACGCCCCAACTGTCTGGGTTGGAAAGCATGGCCAACTCGAGCGTTTCTCGGGACCGGTCGAACAATTCCATCTTATCGTAGCACTTGGCTAAACCGATCAACGCTCGCGAGTTTCCGAGTTCCGCTTCGACGGCGCGTTCAAAGAGTCTCTTCGCGGCGTCGACGTGCGATTTCGCGTACTCGAATTGACCCCACGAGTACCAAACCTGAACCGACCACGGGGCCAACGACGCCGCTCGTGCAAACTCCGAACGAGCGACCGATTCTTTGCCTTTAGATTTATACAACTTTGACTCCGCGATGGCAAATGACGTCGCCAAAACGTGGTTCGTCGGAAACTTTACGATGGCGTCCTTGAACGTCTTGCGGCTGTTCACCACGTGACCTCTTCGCGCCAACGCTTCCGCGAACGATTGAAGAATGTACGCGTCGTTCGGGAATAGTTTGCTCGCGAAGCGATACTTGCGCAAAGCGGGTTTCAACTGTCCGATCGATTCGTCTATTTGCGCGTACAAATGCGCGACGTGCGCAGACGCGCGCAAGATTTTCACGTCTTGGAAAATTTCAGACGAGTACTCGCAATTTTCCGCCTCGCAAAGTTCCATCGCGATCGGTTTCGTTTCCTCTTCGTTCACGTGGTCAGCGCACAAACGCAAAACTCTTTTCGCTTCGTCGACGTTTCCTCGCCTAAATTCGCCTTTGGCCCACGCGTGGAGCGCGACCAAACGACCTTCGACCAAATTCTTCATGACGTCGCCCTTGGGCGGATAATCGCAGGACGACGAATTCGACGAGTGACCGCAAATCTCGTCGTCGTACACCGAGACGCACCTCTTGAACAACGACACGCTCTCCTCGAAGTTTTTCGCGCCGAATTCCATAGTCGCCCATTTCCGTAAACTCGCGCCTCGCACCGCCGCGTCACCTTCCGAGTGCAATAAAGCCGTCTTGTACAATCCTCTGGCGCGTTCTTGATCGCCTTGCAAGAGCTCGAATCGGGCCCACTGCTCCCACAATTGCACGTCCGACGGCGTTCGGGTCGTTCGCTGGTAGAACAACTGCCTCGCGGTTTCCGCCCTCCCGGCTCTTTGTAAATCCCAAATCAGTTGCCACTCGACGACGCCGCCGAGAGGATCTTTGAGCGCTTCTCGAGCCTTGCGCGAGGACGCGTCCGAGTCGGAGATCAAAACGTACGATTGGGAGATGACCTGGTCCGGGTTTGGGGGTGCTGGCTTTTCTGAAGAATTCTCTCTATTTTTGTTCACGTCGTCGTCGACATTATCCGCGGAACTTCTCGTCGTCGTCATCGTCGTCGTCGTCGTCGTCGTCGCCCTCGCGTCCGATGATGATTTCGCATCGTCCCGTTTCTTCGTCGTCTCGCTCTCGTCGTCCTCTTCAGAGACGACGACGACGTCGACGTCTTGAGAGGCGCTGATAGGATCGAACGAACCAGAGGCGCTGATGACTTCTTTCACCAATCTGTCCACGTCGATTTCATCTTCGTCTTTCACTTTTTGTTGTTGTTGTTGTTGCCGTTGTTGTTGTCGAGGTCGAGGTCGTCGCGCTTCTTCTTTCGCTTCAATCTCAACCACGTCGTTCACATCGACGATTACGTCGTCAACCTCTACGACGACGTCCATCTCCTCGATGCCCATCTCCACGGCTTTGCGAATGCGCTCGGACTGTTTTTCGTCCGCGTTCGAGCACGCTTTAAACGTCGTCGCAAATTCGCGAAACTTTTTAAACTCCTCCGGTGAAATCTTGCCGTCGGCGTCGACGTCGAGCATTTTCATCAAAGTTTCCGCCGTCGACGATGCGTCCGCGCTCGTGAACAGCTGCTGGGAAGATGAAGAAACGTCGTCATCAGACAAAGACGTCGTCTCGTTGTCACCAGTCGCATTCACCACCCAAACCGTCTCGATGGTTTGCTTCAATTCTTCCACCGATACGCTTCCGCTCTTATCCACGTCAAACGCGCGAAAGAGCGCGTCCACGTCCGGGTCGCTGTACTTCAACGAATCGTCCGTAAAGTCGCCAAACTTTTCAACCGCGGCGATGTTCGCCGCGTCCACGAGGTCTTTAAGCGTCTTCGCGGCACCTGGGTCGCCATCGGTGAACCCGCCTTTGTACGCCGAGTGCGCGGCGTTACCGATTTCAGCTAAAGCGTGCATGCGTCTGGTTCGGATTTGTAATTCAATCGTACGTTGTTGTTGTTGTTGTTGTTGTTGTTGTTGTTGTTGTTGCTCGTCGTCGTTACTCGCAGATGATGATGATTCTGCCGTCGTCGTCGTCGTCGTTGTTGTTGTCGTAGCGTTCTTGTCTTTCTTCTCGTCGTCGTCGAACGCGTTCACGATCAACGCCGAGTGCAAACTCTGATACCCGTTCTTCTTTGGGTTGGCGACGTAATCTTTGGTTCTTCCCTTCACCGGCGCAAACGTCGCGTGCGCGATTTGCTGCGCGCGATAACACGCCGCGTCGGAAGATTTCAAATCGATATCCGCGATTGAATCTTTTTGCGGATTTATGATGACTCGAATGCCCAACAAGTCTCGTAAATTCGCGCGTTTGCGCCCGTCGCGCAAGATTTTCTTCATGGACGAGAATCGAGATTTACGTCGCGCGGAGACGGAGAGCACGGAGTTTAACGCGTTGCGCAGAGACGCCGGGTAGACGACGTTTTCACCGTCGTTGCTAGTCTTTTTCTCTTTCGCGGTGTCGCCCGTCGTCGCAGATGATGACGAGGAAGAAGACGAGGAAGAGGAAGAAGAATCGCTCTTTTGTCGTTTGTTCGCTTTCAACAACTCCTCGTACGCGTCTTCCCGCAACACCATGCGCATCAAAACCAAATCTTTGCTCATCTTCTCTCGCAAAATCGTCTTCGCGCTCTCCAACTTTCGTTCGTCCTCTTTCTCCGTTCGCATCAACCACTCGTCTAAACTCGAATACGATTTTGGAAAGAGCGCTCGAAACGCGGCGTCTTCCAACTCCGCGGAGAGCTGACCGCAGTGCAACGCGGACGCGAGAGGCGCGTAAACTTTCATCGTTTCCAACGCGAACTGCTGCAAACGAACCTTGGATTTGAAGATATCCGCGTTGTGCCGCAATATGTCCAATCGAGATGCGAGTTCGACGACAATCGCGCGTTGGTCGTGAAAGGTGAGCAAAAACGTGCGCATTTTTTCCGCGTATCGATCGTCGCACAACAGCGGCGACCCCGGGTTTGTTGCCGACGACGACGCGGTGTTGTTGCTGTTGTTGTTCTTGCTGTCGTCGTCGTTCTCCGAGTACGTGTTATTCGAAGACGACGAAGAAGAAGAAGAAGAAGCGCGCAATCGTTCCGGTAAGTCTCTCAAGCGCTGACAATCGTGCGCGACGCGAACTACGCCCGCGCCCAACTGTTGTTCGATCGTTTCCAAGGAAATTTCATTCGCCAGCGAGGCGTCTCGGAGTAAACCAGCCGAGCAACACTCCGCGTCCATGCCTAAATCGATGAGTTGCGTGCACATCGCCACCGCTCGCTCGCGCGGGCACCTTCCGAATTCTTTCTTGACTTGGTCCATGCTATTATTATTATTATTGTTATTATCGACTCCAAACGCAGCTGCGGTAGCAGATGATGCGATACTTTCCACCGACGACGAAAATGACGACGACGACGACGAAAGAAATTCTTCGCTCTTCCGATTAAAATCATCCAACACCAGCGGCGGCATCCGCTGCAACTTTGGTATCGCCAGCGCGAGCGCGGCTAAAAGCATCTCGCGCGAAGCCGTGTTGTTCGTGCCTTCCTCCGTCGACGACTCGGACGTCGCGCCCGCATTCATTTTAGTGCTCTCCCCATGCCGCTGCTCGTCCTCTTTCTCGTCAATCCCGTCGTCCGAATCGCCGCCGCTGCTACCGCCGCCGCCGCTCAAATCTAACCGGCTGCTCAGTTGATCCCACGCCGCCACGAAATCCACCACGCGAGACGTCCCGCCGACGGAAGAAGAAGAAGAAGAAGAACTCGTCGTCGCGTTGTTGTTCTTATTATTATTATTACTACCGTTGACCTCTTCTTTAAAATCATCATCATTCGATCCCCGCGAAGACGTCGACGACGCGCCGCTCGACATCCTCCTTCTAGAGACGTCATCACCTTCTTCAAATTCTTTCTCATCGTCCTCTTCTTCTCCTCCAAACGCCGCCATCGTACTTCTCGTCGCTTCGACGACGAACGAAAAAGAAGAGGAAGACTTTTTTCCTCTTCTCTCGTCGCGATGATGATGGAAACGAAGACGGCGCGATGATGATGTCTTTGTTGTCTTCTTCGCGGGGAAAGAAGAGAGACGAAGCGACGAAGATGATAAAGAAGACGAAGAAGTCATTTTCGTTTCACGCTCTCTTCTCTCTCTCTTCTCTCTCGCGCGCGCACAAAATCTCTCTCTCTCTCCTCGAGAGTGTTTGTGTGTGCGTGTGTTTAGTGACGACGTTTCTCTCTCTCTCTGCTCTCTGTCTTTGCGCGCCTTTTAGTCGCGCGCGTTTTTCCCGAGAGATGAGCGTTTTACGCCACGCAAAACTGGGGTTTAGGGTTTAAGAGATCTTTTCTAAACCCTAAACATTTCTTTCTCGCGTTCTCTATTGAAAGCCTCCGTCGGAGTTTTCTTCTTTTCATCGAGCAGCGCGCTGGTGCTCGCGACAGAGAGAGAGAAAAGAGAGAGAGAGAGAAGGTCGCGCAAAGTATTGCTCTCTCTGGGCTCTCGATGCGTGCGTCTGTTTGTTTGTTTGTTTGTTTCGAGATACAGAAGAGAGAGAGAGAACACAACACAAAACACACTTTGGGGAAAAACTAACAACAGACAGTTAACAAACAAGAAGAAGAAGAAGAGATACTAATAATACTAATAACGATGGAGAAGACGACGGAGGACAACAAGAAGAACGAGAAAAAGAGAAGCGAGGACGATGCGTCTGTCGTTCCATCGACGATGACGTCGCTGAATCGATTCATCGCGGGCGGCGCGAGCGGCCTTTTATCTCGTTTGGTGACGCACCCGATGGATACGATGAAGAGTCGAATGCAAGTTGGTGGTAATAAAACTTTTTTAAATATTAATGGCGCGTACAAAGGCTTCGGCGCGGTGGCGATTGGATCGCCCGTGGCGAGCGGGATGTATTTTATGGGGTACGAGACGACCAAGGCGTGTTTGAAGAGCGTTCGTCGTGATGATGATGATCAACAAACTCTCGTTCTCGAGAACGTCTTGACGGGTATCGTCGCGCAGGCGCTCGCCGGGATCGCGTACACGCCGGTGGACGTCGTTAAAGAACGGATGCAAGTGAGCTCGGTGTTGCCGACGCACTTGAAAACGAACAACGGGGTCGATTATCGAAACGCGCTGGACGCGGTGCGGACGATTTTGAAAAATGAAGGCGTGAAGAACGGATTAATGCGAGGGTACTGGGCGCAGAATTTCGTCTGGTGGCCGTGGTCGGCGTGTTACTTCGCGGCGTACGAAAAAGGATTGGAAATGTTCAGAAGAACTAAAAGTAACGCGAAGGAAGGAGAAAAAGAAGAAGAAGAAGAAGAAGAAGAAGAGTACTACCGCTACGTTTCGCCGCACGCGGCGTCGGCGTTTACCGCGGCGACGTGCGCGACAATCTTGACGCACCCGCTGGATTTGTGCAAAACGAGAGTACAAACGATGACGAGTAGTAGTAGTAGTAGTGATAGTAGTAATGATAGTAGTAGCGCTAAAACTAAAGCAGGAGTGAGGAGAGGAAACGTAGTAGAGAAGTTGACGATGAGGAGAGTTTTTACGGATGTCGTGAGAAAAGAAGGTTTTTTTGCTCTGTACAGAGGCGTGTGGGCGAGAATTTTGAGCGTGGCGCCCGGGTCGGCGATTTCTTTTTACGCGTACGAATCCATCCGGAAAAGCGGCGCGTTGCGTTTGGAAGATGAATAGAGTAATAATAGCACGTGTAGTTAGCAAGTAGCAAATATATAATTATTATTATTATTATTATTACATACCCAAAGGCATTTGCTCCGCGCTCCCGACGTCGAAATCCTCGACTTCGTCCCACCATTCCAACCCGGCGGCCATGTGCTTCACGTTCTCGCTCCCAAACCCTCTTGCGATCAGCTCGTGCGCCGCCATCAACGACGGCGTCTGCACCCCGTCCGCAAAATTCATCTTCTCCTCCCCAATAACCCCACCGATATCGTCGTACAAAATCACCTTCTCTCCCCACAAACCTTCCTCGACGACTTCGTCCACGAACGCTTCGTTCTCGCTCACGTTCGCGTACGCCGCGCGGATCCTCTCTGGAAATATCGCCAAAGATAACGCCTGTTTCCCGAACGAACTCAAATCCGTAACTTCTAAAGGTACGAAATATTGGCAGTTTTTAGACGGATACGCGTGTTTCGTGCACCAATCCACTTGCGGGCGGACGTCCACGAGCGTCCATCCGTGATTGTCGATTAAATCTTTCGCTTTTTTGGGCATGATTTGCTCGACGTTTGCATCTCGTAAAACTTTTTGCATGTTTTTCCACACGGTCGGATCGGTCGTGGAGGCTAATATCGGTGAACCGGCTGGTCGTAAAAACGGAGATATTTCGATGTTTTCGAAGAATTCGAGGTCGTCGGTGTATTGGATGGAATCGTTCTCTCCGTCTCGATCTTCGTCGTTTGATGATGAAGCTTTTACAACAACTAGGGGAAGAATTCGATTCCGAATTCCCCTAATTCGAATTCGAAAACAACTTCTTCTTCTTCTACTCTGAGCGTTGATGCTATTATTCTTCACCGATGCTGGTGGTGCTGATGCTGTTGGTCGGAAAGAAACGGACGACATCGCGATCGGGATTTTATGATGCGTGTGTTAGTGTATATTGCGTAAAAGAAGAGAGAAGAAGAGGAAGGAGAAAGATTTTCTACATAAACCCTAAACTCATAATATCTCAGACGAAAGAAGACGTCCGAGAGAGCTCGACGCGAGAATCAACGCGAGAGCGAAGGAGCGATGCCTCTGTTTCTCTCTGTGTCTGTGCGTGTGTGCGTGCGCACGCGCACCACGGCATTCATTTCTTAGAGAGTAAAGACGTGCACATGTACATGTGAGAGAGAGAGAGAGAGAGAGTTCAACACTATAAAAAGTGGATAAGACAATGTACGCTTCGTTGCGCTTCTCCCGCTCTTCCTCTTCCGCGACGACCTTGGCCTATTCTTCTTCTGCTCGCTCTCTGAAGAAGAAGAAGAGGTGTTCTTCTTCTCGACCGCGCGGTTGCGAGAGAGGACGGAAGAGAGGCTTCGCGTTGCGCGCGTCGTCGTCGTCTTCATCGTCTTCATCTTCTTCCTCGTCCAACAACAACAACAACAACAACAGAAAGAGTTTAGACGAACAAATACTCTCTTTAGCCGTCCCTGCGTTGCTCTCGTTGCTCCTGGACCCGCTGTTGTCGGCGTCGGATACCGCGTTTGTGGGGAGGAGCGATGATTACTCTCATTCTTTGTATGATAATGGTGGAAGTAAAACGGAGAAGATTACGGTTGTTGCCGCTTCGGAAGACGAAGACGAAGACGAGTTGGTTGAAGAAGTAGGGGAAAACTCAGGTTTAGCGTCGCTCGCGGTGGCGACGTCCGTGTTTAACTTCATAAGCTACTCTGGGAGTTTTTTAGCGATCGCGACGGCGCCTCTGGTGAGTCGAGAAGTGGCGGAGAGCGAGAGGAAAAGGAAGAGAGAAGAGGAGGAGAAGATGGAGTTCAAGTATGACGACGACGACGACGACGACGAGAACAAAGATAACATTAGTAGTAGTAGTAGTAATAATGATAATAAGAATAACGCGTCCAAGACGGTTTTAGCGGCGCTCGCGCTCGCGCTCGCGGTTGGCATAACGGCAACGACCATGGTCGAGCTGAACGTGGACTCGCTGTTAGCGATTAGCGGTGGCGAGAGTTTAGGCGACGCGGCGCGCGAAAGCGCCGAGGAGTACGTGAAAATACGCGCGCTCGGTTTGCCGTTTTTCTGTTGCTCGTTGATTGGCATCGGCGCGTTTCGAGGCGTGGCGGATACGCGATCGATTTTGAACGTCGCAATAATAGCCGAGTCCGTGCATTTCGCGTTAGATTGGGCGTTAGTGTTGGGATTGCATTTAGGCGTGGCTGGCGCCGGATGGTCGACGTTTGCGAGCACGGTTTTAGAGTTTACGTTGTTTTCGCGCGCGATGTTCGCGAGAGGGATTTTGAGTCGCGAGGATTTCCCCTTCTTATCCTCCTCCAGTAATGAACGAAACAATGGTGGTTTTACCGAAAGCGTGAAAGATGTGAGCGGTAAGTTGGGCGAGCTCGTCTCGAGCGGTTCCAATCAGCTCGTCCGGACGCTGTTTTTACAATACGTTCTCGTTCGCGCCACCGCGTTGGCGACGGAAAACAACGTCTCCGGGCCGCACCAAATCGTCAGCCAAGTTTGGTGGATCGAATTATTCGTGCTCGACGCCATTGCGGTCGCCGCGCAAACGTTGGTCAGCACGCGATTAGCGAAAAACGATGGAAGCGAAGAGGACGTTTTATCCGCGCGAGAAGCCGTGGACCGGTGTTTACTCTGGTCCATCGCGCTCGGTTTCCTCTTATTTGTCTTCACGGAAGTGTTCGTGGACGATTTACCGAAAATATTCACCAGCGACGCCACGGTGACGGCCGCAACCTTCGTCCCGCTCGCGTACATATTAGCGCCGCTCCAACCGCTCAACGCGTTGGTCTTTTGTTTCGACGGCGTCTTCCAAGGCGCGAACGACTTCAAATTTCTCGCCAAGGCGATGATTTTCTGCTCGCTCCTCGCCGTCGCCGCGCTCCAAACGCCATTTTTTGCCGACGCGCTCTTCTCCTCATCCTCCTTTTCTTCTCCAGATGTTAGCGTCGGCGGCGGTCACGGATTAGAACAAGTCTGGCTCGGCGTCGCCGCGTTGATGCTCGCCAGAGCGGGATGTTTGGCGCGGCGGTACTGGAGCGACGAGGATTCGCCGCTTTATTATTCTTCTTCTTTTTCAAAGAAGGAGAAGAAATGAGAGAATGTGATAATAGCGTGTAATAGTAATAATCATGTAGCGTTTAGATGAACATCAACGCGCGAGCCCGATGCCAAATATGACAAAATGCCACCTTTTCTCTCCGCACAAATTTATCCAAACGCACGCGTATCTCTCCTTAATATATACTAAACCGCGCGTAAAATGAATAAAAAGAGAGAGGGAAATGCGCGAGACGTGGCGCTGATGATGATGTTGTTGATATAAAGGAGCAACATCGCGAAAATGAGGCGACGACGAGATCTTCTTCTTCTTCTCGCGCGACATTCTTCGCGACGACGATTTTCCCCGACGATGGAGACGTCGACGACGTTTCTGGATAGTTGGAGCAGAGATGGAACGATCGGAACGAGAAGAATTTCTACGCGAGTTTGAAGGAGAAGAAGCGAGCGTATTCTTCTGCGGGCGCTTCGTCTTCGAAACCGCAACAATCGTTGTCTTGGGCGACGAAGGAAGAGTTGGACGCGCTCGCGGTGCATTTGGAAACCGTCCGTGGAGAGTTTAGGGTATCTAATTCTGCTGCGTCGATGACGAAAAGACGAGCGTCGTCTTCTTCCTCTTCTTTGTGCGAGAAAACGTTTCGAGAGTACGACCCGGAGTTACTCGCGGCGCATTTTCGAAAACAACCTTTTCGAGTGATGAAGCGAATGGCGGAGATTTTGTACGCTA
>Ga0181599_1003183_pt1 | contig 14123 bp, 38 predicted proteins | sample 041ome_3_FD_148658 | JGI IMG/M metagenome (GOLD analysis project Ga0181599, IMG submission 148658) | Coastal salt marsh microbial communities from the Groves Creek Marsh, Skidaway Island, Georgia - 041405US metaG (spades assembly) | ecosystem: Environmental > Aquatic > Marine > Intertidal zone >...
TCTAAACCATTCTCATCAACTGTTTCTACACTGTGTTTAACCTTAGACCTTACAGCGGGGCCAGCCACCTAGAAGCTAACAGCGGGGCCTGTGTGCGTAGTGTGTGCAGTGTGCGTAGTGTAGTTACTCTTATGCTCGCTATTAGAATACCTCCTCATATACACGAGCGCAAGCGAAGTGTATCAAGACTCTATAGAGGATTGTAGTCGAGTGTGCGTAGTGTATAGTGTGTCTAGTCTAGATCACTACAGCGGGGCCTATGCTTATATACAGTTAGAGTACAGTTGAATTCAATACTATAAGCGTGTGACTTATTAAGTGTATCTCAGCAGTAGGATATAAGTTGCTTTGCGTAAGCGGTCAACTTCAACTTGTATAGCGTGTGCTTGTTGTTGTATACTAGGAGTTCTACGTTGCAGTAGGGCTTGTGCTAGTTGTTGGTTAGGTTTAACTCGCACTATAGGTTGTCGGGGACGGATCATATATGACCAATCCAATGGGAGCAGTCATCATGTGGATCATCTAGTGCGTATGGAATCGGCTCGTGCATGAGTATATTTATTTGGTGCGCCCACCCGGACTCGAACCGGGATGCCATATAGCGACAGATTTTAAGTCTGTTGTGTCTACCTATTCCACCATGGGCGCATTGTCAAATAACTGTGTGTTTCCTCTTGCTCAAATCTATCGCGGGACCGCTACGCGGCAGTGGGCTTAATGACGCTTGCCGTCATCATCTTCGTCTATGGGGGTTCGATCTTTGTCCCCTTCTATTACTCTCAGTTTGGGTTTCTCTGTTTCCAATCGAGTAATGTGTACAGTAACATCACCGTTGCTGTGTTCTTCTTCTGTTACTTTTACTTCGTGGATTTCAATGCTGAGCCTAGTGGCTGTTTCAGTGAGTACATCTGTCATCTCTGATCTGGTAGCATCATCCAACTGTAGGTCTACCATGTTCTGTGCCCATGCTAGTACTGTTTCAACTAATTCTCGGGTGTCCTCATCGAGGTGATAGTGTTCACTCATCTGTGACTGCTCCTTGTGCTGTAAACAAGTATTTATAAGCTCGGTCTTGTAGCTCACAGTCAATATGATGAGTAACAGCTGCCGCTAGTGTAGGGTACTGTTCAACCAACTGTTGTACGAACTGTTCACGTTCTGTACGTGTGCTTCGGGCCAGTGTTTCAGCTAGTGTGTTCTGCATGAGTATTCTCCGTGTGTGCAGTGCGTATTGTACTATACTACTCTTCTTGGGGTTTGTCAACCTGTTTTGGACGACGAACTCTTCCCCATTTGCGAGTTACTTCTGAAGGTTCACTTCGTGTACAAGGAGGACAGTATGTGATAGTGCCTCCCTCGTCTAGGAACTTTTTAACTAGGTCCTGTTCTTCGGGTGTGGTTTCATCTCGTGCCATAGTGTTCTTTCTAGACCTGACGTGGGTCTGCTCGTGTTAGAGTGTGCATCTTTAGTATCACACTGTTGACATCAGCTTCTGTGAGGAAGCCTCTTACTGTGTCGTTTGGAAGGGTAATGCCAGGCAATGATGTCATCTCTCCATTCTTGAAAACACCAATCTCATACAAGCCTTTGCTCCCTCCGTAGGAGAAATCACTCTGTATGATTGAAAGCTGGTATTCATCACCAAACTGTATGATGGCCTGTACACCTTTGGGTGCCTCTGTAGGCATCATTTCAAAATCTTTTAGTTGCATCTGCTGCCTCGATTGTGTGGGTCAAATATGTCTTTGACACAATTGACTGTGGTTTCTGTTATGCCTGCACGTGACATGTTTGCAAGAGCTCGTATGCCATTTGCAGTTTCAATTGGGTTGTGAGCACTACAGCCCGACACTAGGGCTAGGGTCACAGTGATTAGGATCAAACGCATCATTGTAGTGTGGTCACTCCCCAATGTGTTTGAAGTTTTTGTGCAAGAAGATCGTATAGGTAATCTTCTGTTGCGTAAATTTCTTCTGTGGTTACATCTGCAAGGTCGTCACGTTCAAGTCGCTCAAGAATATAAGCAAAATGATCGTCATCTAGTTCTAGACGCAGAGGATGTACCATCAATGCTGGATTGACCTGTTTCACGCAGTGTACTCCACGTTCTGTTTGATGTCCCAACGCTCAAGCACTGGCAAGCCAAACTCGTCCTCGTCTGTGCAGACATATGCCACAGTCTTCTTGACAATGCCATAACGGTAGCCCTGATCGTTTACAAGTCCGCCTACCCAAATCTTGTGTGGGAAGTCTTCGCAGAAGCTGAACGGATCATCGTTGAGTGAGTATTCAAAATAATTGCCTACTGACTTCTCAACGAAACGACCAATGGGTGCCTTAGTGTGTGTCCAAAATGCCATCTTGTGCCTCTCTGTGTGCCTAACTGTTATATACAGTATATGATCAATAGTACTAGAAGTCAACCTATTTTGGTTGGATTAATTGAATAGTTGCCCTTGGCCTTCTTTGAGAGTTTGATAAACGCAATCTTCTGCTAGATAGTCAAAGCCACCAATGTGCCAACGATACTCGCCCAAAGGAGTTGTGTCTGTTTTCCAGTCATAAATGGTAGCAGTGATATAATCAGTGTCACCATCATCATTTTCAACTTCAAATTCCAAACACCACGAAGCAGTGGTCTTGTCACCCTGTGTGTCGGTAGGCTCGCCAAAGCGTTCAACTAGTTCGTCATAGGTGGTTGTGATGTAACCTTTGAGACTGGTTCCGCTTGCATTAGTAGTGTGTTCAAACTTCTTAATTTTCATTTTTCCGTCCTTAACTATCATTGTATAAAGTTTATTATAAGATCAAATGTCGTCGAAGTCAACCTTGATTGGATACTTTGGACGAGTATTTTTGACCTTATTTTTAATAGTCTTTGGTCTGTAGGGTCCTTCGGGATCTCTTACTGACTTGGCAAGAAAGTTTCTAACTTTGGGTGCCTGAGGTCTTCTTTGTTTTTTGGGCATCTTTGAACATCCTCTTTAGAAGCCAACGGTGTTTACGGAAATAATAGGTGCTGTCATACTCAATTAATGGTCGACCAGTCCAGTCAAGAATTTCGTCCTTGTGTTCGTACCACTTTTCGTTACAGAATAATCTAAAAGTACCATAATTTTCCATACATTCAGTCTCCTTATGCTCTATTTTATTATTATAGACTAGTTAAAAGGAAAGGTCAACCTTTTTTGGCTGACCTTTCCAATTGGTGCTCCCGGCCTGATTTGAACAGACAACCTAACCGTTATGAGCGGTCAGCTCTACCATTGAGCTACAGGAGCTAGATGTTTAATGTGGTGCGCCCGGAGGGATTCGAACCCCCAATCAACAAATTATGAGTTTGCTGCCTTAACCCTTTGGCCACAGGCGCACGATCTTAACCTAACTGATCGATTATTTCTTTTGTTTTAGCATACAGTCCAGGGTCACCCTTGTTCATGTCTGCCAATAACAATTTCATTTCTTCGATGTAAACTTTTGCAAATTTAGGATCGTTTGCAAAGATGTCTTGTGTGTTAGAGATGATGTCGGCGTATTTGATTGTTTGGACTTCGGGTCCTTCTGCAATCAAACGATCTCTATCGATAGCCTTTCGAGTCTTACGATTTCCGTCCTCTGGTTTGCTGACATCAGTTAAACCTCTTACGTAGTCTGCTACTGTAGGGTCAACCTTTTCTGCAATCATCTCGATGGTGTAGCCTGGGCAATCCTCGACCACATCGTGTAACAAAGCCGCCGCAATCATTTCGTCAGTACCACCTATGTCGCTGATGATAGTTGCAACTTCGATTGGGTGTATGATATAGGGCAACCCTGAGTATTTACGGGTCTGGCCTTTGTGAGCTTCGCCGGCCATCATCTTTGCCGCTGTGATTACCGGTGTATCTTTCATTTTATTCCTCTACATATTCAACTTCGTCAACGTCCCAAATCTGTGAGAATGGAACAACCAATGTCTTGTTACTTGCTTGATCAATTACTTCGACCAACTCACTTTTGAGATCTCGTGTTTTTAATTCTCCAAAGCCTTCGTACCAGCCAAGTCCTTTGAGTGGCACATCGCTTAGACCTGGGATACGACCAAATTCGTCTAAGACATGCTCTACCTTAAATTTGCAGGCATAACTCTTGCCTGGAGTAATATCTCTAATGTCAATCATCGCGTAGCCTCGTCTACCTTCTGTGCTAGTGTGTTCACACCGTTCTTTACTCGCTCACCAGCTGTTTCGATATCACTAGGAGTGAATACTCCGTAGCCAACTAATCCTACAGTAAGTAGAGCGCCAATGATAATACCTTTAATCATGCCTGTTCTCCTTGTTAATTTTGTTTAGTATAGCCTCAACGTCTGGAAATGTCAACATATTTTGGACAATATTATCGATAGCTTCAAGAACAATTAGTTGTTTCTCTACAGAGCTAACAGGATGACCCCAGTTATTGTACGGTTGAGAGAAACTATAAGACATACTCCAACCTTTAAAAAATTTATCACTCATCGCATCCAATTCCTTGTTTGCCGGGTTCTAATTTCTTGCCAGGTGCTAACCACTCTAGCATTATAACGATCTTCAGTCATTGCAATAGTGTCGTACACCCTAGTCCAATAGTTACGAGCCCATTCGGTAAGATCATTACGTTTGAGAAGTTGGCCCACTTGGGCCTTCCTCTCTAGTTGTTTTGTTTCATTGAACGGTCCCATTAGGCAACCTGTGTGAGCATTGATGCTGTGACTTTCCACAATCCCTGTGTGCGGTTGCAACGGACTTGAACTGTCTTGCGATTGACTTTTGTAACAGTGCCTGTGATAACACCGCGTGTCTTAGCGTCAAAGGATACTGTATCGCCTACCATCAGCGAACGTGATGCTTGACGTGCAAGATGCGTTCTTTTGAGTTTGATAGCTTCGATAACTTGATTGAGTTCGTCGTGGTCCATTTGATAGATAAGTTCAACTGAACGTGTTACTAAATTTGACATAATTTGTGCCTCTCTGTTTGCCTTACTGTCTATATAGTATATGATCAGTTGACGTCCTTGTCAACCTATTTTGGTAAACTATTCGCCGTCCCAATCTTCATCAGAAGTTTCACCAAACACTGCAATTGGTAACGGATCGTCTTCGATATCTTCCTTCTTGATTTTAGCCAAATCTGAAGCTGTCATTTTAATATCTTTACCAGCAAGTTTCATTTCGTACTCTAGTCTTAGGATCTTTTCAAGACTGCCCGGACCTTCCCAAAGTTCGTTTAAAAGATTATTGATATCTTCTAACTTAATGCGTTTAATTCGCATTACACCAAAGTGTCGCTGAAGAAATCCATTAAAAATTTGGGGGATCAAATTGTGATCTGAAAACGCCCACGTACCTCGAAAGCCGTTTACTTTAAAACGGTCGTCGATATCTTTTTTATAGAATTCAATTTTTGATTCTAAAACATCAGTTTCATAGTCTAACATAAATTTCCTTAAGATTTTTCATCCCATTTATAAATTTGGATTTCACCGTCTTTGTCTTTACTCCAACGGATAATCCCTTGTGCAATAAGAGAGTCGATTGCTCGCTCGCTCGCTATTTGCGCACCTTTTTTAAAGCCCCAACCATAGGATACAATTGATCCAACAGCGTAAGCAATTAACAACCAAATTTCAGTTGGCATCTTTAAATCTCCATCTTGTAGTGTGGCACTCGTCCTTCAACTGCCTCTTCTACTCGTTTTAAAACTGACTTAGAGTGTTTACAATATCCGTGATACCCAAAGCCCGGACAATCACATTCAAATCCAACGTCATGTAATGTAACGGAATACGAAGAGTCTCCTCTGCTTGAAGGAACACTCCAGACAAGTCCGTTGAATAAACTGCCTTTGGGGTTAAAGGCAGTTGGTTTAAGATATCGCTTGACAAATTTACGCCCCATCATCCATATCCATTTCAAAGTGATCGCGTTCACAATCCATGCTTTCACGTACCTCATACCATACAGATGCTTGACTTGAACCGTGCTTCTCAATGAAGTCTTCAAAGTCCATTTCGTATGCATCTTCTTGCATTTCAAAAACCCATTGTCCAACTTTACTCATCTTAATGCTCCTATCTGTTTACGTTATTGTCTATGTAGTATACCCTCGTTAACTACAGAAGTCAACGAATTTTGGTAAGATGATGTAGAAAGATTCCTTTTTGGCGCACCCCAGAGGACTCGAACCTCTTGCCTTATGTTCCGCAAACATACGCTCTATCCAGATGAGCTAGGGGTGCAGTTAATACCTAGGTGGTGTTGAATCACCTGGTTCCCAGTCTTGTGTTCTTTTAAGTTGATCAAGGCCTGGTTCATTAGATATAAAAATCCAATCACCATTAGGAGGATCATAAGAAGTAAATCCACTAGGGGTAACATTACTACTATACCATTCGTTATAAACGGTATTAGTAGTGTTACAACCACTAAGCATTATTGCAAACAATATAAATGAAATATGTTTCATATCAACCTACACTTATCATTAAGCGTTCACCGGTAATCAGAATGTGGAACAGGTTTAAAACAAAACCTGCACCGAGTACTTCAAGGTATCCCATTTGTAAATCTCCGCCTTGTTTCAACATTACCTACATATAGTATAGTCTTTAGTTTAATATGTCAAGTATTTTTGGCGAAGTTCGTCATAATATTTTTGACTGCCAATTCTTTTGTTGAGTTTCTGGCACATACGGGCACCAATCGAAATAGAAGATGCCTTTCCAAGCACCAAATTTTTCCAAGTGTCTACGATAAGATAGTTACCTAAGTCATCGTCAAAGAGTTCATATCTCATACTTCTATTTAGTAAAACACTATTGATGCCATCAAGGTGTTTGTTTTTTGTTGCTCACAAAAAAGTTAAATACTATTGTCCAGAATAGAAACGGACACACTTTTCAAATAGGAGACTCCAATGACACTACGAGCAATTGACTTACACCTAGAAATAGGACAAGAGATTCTTGTTGGCAAATCAAAGAAGCCTGCCAAGGTTACCAAGATAGAATACTTTGAAAGATCTGGTGAGGTAATTATAGGCACCACAGAGGGATCTAGAAGTGCCTTAACTTTTGCATTATCAAACAATGCCACCAACAATGCAGATGAAACGTGTGCCGCGGATAAATATAGATAGACATGAAAATAACAGACTTAGACGAATCACTAGAACTAGAATGGCAGGCTTCTAAAGAGCTCTGCCGTTCAACTACTCCTAATTCAAAGTTAGGTGCAAGTGCTCTTGCGAGTTGTAAGAGTCAGGGACTTCGTACACGTTCAGGTAAGAAGTCTCATAAAATAGGTAAGCGCAGAGTTACTGTGGGTGGTAAAAAGATCAGAGGAAAAGAACACGGCGGTCCGTTGCCTGATTATTCTTAGGAGATTCTAATGCTTAAGAGCTTTAAAGGTAAACTGTTAATAGCACATCCTCAAAACATGTTAGATCCTAGATTCGCTGAGACTGTTGTTTATATCTACGAACATTCTGATAATGTTGTACTAGGTCTAGTACTCAACAAACCTAGCACGATGTCAGTATCAGATCTACATAGTATTAGAGGTTATCCTAATAGTGGTGCTACTGGGCAGATGCATAAAGGCGGACCAGTATCAGATCAAAGTCTCTTATTGTTACATACTGATGATTGGTATTCAACTAACACATTTCAAACTACACACGGTAATGCAATTAGTTCAGACGAACTAATGCTAGAGAAAATGGTGCATAATAATATGCCTGCATGTTGGAGATTAATGGCAGGTATATGTACCTGGACATATCCGCAGTTGTGTGACGAAGTTTACAAACGCAGTGCTTGGCTAACAGTTGAGCCTAACGAAGAAATATTTTATAATTTTGATGGATTAGAACAATGGCAAGCGGCGATTGATTTAGCTAGTTCAAGGATGGTAGAGAGTTTCTTTTAGGTCTTACCATTAAGTGTATAAAGTCACTTAAGAAATCAAAGTGTTCGGTTAACGAAATAAACACATCTCCATTGAGGGTGCTATAAGATGTTCTGCCTATACTAATATAGTATGGTTTTTTCATTCCGTATTCTGGAAATACTCCTGAAACAAATAAACAAATATCTCCTAGCTGTTTAGCTTCTAGCCTATTGTTTCTAAGTGATAGTAACGATTCAGCAAACGAAGTATTTGGAAGGAAGTTAGGACGATCAATAAAAGTGCCCAACAGCATTACAACATACGCTTCAACATCGTGTGGAAGTTCGTATCCAGATGTCTCTTGAGTCTCTCGAGCAACATCATAAAAGGCATTGGTGTATGCATCTCTCATAAAAATATTTACCAAAATTTAACTAAAACAGGTTGACAATTACTAAATACTCTGTTACATTACTAAAGTGAAGTAACACTACACACAGACACACAAGGAGAATATTATGTCAAAAGTAGAAACAACATATGGGGAAACTATCCTCAAGCAAACGCAAGAGCTTGCTGACATGTTCAAGCAGGCAATGCCAAAAGTAAGCACAAATAAAAACGGGTACGAAATCCGCACACAAGTATTGGAAATGGCAAAGGACAATGTCTGGAGCGATTACCATGCGAAGTTTGCAGGATGGGAACAGACTGTAACACGTGATCCAGAAACTGGAGAAGTTGTTAACACTGTTAAGCTACCAGAAATTCCTGGAGTAGACCAAGTACTAGACGCCGCAGAGAAGTTTTACGATTTCGTAAACGGCAAGTCTAATAAGTAAAATTATAATAAAAAGTAGATTTGGGGCATAGCCCTGTAATAAAAAGTAAAAGAAGAAACCCCTGGGTTAGGAAACTAGCTCAGGGGTTAATCGTTTAGCGTACTTCAATCCAACCTAGACTTGCAAAGCCTTGTTTGTTTGCAATAGTCGATGCCATAGCAATAACAAATGTGTCACTAGTATCGCCCAGCGTGGTTGTAGTAGTTCTGTCAATCTGTGTGATTGCTCGTTCGTTAAATCTAAAGATGTTGCCTTGTCCGCTTGAACTTACATAAACTGTTTCAACAGCAATGCCTCCTGTATAACCAGTTGCGGTTATGTTGTACTCAATAGGCGAATCGTCACTGTAACTTACCCAAGTGCCGCCTGTAACTACTGCACCTTCTACTGCCCTAGCAAACACGTTAGAGTTATCCAATGTTGCCGCAGAGAATGAATCAGGTAGTACTACGCTGTTGAGTGCTGTGCTTTTCAATCTAATAGCAACCATAGGATAGAATGTATTAGCAGTTGTCAGTGTCTTGCCTGTGATCGCAGTAGTGATATTGTTTTGCCTACCCAGCAGTTCTGTACTGCCTTCTGTGGCAAATGAGTGCGAACCTTGATAGAACGTGTGTGTTCCTGCTGTACCTGCTACATTAGTAAGTTCACATCTAACAGGCAGTGAAGCAGTACTGGCCCAAGGATGTGCTTGCTTGTTGGAGTGATCAAATCTGTGTACGGGGAATGAGTTGTTGTCGATAATGTACTTAAACTCTACTTGTCCTGCACCGTACCATTCATACTCAATAACGATGTGTTGTATTGCTGTAGGGTCTGCTGTAATGCCACTTGGGCCTGTACCATCTAGTTTGTCATAGTTCCAGTCTTCGCGAGCAACTCGTGTGTCAATAAAACTTGCGCCATCTTTTCTACGAGTAGCAACATAGTATGTGCCATCGCCGCCATCTTCAAAGTATGCGCCATCAGTTTCGTCAAACAATCCAATGCGTTTGCGTATGCCAGTTGTTGGTGCGCCAAAGATAACGCTCATTGCTATTTCAGCACTTCTACCCGGAATGTATCTCTGCACACGTTTGGTCTGACGTATAACTTCGTCGCCGGCATTTGGGCCTACTTCAAACTCAACCATACCATATTCAGGAACGTGAATTACGCTGCCTGTTCCGATAACTTGTTCATCCCAGTTTAGTTCGTTCTTTGAGAATGTGTAGGTTGAAAAGTCTGTGATGTCATGCGTACTAACCTTAACACGGTTCTTTGATGTGTGCTGTTTGGTTGTGTCGTCTATACGTAGTACTGGAGCACCATAGGGGTCATAGGTTAACGCCTTGTGTACATCATAAAGATTGCTTTCTTCAGGATGTATATAGTTTGTAGTGTTTTGTTTATTTCTATTGCCCATTAGGTCCAAGGTCTTCCGGTTACAAGTCCGCCAGTGTTGGGATTTTCGTCTGGGTCTACATCATTACCGTTGTAAGGATTAGGAAGTTGTGTTTTGTCAAGAGTATAACGTCTACCGTCTGTCTGACGTTTAGTAGTTGCTAAAGCAAGTTTTGCATCTTGTTTTGCTTCCTTTGTCGAAAGTGTTGATATACCGTTTGCCGCCATTTTTATTCTCCACGTTCTGCTCTATTCAAATAGTCGCGGAATAATGAACCGTGTTCGCCACGAATATCTTCTGGTTCTTTAGGTTCGTGCATCCCGCCACCTGCGTCTGTTGTCACCGCTTCAATGTCGGCATACTGTTCATCAGGACTATTTGCGTAATCTGTAGTGCCACAAGGGCTAGGAGTCAGATCTTTAATTTGATTCATACGTCTGCCTTCTTCACTGCCCATAGCTGGAACCTCGTCATCATCTGGCATGTTTACCTTTGTGATGTGTACCGTAGGTTGTATTGTTTCTTGATCTATGAAGTCTAGTATGTTTCTAATTAAATCTACTGCTCTCATTTTAGTTTTCCTTTTAATACACTTATTTATTTCATTATGTAAGGACTATCTGTTACAGATGATAAGTAATATACAATGTTAACTTGGCTTAAAGAATTATTCAAAGACTGGAATGCAGTTCAAAAAGAATTGTCAGATATGGGTATTTTTAATAGTCATGGTTATTTTTGTTATTTAGACCAAGAGCAATTTAAAAAGTATTTAGATGATAAACAAAACACCGTTCGAAAAGACGATACTAAAACTTAAAGATACCGGTAACTACCGAGTATTCAACGATATTGTAAGAGAACGAGGTAGTTTCCCTGAAGCGATTTGGTATGGGCCTTATAACATTAAAAACATTGTAAATTGGTGTTCAAATGATTATCTAGGCATGGGACAACATAAAGTTGTAATCGATGCCATGCATACAGCACTTGATCAAACAGGTACTGGATCAGGAGGAACTAGGAACATCAGCGGCACAAGTCATTATCATGTAGCATTAGAAATGGAGTTGGCAAAATTACACCGTAAGCCGGCTGCATTATTGTTTACTAGTGCCTATGTCGCAAACGAGTGGACACTCATTGCTCTAAGCAAAATCATCCCCAATATATGTTTTCTTTCAGATTCAAAGAATCATGCTAGTCTTATTCAAGGCATACGTCATAGTAAAGCAGAAAAACGTATTTGGACTCATAATGATATGAGCGAGTTAGAAGAGAAATTAAAAGAAGTTGTTGCTGAAGGACTTACTCCTTGTATAGTCTTTGAATCTGTGTATAGTATGGATGGCGACATATCTCCAATTTCAAGTGTCTGCGATCTTGCCGATCGTTACGGAGCGATGACCTATATAGATGAAGTACATGCCGTTGGCTTGTATGGAGATACCGGTGGCGGATATCTAGAAAAAGTAGGGGAAGGCCGTGTTGATATAGTCAACGGAACACTAGGCAAGGCATTCGGTGTACAAGGTGGGTATATTGCTGGTGATGAATTAGTCATAGACGCAATAAGAAGTGTAGCTAGCGGATTTATATTCACTACATCAATGAGTCCTGTACTTTGTTCAGGAGCATTGGCATCAATAAAGTATCTTAAAGACCATAACGAGCTAAGAGAGAAGCATCAAGAAAGAGCTTTAACGTTAAAACATATGTTATCCGAGGTGGACATTGAAGTTCTTGATGTTGCTTGCACTCACATTGTGCCTGTTATGGTCCGAGATGCAAAAAAGTGTAAACAGATGAGTGATATGCTTTTAGACGATTACGGCATATACGTACAGAGTATTAACTATCCAACGGTGGATGTAGGAGAAGAGCGGTTACGCATTGCCCCAACTCCTTTACATACAGATGCGATGATGCATAATCTTGTTGACTCTCTTAGAAAAGTGTTTAAGAGGTTTTCAGAAGGTTGTGTATCCGAAAGGTAAAAAATATGATTAAAAAATATCTATGGATGGGACTTGGATTCTTATCATTAGGAATGGCTTATATTGGAGTGATAGTTCCAGGTATTCCGTTTAGTATCTTTTTAGTATTCTCAGCATACTGTTTTGCTAAAAGTTCAAAGAAGATGCACGATTGGTTATACAATCACAAATACTTTGGACCGTTCCTAACTAACTGGGTACAGAAAAGAGTATTCCCAACCAAAGGCAAGTATGCGATGGTGATAGTAATGTCGTCCTCGTTAGCATTCCTTTGGTTTACCACAGGCAATATTAAAGCTGTACTATGGAGCGGCGGCTTTATGGCACTAGTTGCAATATGGGCTTGGAGATTTCCGGGTACTGTTGCTGAACATGAAAAGCGCACTAAACTAGGCAAAAAGATTGGTTGGTTAAAATAAAAAAAAGCACCGAAAGGTGCTTTTTTATTGGGTTACATTGCTACTAGCGATTTAACCATTTCTTACTCTTCTGCATACCTAAGTAATGATTGGATGGTTCGTAGTTCCATCTCTTACCGTGGTGTCCTCTAAGGTCTGCATAGTGCATTCTAATTAGCACTAATAGTTTCATTAAAGGGTTATGAGTAATTTTCATTTGCTAAACCATTCTTCGGCTTCTTCTTGCGTATAAGGCCACATTATAGTAACCCTGCAATGCTCATAGCATGAAGTGTCATAATTCCTGCAAGTAATGTAAACATAACAGCAATTGTTGCCGCACCTTTTAGTACATCTTTAAAGTTATACATCTTTCTTTGCTCCGTCTAACATTAGAGCCTTTGCTTCTTTGTACATACCACGATTAGAAAGTTCATGTGCGGCTCTTGCTCTGCCAGCTGATTCACCAAATGCAATGATGCCGATGAACACAGCTACAAAACCTTTGCTGATTGCGTTGAAGATCTTTGGTAGAGGGTTTTTAAAAGTTGGTTGTCTTAGTGCTACAGCCATTATACCCACCCCTCTAAGTTTCTGTTTACTACAGTTCTTGCGTAATCAGAACTACCATGAGCAACTGAATAGATGTCGCCACGAGTAAGACCCATATCATTAAGTTCACGATCAGATAGTGCTGATAGTTGATTAATTGTTTCTTTGATTAGTTTGTGTTGAATACGCTTTTCATTTAGTTTTACGAAAAATTGTGCAATTGATTTTAGACTGAAATTGCCACCAGCCATTACTAATGAAGTCATTAACTTCTCCTTTTATCTATATGTGTGTGTGATTTCTAAGGCTCGTCACGTACCCCGGTCTCTTCCGGTGTCACCTCTTGTATGGCATGTGGTTATGCCCTTCATTTTTTATGAGCTGAAGACGCTCAAGGAATGAAATAGTACAGGATCACTGTCCTATTCCTCAGTATTTATACTAATATAACATAAACTCATACTAAAGTCGAATGTTTTTTTAGCAAGGCTGTATTGCTATTTTTGCATGGATACTTCTATGATGTCGTGTTCTCTGTCGATGTATTTGTAATCTGTTTTGACAGGACGATATTGTTCTAACCAATCAAAAACTATTTTTGGATCAAACGGCCCACAGGTATAAACATCAAGTTGTATCAATGCAGGATCACACTCGTCCCAAGTGTGCATTACTATGTGTGATGTTTCAATAATTGACGCAACAGTAAGTCCTCTGTTGCCCGGCATGGTCACGTACTTTGCATACGGACCTAAAAGTAATTTCATGCCTATGAGTTTGATCAGATCTTTAACTTGTTCGCTTACTAGTTTTTCATCTGTGGGCGGATCAAGCACTTCCGCTCTAATGATCACATGTTTATGAACAAGTGTATTCATTTTTGCAATGATCTATTTATCATAAACAAATTTTATATACCCATAAAAATTACCTGGTTGTTATTATCTGCTACGATAGTATAATAGTATTACTATGAAGAAAAAGATAAGAATAAGTGGAGTAGGAACCGAGTCAGGTAACCATAAGGATGGCAAGCG
>Ga0181599_1003189_pt1 | contig 14093 bp, 12 predicted proteins | sample 041ome_3_FD_148658 | JGI IMG/M metagenome (GOLD analysis project Ga0181599, IMG submission 148658) | Coastal salt marsh microbial communities from the Groves Creek Marsh, Skidaway Island, Georgia - 041405US metaG (spades assembly) | ecosystem: Environmental > Aquatic > Marine > Intertidal zone >...
TAAATCGCGACGCGCAAAAAATCGATCGCCCTGAAGCGCCGTCGACGATTCGCCATGCGCCGCATTGATTCGAACGCGTCGTCGCAAAACATGGGCGTGCTGTGGGCGCTTCCGGTGCCGTACGTACGCGCGATGCTGCGCGACACCTTCGTCGACGCGATCGCGACGCAAGTCTTGGCGCTGTACGGCCTCGTCGCGCTCGGGACGTACGCGATGCCGAAACTGTTCGTGCAGATGATGCCGGCGCAAAATTTAAGGAAAAAGTACGGCGCGACGTGGGCGCTCGTCACGGGCGGGTCGACGGGGATCGGACGATCGCTCGCGGAGGCGCTGTTGGATCAAGGGCTGAACGTCGCGATCGCGGCGCTGGACGACGAGGCGCTGGTGGAGACGACGAAGGCGCTGCGGGAGCGACACGGGGCGAAGCGCGAGGTGCGGGCGATCGCGGTGAACCTCGGGGATCGCTCGGGAGGGTACGTGGACGTCATCGCGCGCGCGATGGAGGACGTGGACGTGCAGTGCGTGTTCAACAACGCGGGGTTCATGCTGACGGGGTTTTTCGATAAGCAACCGTTGGAAAAGTTGAACGCGAATCACGAGTGCAACGCGACGAGCGCGATGCGAATCACGCACGTCTTCGTGACGAGAATGCTGGAGAAGAAACTGCGAGGGTGCGTGGTGTTCACGTCGAGCGCGGCGGCGTGTCAACCGACGCCGTTTTCGGCGCTCTACGGCGCGACGAAGGCGTACGTATCCTCCTTCGCGGCGAACATCGGCGTCGAGTTGAAATCTCGCGGCGTCGACGTCTGCGCGGTGCATCCGTCGCCGGTGGCGTCCCGTTTCTACGACAACGCCCACAAGTTGGATTCGTTGAACTTTTTCATGAAGTTCGCGGTGAAGCCCGAAGAGCTGCCGACGGAGATGTTCCGCCCGATCGGTCGCGTGTTGTGGCACGACGTCGGCGCCGTCGCCGTCGGCTTTCGCATGCTCCTCAAGCTCCTCGACTACGGTTTCTTCGCCACCCTCATCTCTCGCTTCGCCCACTTCATGGGCGATTACAAAAAGAACGTGTAGATTGTTATCGCATCGTCGTTTCACCGCGAATCGCGCGCCGCGCGACGAACGAGCAACACCAAACCGCGCGGCGCCGACGATCCAGCCCCACAACCCGTCGCCGCGCGCGATGCCGCGCGAACGGCGCGCGACGCGCGCGCGCGCGTCGATCGTGACCGCACCGCGCGCGCTGTGCGCGCTGTGCGCGCTCACCGCGTGCGCGTTCGGACGCGTCGGCGTCGCGCGCGCGTCGCCAATCGTCGACACGAACGCGACGAACGCGACGACGACGCGCGACGCGACGACGGAGATGACGATCGAGCGCGCGCAAGAGTTGATGCGATCGGTGCGCGCGCTGGTGAACGCCACGGTGGGGGGAATCGCGAGCGCGCGGGCGGAGGAGGGGTTCGCGGCGGCGCTCGCGGCGTTGGAAACCGAGGCGGCGAACGCGAACGCGACGGCGGCGGAGGCGGCGATGCGGGCGAGCGCGAGAGGGGAGTACGGACAGGCGCTGGACATACTGGATGATATCCTCGAGGATTTCGTGAACGCGACGGCGTCGGCGAGGGGCGTGGGGGAGTTGGGGGAGGCGTTGCGGGCGCTCGGCGAAGCCGCGGAGGCGGCGAGCGAGGCGAAGGACGACGAGAGCGAAGGCGCGTCGGTGGGAGACGGTGAGGACGCGTCGGAATCCGATGGGAGGGAAAGTTCGAGTTCGAACGATGCGTCGACGCCGAAGGCGAAGTCTGAGACGAAGGAGGAGGACGACGCGGCGAAGCAGGCGGCGCTGATTAAAAAATTAGAGGAGGAAAACGCGGCGCTTCGCGCGGAACAGTTGAAGGCGGAGAACGCGGCGTTGCGGAAGAAAAACGCAGAACTAGCGGCGGCGGAGGAAAACGAGACGGCGAAGACGCGCGTCGACGCCGATGACGATGAAAATCAGGCGAAGGAGGACGGCGACGACGACGACCACGGAGACAAAGAGGACGAGGCCCCGGAGGCGGCGCCGTTTCAAGGCTTGAGCGAAGACGCAAACGACGAATCAGCTCCCGCGCCGAAAAAGTCCGTCGCGGGCGCTACGTTTAACGCCGCCGTGAGCGTTCACAGCCAATCGCCCTGGCTGTGGTACTCGATCTCGTTCATCCTTCTCGCCGTCGTGGTGACGTCGTACGCGCACTCCCACCTCGAAGCCGCGGCGAACGAGCGACCGGCGTCCTCGCTCGAACTCGGCGCCTCGATCGTCCGCGCCGAAAAAAACGTCAGCGCGAAAGAAATCGGCCGCGAGATGAGCGTGAACGATGAGTTTTGGAAGAGCTCGCGCCCGTCGTCGCCCACTCGCGACGTCGGTCGCGGCACCGGTCGCGACTCCGGCTCCGCCGGTCGCCGCGTCGGTCGTCGCGTCGTCCAGCAGCGCGGTCCGATGACGGCCGAAGAGCGCGCCTTTTACGACGAACTTTGACGGCCCTGTACCAGTATTTAAGTGTAAATGATTCGCGCCGCGAGAGCAACCGTCCCCAGAGCGCGCCGCGGCGCGCCGCGATGTCCCGCGCGACGCCGCGGATCCGCGCCGTCGTCCTCGCCCCGACCCGCGTTCGTTCGCGCGCGCGAGCGATGCCCACCGCCGTCGCCCCGCGCGCGTCGCCGCATCCCGAGCTCACCGTCTTCGACTTGGACGCCTGCACGTGGGACAAAGAGATGTTCGAGCTGCGAGAAATCGTCGACCCGACGCGCTCGCGCCGCGGCTCGCTCGGTCCCGACTGCGGCGAAGGCGTCGTGGCCGCGATGAGCGGAAACACGCCGATCGCGCTGCATCCCGGCGCGCTGCGGGCGTTTCAACAGATTTGGCTCGGGACGCTCGAGACGCGCGCGGCGGCGGCGTCGAGCGCGGACACGCCGCTCGCCGTGCGAATCGGACGCAGCGCGTTGGACGTCTTGGAGGTGTTTCCAGGCGTGACCGTCCGGCAGGTCTTCGCCAAAGGTTGGCCCGAGGGATTCGAGGGAAATTTGCAAATCGGTCGAACGCCGCCGCTGTCGCCGGACAAGGCGCGGACGCACTTTCCGATTTTACGACGCGAGACGGGCGTCGCGTACTCGCGCATGCTGTTCTTCGACGACTGTAACTGGGGTGACCACTGCGCCGCCGTCGAGCGCGGGTGCGTGTGCGAGGACACCGGTCTCGGTCCGGTGGTCGTGCGAACGCCCAGAGGTTTGCGCGTCGACGACTGGGAGCGCGGCTTGAGCCTCTACGCCGCCCGCGTCGCTTCCTGGAACGACGCCGCGTCCTGACCGCGCGACGCCGCGTCTCCCTCGCGAGCCGCGATTTCGTGATTATTCGTTCGTATTGTTTGTCGTGAGACTTAGCCGAATCCGTAGCCACGCCGTTCGCTCGCTCGCTCGTTTCGCGCCGTCGCCGTCGCCTCGAGCCGAGAAGATCTCGCCTCGTCCGTCTCTCATCTTCCTCACGTCGCGCCTCGCGTCGCGCCTCGCGTCGCGTCATCGCGACATGAAAGTCACCGCGTTAACGCTATGGAAATCCAACGGCGCCGACGACGATCCTAGCTTCCTCGGCGGCGCCACGGACGTCGCTGAATTTGGATTCTTCCAGCGCGCCTCGGTGCGCGAAATGTTGATCTTTATCTCTCGAACCGTCGCGAAACGCACGCCTCTGGGCGCGCGACAGAGCGTGCAGCAGGACGCGTACATGGTGCACGTGTCGAATAAGTCGGGCCTGGTCGCCGTGGCGGTGATGGATGAGGAATATCCGAGCAGAAGCGCGTTTTGCGTGCTGGGCAAGATGATGGACGAGTACGAGAGCGCGAACGGCGAAGGCGCGAACGAGGCGTGGCGCGCGGTGCGCGAGGATAAACCCGAGGGAGGACGCGCGAGTGAGATGCTGGAGGAAATGCTGGTGAAGTATCAAGACCCGAGCGCGGCGGATAAGATTTTGAAGATTCAGAGAGAGTTGGACGACACCAAGGTGGTGTTGCACAAAACCATCGATAGCGTGTTGGCGAGAGGGGAAAAGTTGGATAATTTGGTGGATAAGAGCACGGATCTATCGCTGGCGAGTCAGATGTTTTACAAACAGGCGAAGAAGCAGAATCAGTGCTGCACGATGATGTGATTTTTCGTCGGTTGTCATGAAAGACGCGAGCGTTTCTAGAAGGCTACGTTTCCTACTGCGCTAATAATTCTCTTCTACTCCGACGATCGCGCGCCCGCGCGCTCGGCTAAATACTCGTACGCATCGTACACGCGCTTAAACTTCGCTTCCGCGATCGGTTTCTTTTCGTCGTCGTGTCTATCCGGATGCCATTTCAAAGCCTGCTCGCGAAGCGCCGTCTTCAACGCCTCGGGCGTGACGAACTCGCTCGACTTCAACCCGAGCGCCTCGCAGTGCTCGCACCCGGCGCGCGCGTAGAACCCATTCGCATCCACCCGCGCGCGGTCTCCACCACCCTCCCGCGAGCCGAAATACGCGCGAAAGAACGCCTCGTCGCCGTCGTCGCGAAGCCTCGAGTCCGCGAAACCGCCGCCGCCGCCTCGCTCTCGCGCGAACCTTCGAAACAACCGCGCCCCTTCCCGCGCCGTCTCCCGTCGCGCGTCGCGTCCATCATCAAACGCGCTCTCCTTCTTCCGTCCACGAATCTCGAACCCATCGAAATACCCCCCCACGTGCGTCCGCGCGTTTCCGTTTCGCCTCGCGCGCGCGCCCTCGCTCGCCTCCGCCTCGGCGAATCTGTACGTCCGCAGCCGCCGCTTCGCCTCGCTCCGCCTCGACCGCGCGCGCGCGCGTTCCTCGAACGTCGTCGTCGCGCTCGTCGTCGTCGCGCTCGCCGTCGCGTCCTCCCTCGTCGTCGTCGTCGTCGTCGTCGTCGTCCTCGTCGTCGTCCCGCGCGCGCCGCCGCCTCGCGCGCCGCGCGCGCCGTCGTCCGCGACCGCGCGCGCGAGTCCGCGCGCGAACCCCTCCGCGCGCGTCGCGCACCGCCGCATCGCGCGCCGCGCGCGCGCGCCGTTCCGCGCGCCGCGATGCGCCGCCGCGCGCGCGCGTGCTTCGCGATCCACCGCCGCCGCGCGCGCGCCAACCTCGCGCCCGGTTTCGCCGCGCGCGCGTCGACCTCGCGCCGAGGTTCGTCGCGCGATCGCGCGCGCGATCGGAACCGAACCGACAAAAAATGGCGCGCCGACCCCCCACTCGCGACGAGTCCGGAACCAATAACTCGAAGGATGCGATCGCGTCCCGCTCGCGCGTATATCGCGCGCGCTGAACGCCAAGAGCGACGCCCGGGGTGCCGCGCGCGCGGTGCGACGATCCGGCGCCGATCGACGCGTCGCGCGCGCGCGTCGACGCACACCGCGACGGTCGACGCGCGCGCTCGCGCTCGCGATCTTCGCGCGCACTTTTGTGCGTTCGTTTTCGCGCGTCGGAAGCGCGAGAACGCGGTCGCGCGGGCGCGACGCGCGCCGCGAACGCGCCGCGCGCCGCACCGCGCGCGCGGACCCTGGACGAGAATCGTCGTCGCGATCGCGGTCGCGCGTCGACGCGCGACGGACGCGGGCGTCGCGAGCGCGCGAGCGGTGCGCGTCGCGTATTCTCGCGTCGGTCGCGCGCGCGGGCGCGCGCGAACGGGCGCGCGTCGGCGATCGTCGGGGCGGAAGAGGCGATCGCGCGGATCGCGGCGGTTCGTCTTGGTGACGTTTTGGTGACCCGGCGCGCGGGACGCGGCGGCGGCGAGCGACGCGGTCGTCGAAGGCGACGATCGCGAAGGCGCGCGGACGGAGGAGGCGTGGAGACGCGGGCGGGCGACGATGGAGACGATCGAGCGGGCGAGAGGGCGCGGAGACGCGAACGACGGGACGACGAGTAGGCGCGAGGCGCGCGGGGACGCGAACGAGCGAAGCGAGACGACGGCGAGCGAGGACGCGATGGAGACGGGAGGGCGAGATGAGGACGCGAACGCGATGGGAAAGGATGACGGGAACGGTAAGGGGGTCGTGCATGGGATGTCGATATCGGCCGCGATCGCGGCGAGACCGACGATGGACGCGGAGTTGACGATGAAGGCTGTCGTGTCGCACGCGTTGGCGAAGAACGCGCACCTGCGAAAGGTTGCGGGCGAAAGCGCGGGCAAGGATCCGAAAAAAGGGAAACCAAAGAAAGAGAAACCGCCGAATCAGTCGCGAGAGAACCGGCGCGTGCGACAGTTTCGGAGCGCGTCGGAGATTTCGCAAGAGGAGCTTTCGAGTTGCTTTCATCTTCCATCCGAGGCTGCGTGCCGAAAGCTCGGCGTCGGTTTGACGGTTTTGAAGCGCCAGTGTCGCAAATACGGCATCGCGCGTTGGCCGTTCCGCAAGATGAAATCGCTCGATCGCCTCATCACGAACGTGCAAGCTGGAATTTCGCCAGGCGATCAGAATAAACTTCTCGTCAAATCGGTGGAGGAGCTCGAAGATCAAAAACGCAGGATGGAGGAATGCGCGGTGTTGGATTTGGACGACACCACAAAGAAATTGCAGCAGGCGTATTCGAAGGCTAACCACAAGGCGCGAAGAAATCGAAGCGATGCGTCGCGGATTCGAGCCGTCGCCGCGGCGCAAGCCGTTCGCGAGCTTCAGGCGCGCGCTCGAGGCGGGTACGGAGAAGAACCGAACGGTGCGAGCGGCACGCTGTTGGACCTCGCGCACGAGCTCGCTATGGGATCAGAAAATGGAGATGACGACGACGAAGGCTCGTCGGACGATGGGTTCGACAACGAAGACGAAGATGTGACTACCGATGCGGACGCCGGCGCTTCGACGCCGGCGTCGCGAGGGGCGAAATCGGCGAGCGGCGCGACGACTCCGGATAGAATCACACCGACGAACAACAGCGATGGAACTCCGTTGCAAAGTGCACCGCAACTGCTGAGCAACACGCCGAGCGACGCCGGTGCGGCGATACCGAACATTGTGAAGGACGAAGGCGGCGACGGCGGCGCGCCGTCGTCCAACGTCATGGTGCGGAAAGGTTCGGCAAACGCCAATGAATTCGTCAAGGTGGACAAGGTGCTAACCGCGGTGCGAGGCACGTGGTCTCCGGCGCGACCAGCGAGAAAAACTGATGACTTAGACGGTGCGGAGGCGTTTCTCAGTCCAGCGAGCAGGCGCAAAGGTGGTAAGTTGGGAGAGGCGTTGAGCGACGACGAATACGAAAAGATCACCATGTCGGTGCAAAAACGACGAGGTCGTCCTCCTGGACCATCCAAGCGCGGACGTAAGCGTAAGGGTGCCGAAGTTGAAGACGACCCACTCGCCTCGCTCGCCGCCGCCGCTTTGGATTCCATGGGCACGACGAAGAAGACAGCCGTCGCCGCGACGCGCGGACGTCCGAAATCCGTGTCTGCTGCGGATAAAACGAGCAGACTCACCGCGTCTGGAAAGATTACCGCGGCGTCAAAGTACAGGATGGACGTCCCCGCGGTGACGGAAGATCACCCGGCGTACGGCTTGACGGCGGGCTTCACCGCCAAAGGCGCGAGAAGCGGCGTCGCGTCACGACTCAGTCAAGTCGAGCGCAGCGACCTCGAGCACTTGCTCCGCGAACGCCTGAAAAAAGGTAAGATGGCGCTGTGCGACGCGTTCGGTATCGATCCCGCGGAATACGACCAACACTTCGACCCAAAGCTTCAAGCCACGTCGCTCACGAACGCCGTCGAGAAGCTCGCGGTGAAGAGCGCAGCCAAAATGCGCCGCCTCGAGGCGTGATCTAGCTCCCCGTATTTCGACAATAATTGTAAGATATGCTCACGACCGAATCGTGCCCGTCTCGCGTCGCTCGCGTCTCGATTTCGTCGCGCCCGCCGAGTCGCGCTCGCGTTCTGGACCCTAAGCGTCGTCGCGCCCGCCACTCTCGAGCGCGCGCCGTCTTCGCACGATGCCCTCCCTCAGCGCCCCAGGCACGATCTCAAAGATCAGCGTCACCCCGTCCGTGGTGTTGAACGTGTGCGACAGGTACGCGCGCGCGCGAACGCGCGGCGACGAAACGTCACGACGTGACGAACCTAAAAATTGCGGCGAACGTGAAAACGACGCGAAAGCGACGTCGCGCGACGCGCGCGGACGCGATGACGCGCGCGAGAGCGATGTGACTGACGGTCGTCGACGCTGCGCGAACGAACAGCTACGTGCGACGCGGTGAGGCGGTGGACAAGGTGATCGGCGCGGTGCTCGGGACGGCGACGACGACGGCGGACGGTCGCGTCGTCGTCGTCGCGCGCACGTCGTACGCGATTCCGTGCCACGATCGCGATGGGGAAATGTTCGTGGACGTTGAATTTCATAAGACCATGCTCGGATTGCACGCGAGGGTGAACCCGGAGGAACGCGTGGTCGGGTGGTTTAGCGCGGGGAGCGTGACGCCGGAGGCGCGAGCGCTCGTGCACGAATTCTTCGCCAAGGAAGCGCTGAATGGGACGCCCGTGCACGTGATGTTAGATGCGGACTTCACCGGTGCTGGAAACGGCGGGGAGATGCTCAGCGCGAGCGTCGGGGACACGGTGCTGGCGACGACGGATCGGGAGAGCGGCGAGAGCCGATCGGCGGGCGTGTGGTTTAGCGAAATCGAGTGCGAGGTGGATCTTCAGCAAGCCACAAAGTTGGGCGTCGAAGCGCTTCGATCCGCGAGCTCGGCGAAAGACGACGACGACGTCGCTGGGCTGGCGCAGACTATGGGTAAATTGGGTAAGCTGTTGACGGACGCGCAGGCGTACGTCGACGCGGTGGTGCGCGGCGAACGCCAGGGCGACGCCGAAGTCGGTCGCGCGCTCTCCGCCGCGCTCGCCGGTGTCCCGCAGCTCACGAAGGCGCAGTTCGACAAGGTGTTCGGAGACAGCGCCGAGGATGTGATGATGGTGCGGTACTTGACGAATTTGACGAGGACGCAGCTCACGCTCGCGGAAAAATTGCACACCGCCGCGCTCATCGTCTAAGCGTCGTACCAGTACACTAGTTTGTTAATACTCGAGCCAAGGAGAAAATCATTCGATTCGTTCCCGTCGCGCCCGCTGCGACGTCGTCTCGCGCGTTCCTTAACGTGTTTTCGCCGCGACGTCGTCTCGCGCGTCGCTCGTTATTTTACACTTCATTCTACACGCGTCGCGCGTCGCCTCCCCGCTCCCCGCATCGCTCGGCCCCATCACCTCCCCGGCGTGAACGTCTCTCGCAGCGCCTCCCCTCCCGAGATCGACCACGTCTGTCTCTGCTCCACGATGAGCCCCGCGTCCGCGCTCCCGTCGTTCGGTCTCAACTTCCACGTGATGTGTCCCTCGTACGGCGGCACGCGCGGATTCCAAGGCAGTTTCAGGTATCCCTCCGCCCTGTAATCCCCCTCGATCGTCGTCGCGTCCACCAACCGCAAGTCTCCGATCAACCGCGCGCTCGACCGTCGCTCGTCGAACAGCGCGCGCACCGCGCGCAGGTACCGCTCGAGCCCTCGCACGTCCGTCGTCGGATCGACGAACCGACAGTCGCGCGCGAAGATGGCCTCCGTGAGCTCGCCCGTGACGAAGTACTGCCGCGTCGCGACGTCCTCGCGCAGCGTCGCCATGGTTTCTTCCGCGCGTCTTCGCGCGTCGTCCGTCGTCGTCGCCGCGCGCGCGCGCGCGTCGTCGGCGTCGTCTCGCGCGCGCGTCGCGACGAGCGCGACGCCCGCGACCATGGCGCGGCGCGTCGGCGCGCGCGAGGGTCCGCGCGCGACGCGCGGCGTCGCCGCCGCGCGCGTCGGCGTCGCCATCGGCGCCATCTGACGACGCGCGCGTCGCGGCATGGCGACGCGCGACGGCGACGGCGACGCGGCGACGACGTTCACGCCCGCGACGCTCCGCGCGCTCGTCGAGCGCTCGAACGGCGCGCTGTGCGCGTTCGCGTGCGACGGCGTCGTGTTCGACGCGACGCTCGGGAAAGATTTCTACGGCGTCGGTGGACCGTACGCCGCGCTGAACGGACGCGACGCGACGCGGGCGCTGGCGACGATGAAGATCAACGTGTCGGACGCGGACGAGGCGCTCGGCGCGCGCGGGCTGACGGAGGAGGAGTTGAAGACGCTGGGGGAGTGGCGCGCGAAGTTTGAGAGCAAGTATCCGCGGTTGGGGACGTTTGAGCGGCGAGGCGAAGGAAACTGAGAGAGAAGCGCGCGGAGCGCGGCGTTTTAGCGAGCGGAGGTGTACTGTAATTGAAAAAACAAATCAACCGTCGAAGGCGTCGAACGAGCGCGCGAGACGAGGCGACCGGGTCATTTGAGCAAGTCGCCGACGAAATCGAAGGCTTTGGTTTGCGAGAGGCGCGTCGCGTCCGTCGTCGGGGAGACGTCGCGGAGCGCCTCGAGCCCGGGACCGCGCATCGGTGCGGTCGGTGGGACGTACGAGGACGGCGGCGCGGACGCGAAGTCGGTCGTGAGACCGGCGAGCGGGTCGACGAACGCGGTCGGCGGCGCCGTCGGCGGCGACGCGACGGAGAGGTCGCCGAGCTGGGCGAGTAAATCCGTCGTCGCCGCGGGCGCCGCGCCGGGCGCCGCGCCGGGCGCCGCGCCGGGCGCCGCGCCGGACGTCGCGCCGCGTCGAAGTGCCTCCGCGCACGCTTTGGCCTTGTGCTTCAACTGCGCGTGCGTCGACGCGTCGTTCGCGACGGCATCGAGCAAATCCATCGCCGACGAGTTCGCGAAGACATCGGCGAGCCAACGATGCGAACTCGTCGACGCGGCGCGTTCGAGGACGTTCACCGCGCGATACGCGCCGCGCCAGCCTTCTTCGCCGCTAGCGTACGTCAGCAAACGCTCCGAAAGCGCGATGACGACGCCTTGAGCGTTCAATCTCGATCCCGTTCGCAAGAAATCTTCGACGTCGGCTTCCGCGGGCACCAATCTTACGCCGCTCGGCGTGCAAAGCTTATCTATCGCGCGCTTCTCCTCGGAGCCGTCTAAAACGAACGCCTCGCTCGTTCTCGACGTCATCGCGCTCGTCTGCGCCGTTGTCTCGGCTCGCGCCGGCGTCGCCGACGCGAAGTCCGAAAGCAAATCCCCCACGCCGCTCGTCGATGCCGCCGCCGCTTTCTTCACCGGCGACGGCGGTCGAAGTGGTTTCCATTTCGCCTCACTCGCCTCGACGCGCAGCTTCGGCGTGGACTTGAGCGCGTCCCCCAACGGGGCGTCCAACGTTCCCGGCTTCGTCGTCCTCGGCGGCGTCGTTCGATACGCGTCCGCCGCGCCGCTCTCCACCGCCCGCGCGTCGCGTCCATCCCCGAACCCTTCCATCGCGCGCCCTCCCACCGTCCTCGTCCCCGCGTCGCTCCCCGCGTCGCGTTCGCTCCCGAAAATCGCCGCCATGCACTCCTTCGCCGCGTCTCGCACCGCCGCGCGCGGCGCGTCTCCCTTCGTCGGATGCGGCGCCCCCGTCGCCGTCTGCAGCGCCCGCACGCGGCTCGACAATTTCGCCATCTCCCTCGCGAACGTCGTCGAGCGCCGCTCGCCTCCCTCGCAGCACTTCGCGATCAGTCGCAGCGCCTTTCGCTGCACGTACGGCGACGCGTGCTCGGCGCGTCGCGTCAGGTGTTCGCACGCGTCCCGCGCGTCGTCTCCGGTCAGCGCCGACGCCATCTCCGCGAGCTGCGCCGTCGCGTACGCTGGGGTGTTCGCGAGCGCGCCGTCGTCGCGTCAGTCGTCGAGATTCTTTGTCGTCGTCGGATGATTCGAGATTCGCGTCGTCGAGATTCGCGTCGATTTCGCGCGCGTCGCGTCGCGCGCGCACCCGGCGTCGGGTGCTCGTCGTCGATCAGCGCCTGGTCGAACCGCGCGCGGCGCACGCGGCGCTCGATGAACGCGCTCGCGCCGAACATCGCGTCTACAAGTGACGCGCGCGCGAGTTCGTTACTCCGCGACGTCGACTACGCGTCGATTCGCGCGCGATGGCGGCGTCGACGCGGCTCGGCGCGACGATGCGCGACGCGGACAACACCGCGGCGCGTCGCGCGGCGCTCCAAGCGGGCGCGCGCGCGCAACCGGAGTACGATTCGTCGAATTTCTTCGCATCCGTGTTCGCGACATCCATCGACCGGCGCGGCGTGCGCGCGTTCGCCGCGCCGTTCGCCGTCGTCAACGCCGTGTCGATCGCGTGGACGGTGATACACGAGCGCGCGGCGACGTCCGCGGCGCGCGCGGACCAAGGCGCGTTCGACGGGGCGTACGCGCTGACGTTTTCGGCGATGGGATTTTTGTTGGTGTTTCGGCTGGCGCGCGCGGCGGTCCGATGGTACGATGGCAGAGCCGCGTTCGGGGGGATCGTCGCGGGCGTACGAGCGTTCGTGGACGTGCTGCTGATGTACGGCGGCGATGACGACCGCGGGAGGGCCGCGGTGGACGACGGCGCGGCGTGGGCGTGCGCGTTCGCGAGCGCGAGCAAATGTCACCTGCGAGGCGCTCGCGAAATCGAACGCGACGAAGTGGCGGGAATTTTGTCCGACGAAGATCGCGTGGCGGTGTCGCGATCGAAGCACCCGCCGTTGTTTTGCTTGTCCATGTGTCGACGCGCGGTGAAACGGTGTTTTGAGGGTCGAGGACGCGACGCGGACGCGGCGGCGTTGCGATACGAGTTGAATAAGAGAGTGGATTTTTTGGCGTCGCAAGTGGGCGCGCTGGAGCGGTTGCGAGCGACGAAGATTCCGGAAATTTACGTCATTCATTTGCGCACGTTTTTATTCGCGTATTTGATATCTATGCCGTTCGTGTTCGTAGGTCGGTGGGGGTGGGGAACGATCGCCGCCGTCGCGTGCGTGTCGTTCGCGTTGCTCGGAATCGAAGGCGCGGCGACGGAGTGCGAGATTCCGTTTTCGGCGACGCACGCCAATCACTTGCGCATGGACCAGTACGTCATGGGGTGTTTCGATAACGTAGCGGCGATGTTGGAATGGCAGGACGAGCGCGTCAACGGCGAGCGCCGCGGCGAAGTCATTCGCGCGTCCGTAGACGTCGGCGTGGCCATCAAAGCAGATTCGCCGCGATGAGAAATTAGCGCATAGACGGCGCGACGCGCTGTAATTACGTTATAGCGCATAACGTCGGTGCTAGCTCTCGAGCAACTCTCAAGTGCGCCTCGCGATAAAGCTCTCCGTGCTCTTTCCATACCGGCAGGAATTCTCGCATGGAGATGTCGCCACCGTTCGCTCGATGAAACATGAGCGCGACTTCGACGCCGAGTCGCTTGTCGGCGTCTGGTATACAGACTTCGTCCAGCGCCGTGGCGTAAGGATCTGAACCCGGAAATCCGTGAGCGCACGCGTACTTCAAACACTCCAAATGTCCCTTCTCGGCGGCACCACGGCACGTCAACTCGCTCCAAGGACACCCGTGCTCGTGCGCGTACTTCAAACACTCCAAATGTCCATTCGAAGCGGCATAAAAGCACGTCCACTCGTCCCAAGGACACCCTTGCTCGTGCGCGTACTTCAAACACTCCAAATGTCCATTCTTGGCGGCAGATGAGCACGTCTTGTTGTCCCAATAACACCCGTGCTCGTGCGCGTACTTCAAACACTCCAAATGTCCACCATTGGCGGCACAATAGCACGTCACCTCGTCCCAAGGACACCCGTTCTCGTGCGCGTACTTCAAACACTCCAAATGTCCATACTTGGCGGCACTCCAGCACGTGTTCTCGTCCCAATAACACCCGTGCTCGTGCGCGTACTTCAAACACTCCAAATGTCCATTACGGGCGGCATTATAGCACGTCCACTCGTCCCAAGGACACCCGTTCTCGCGCAAGTACTTCAAACACTCCAAATGTCCCTTCTCGGCGGCACTCTCGCACGTCAACTCGTCCCAAGGACACCCGTGCTCGTGCGCGTACTTCAACAAACACTCCAAATGTCCATTCGAAGCGGCATTCGCGCACGTATCGCAACCATTCTCGCAGCCATTCGTTCTTTTCTCGTCGTTCTTTTCGCGCCGTTCGCGTCGTTTTCTCGTCGTTCTTTGCATCTCGTCGTTCTCGGAGGTGCCCAGATTTTTTCGACGC
>Ga0181599_1003190_pt1 | contig 14089 bp, 9 predicted proteins | sample 041ome_3_FD_148658 | JGI IMG/M metagenome (GOLD analysis project Ga0181599, IMG submission 148658) | Coastal salt marsh microbial communities from the Groves Creek Marsh, Skidaway Island, Georgia - 041405US metaG (spades assembly) | ecosystem: Environmental > Aquatic > Marine > Intertidal zone >...
TTCCGCCTTGTAAGTGAACACTTCGTCCAACTTAGCGCCGGAGTACGCGTTCATGGCGGCACCGTTGACGTTGTCCGGGATGTAGCCCGTCGGGTTCACCTTTTGCACGACGCTCGCCGCGCTGATGGTGGCGATGACGAAGACGACGGCGAGGGGAACCTTGGCCATCATCGTGAGCAAGTCACCGTTGAAGGTGTTCATGACGGCGAGAACGAAACCAACCATCTGCGTTGGCGTAAACATATTCGTCAGTCAGTCTTCGCGTCAGCCGCGTCGCGCGCGTTCGCGCGCGCGCGACGAGATATTTCCAGCGCTGGCGTCTCGAGCGCGCGTCTCGCGTCCCGTCTCGCGTCCCGTCTCGCGCTCGCCACCGCGCGCGCGCGTCCGCGTCCCCCCATCGCGATTCTCGACGCATAATCCCCATCGAACGACGCGACTCGCGCGACTCGCCAACGCACCGCGCATCGACCGTTGATCGTCTCCGCCAAGCTCGTGAACCCGCTCTCGCGGTACAGCGTCTCCCCAAACTTTTCGCTCAGCACCAACTGCCCGAGCTCCGCGCCCTTCGTCTGCGACCCGAGGATCGCGAACACATCGTCCAACTCCTTCACGCCGAGCGATTTCACGAAATCCGGCGTCGCCCCACCGTCCGCCTTGTCCATCATGTCCTCCAGTCCGCCGAGCCCGATCTCGCCGCCGGCCATCTCTTGATTCATCTGTTCGCCCTCTTTTTCCGCCCGCGTCGAGCGCGTCGCGCGTCGTCGTTCGACGCGTCGCGCGCGCGCGACGATCGCGCGTCCGTCGGCGATTCGGTTCACGGCGCGCATGGTCGTCGGCGTCGCGGTGTGTCGCGACGCGCGTCATCACGCATTCGCATGCGTCGACGTCGACGTCACGCGGGCGGTCGATCGATCGGTCGAGTGCGCGTCTACGTACGGGATTTTAATGTTATGGGTGCGCGTAACGACCCGCGCGGGATCGCGTCGAATCGAAACGACGCGACGACGACGGCGACGGCGCGCGGCATCGAGCGACGCGACGTCGCGTCGCGTCGAAACGCGCGGAAAAACCGTCGAGCGGACGCGACGCGAGCGGCGCGAAAGCGAAAGCGAGGCGGTGGACGGTGAATCGTGGTAAAGCGCGAATCGAGGGATGATGACGACGGCGACGACGGCGACGACGGCGACGCGGGCGGCGGTGCGAACGACGACGGCGCGGGCGAGGCGACAGACGCGGGCGATGGGGCGAAGGGTGGCGGCGCGCGCGGTCGGGATGGGGGAGACGCGGACGACGGGACGGCGAACGGCGCGCGCGGGGACGACGACGACGACGACGACGACGACGCGCGCGGTCGCGGCGAGGGAGAGAAGCGCGACGCGCGCGCGAGGGACGACGACGGTCGTCGCGCGAGGGTACGCCGGGGGTGGATTTAACATCGTTCCCGTGCCCGATCGCGTCGTGGCGTTGGTGCCGTACTTGTTGCCGTTGTTGAGCGCGTTGCGGTACGGGCGCTTCTTCTTCGGCCAGTTTCCAGCCGCGGTGGTGCTGTTGAAGCCGTTGATGCCGATTTTGCGCGGGGTGGCGATGTTGCCGATGGGGAATCTCATAATGTTTTTCGCCATATATCTTGGGATCGCGAAGAATCAAAACTTGTCGCGCTTTTGCCGCTTCAACGGTATGCAAGCGATTTTGCTCGACATCGCGTTGATTTTCCCGTCTCTCCTCGAGGCGTTGTTCGGACCGGGTATTTTGGGCATCGGTTTACCGGGAATCGTGACCATGATCATGCACAACGCCATCTTTGTCGTCACTCTCGCCGCCTTCGCGTTCGCCGCGGTGGGTTGCATGAGCGGTCAATACATCCGATTCCCGATCCTCGCGGAAGCCGCCGAGGCGCAGATGGGGTACTAATAAACCGTTTTGATGGGAATCGACAGTTGGCCGGGGAGAGAGGCGCGGGCGGAGGCGGACGCAGCGCACTATTACGCGATGCCAATCGAAGCTTTTTAATAAAATGAAACAACAACTTTTTCTTTCTAGTATCCGTCGGATTCGTCGCTGGGCGAGCGCGGCGGCACCGCAAAGCCTCGATCTGACGTTAAGGACGACAGGCGCGCCGCCTTGTATCGCGTCGCGCTTTCATCCGCGTCCGGTGATGATCGCTTTTGACGCGGCGCAGAGGTGTCGGCGACGTCTTCATCTTCAGAATCTGGTACTTCATCATCGTCGTCCCCTTCCGTATCAGCGACTGGCTCATCTTCTTCAGATTCTTCCTCGGCTTCAGATTCTTCCTGTTCGGATTCTTCCTCGGTGTCTTCGTCTTCGGATTCGCTCTCAAGTTTCTTCTTCTTCTTGGGCGCTTTCGCGGCAGGTTTCACAGCTGCGCGCATGGGCGGCATGCGACCTTCCGATGGCTTCGCAGCGATCAGAGTACTCGGTCGTTGATACGCCGGCATCGCCGTCGCCTGCGGCGCAACTCGCGGCGCGAGCGGACGTCGCGCCGGCGGCACGAATCTGGTCGGCGGGCGCGTCGAGTGCGACGGCATCGTCGGCGTCGGCTTCTTCTCAGACGCTTCCTCCGACTTCTTTTCGGGTGCTGGAGCTTTCTTCGATTCATCAATAGCCGCGCCCTCAACTTTGAGCGAAAACACGAAGGATACGTCCTCGCCCGCCGACTTTTTCATCATATCGTCGGGAACTTTGTCCATGCGGTGATGGTGCGCCCACTCGTCGAGCTTTTGTTCGTCTGCGTCGTCGATTTGTTCCTCCCATTCCTTGTATTCCGCGTCCGGGTCGCACCCGAGGTCGTCACCGTTCCGCGCGGGGCATCGCTTGCAACCGCACGTGTCGTGCGTATCCGAGTACGTCGTGCAGTCCAACGAAAACAACTTTCGCAACTCGTCCTTGGACATGACGGATTGTTCGAGTTCCCCCGAACCGTTGACGACGTTTTGCAAGCTTTCCTTGGACAGTTGACGCTGGAAAACTTTCTCCTCGATCGTGCCCGCGGCCAAAAAGCGATACAAGTAGCACTTCTTCTTTTGACCGTCGCGCCAGCACCGCGCGGCGGCTTGCTTGTCGTTGGCGGGATTCCAGTCGGGATCGAATAACACGAGACGATTACCTCCGATGAGGTTGATACCGCATCCGCCAGCCTTGGAAGACAAGAGAAACACAAAAGAATTACTCGTGGGATCATTGAACTGTTTGACGAGCTTTTGACGCTTTCCGATAGACGTCGAGCCGTCGAGGCGCACGAACGGGTAGTTTCGCTCGCGGCACATGTTGCCCACCAAGTCGAGAGTTTGCGTGTAATTGGAAATGATGACGATACGGTCCTTAGTCTCGGCGCGCAAATTAGCGAGAAGACGCGCGAGTACAGCAAACTTTCCACTGTGCTCTTCCCAGCCGTGCATCATGCCACCGCCACCGCGACCACTCCGCCCCCCGCCGCCGTCGTACATTCCGGGAGTAAAAAATTCCGCGCACGTGCTGAATCCGCTCGCCGCTTGACCAGTGTTCTTTGCGCCATTAATCATGTCGTAAATCAATTTCGGGTGATTGCACAACTTCTTTAACGCCGTGATTGCGGGTAACACGGCCGTCGCCTTTCCAGTCAACGCCTGATTCGCCGCCTTTGACGTGAGAAAGTGCTCGTACAGCGCCTGCTGAAGCGGCGAAAGCTTACAGCACACGACTTCCACGACTTTCGGCGGAAGGTGCTTACTCAAAATCGTGTTCGTGCGACGCAAGATAAACTTGTTGACGAGATCAGAGAGCTCGCTATTCGCCTCTTGCGCGCGTTCGAGTTCCTTTTCCGTCGCGTCTGGTTCGCGTCCAGCCAAGATGGGTCGCTCAAACTTCTTCGCGAACTCGGGAGGGGTGCCGAGCAAGCCGGGATTGCAAAAGCCAACCATCGAGTAAAACTCATCCAAGTGATTTTGCATGGGTGTCCCGCTCAGCATCACTCTTCGCAAGCACGGTACCGAACACAACGCCTTGTTCGTCAGCGTCTCGCCGTTTTTCAGGCGATGCGCTTCGTCGCACATGATCAAATCCACCGCGCCGTCAAAGTTGAAACGGTCCGAGTGGATCCTAAACGTTTCGTAGCTCACAATCATGACTTGCGCGAGATGTCGCGGGGCGAGAAATTGCTTCACCGAGCTCACGACTTCAGCGCGAGTGGAGTCGCAAATGGGCAACGTTTTCACGCGCCCATTCAACCACTTGTTGCACTCGTCGTCCCAGTTGGACACCAGCGACGTCGGACAGACGATTAACGCGCGCTTCACCGCGGGCGTACCATCGATACCTTGCTTCAAGAGCGTCCAGAGCAGCGTGATCCCTTGTAATGTCTTACCTAAACCCATGTCATCCGCGAGAATGCACCCTTGGCCTTCGAAATCGCGCAAACCCATGACGCACTCAAACATAAACTTGACCCCCTCGCGTTGGTGCGGTCGCAACCATCTCGTGAGCATGCGATCGACCACGATCGGTTTCGCGCTCGCCCCACCGGCCGTCGCGCTCGTCTCTCCACCATCACCCTCGCGATCCGGCTCCCAAAGCACTAAATCCTCGATCCCTTCCGGCAATACGATCGCCTCCTCCGTCGCCGCGCACTGCGTCGGCTTCGGCAACGCCCTCGCGACGTCGCTCGCCTTCGACCCCCACGGCACGAACACCCGTCGACTCGCCAACCGTCGCTCCAATTCCGCTGTTCGCACGAATCGCGATCGTTCGACGCGCGCGTTTCATCGTCAGTCTTCGCGCGCCGCCTTCTTCCCTCGGGTGCCCGGTTTCCCTCGCCGACGCGAAGATTCAAACGCGTCTCGCGCGCCTCCATCCCATTCGCATCGCCGTCGCATCGCATCGCTCGTCCCGCACCGCTCCGATTCGGCGCGTTCGGAAACGGCGATTTAAACGCCCGTTTCAGCGTCACCGCCGGGTCCTCCACCGTCAGTCCCCGCACGTACGGTCGCGCGCACGTCTCCAACGTCCCGTTCACGAGCGACGCGATGTTCGCCGCTTTCACGTCCCGTTGCGTCACGACGACGTCGTCGTCGTCGTCGTCGCCATCGCGCGCCTCGTACGCTTCGTCTCCTTCGTCTTCGTCTTCTTCTTCGTCGTCGTCGTCGTCGTCGTCGTCGTCGTCGTCGCTCGACCGCATCGCGTCGTCGTCCGCGGTCGGCGCGGCGACGCCGCGGCGACGCCGCGCGGTCGCGCGCGCGGTGATGGGGCGCGCGTCCCTCGCTCTACGGCTCGTGATTTATTCGAAAAAGCGCGCGTTCGAGCGCAAAAGTTCCCCATGTAGTAAAAGGTGCGCGTCGAAAAAGGTGCGCGAGATAAACCCTACGACGCGCGCGCCGCGCGATCGACGCGACGGCGCCGCACACGTCGTCGCGACGGACGGACGGACGGACGACGGAGGATGCACCTGCGTCGCGTCGCGCGCGCGCTTCTGACGCGCCGCGCGGCGTCGCGCGCGTACGTCGCGAGCGCGTCGCGATCGGAGAAACAGACCACGGGCATCGTCGGGCTCGACGTGCTCGACGACGCGAAGGCGACGTACGAGGCGATCTGCGAGGAGGTTTTGCGCGAGGTCGAGGTCGGGATCCCGAGCGATGCGGGGTATCGCGAGGCGGTGACGAAGCTGTACGCCGAACGGTTGGCCAAGGTGAGGGCGGGAGGGAGCGTGAGGGAGATCGAGGACGCGATCGGGGAGGGGCAAATCGAGGAGATGTACGAGGCGGCGAAGGACGAGTTGGCGCTGATTCCGAAGATGCGCGCGTGGAAGCCGTGGGATTTTGATCACGAGATTGAAATCATCGAAGAGCCGAAGGAGAATCCGTATTTTGCGGAGGCGGCGAAGGAGGATTGATCGTCGTCGTGGGTGTCGCGTAGTGTAATAATATGGGAGGAATGGGTGAGAGAAGGCGCGTCGTCGACGGCGACGCTAGACTCAACTACTAAAACTCGTCTAATTTCTACGCCGGGTGCTCGGCGGTAAAGTTGACGACGCCGCGACAGTTTGCGGCGCCGCAGTTGCATCGTAACGTCTGATCGGCGCCGAGTCTATACTCGTACAAAATTTCCTCGCCGGGCTGGATGTTTCGCGACGCGAATAAGCAAATGTGGTTGTCGTTCGCGGCGTACACTTGTCTCGAATGCGCGTTCGGCGCGCACGAATGGTTGGCCAAGTTTGCGAGATTTCCTGCACACGTGGCGTCTAAGCGCACGGGTTGATCGTCGCCGCCTAGCGCGAAGATGTACGTCCCGTTGCCGAAACAGGTGTCGTACACGTCGCGCTCGCGAATATCGGCAACGACTGGACGCACGATTTCGCCGACGTAATCGATGATCATCTCGCCTCGCGCGTGCGCGCGTTTTGCGAATAAACCATAGCCGTGAATATACGATTTCCCCAGCGTCAAGCGATCTGAAATCGTCGCCTTCATGCGCTCGAAACGCTCGTTCAGATTTCGCGGCGGATCGGCAAGTGCGACGGCTCGAAGACTGAACGATTCCAAGCGACTCGTTCGCGCGCCCGTGACGAGATATGGTATCGAATCCTTTGGCGACACCGTCAACGCGCGAGCGTACGCGCCTAAAGGGTCAAACTTGGCGCACTGGAGTGGTTTCGCGTCTTCGTCTTTGTCTTCGACTTCGCGCGAATCCACAGTTGGCCTTGTCTTCGGTGTCTGAGTTCGCTTCTTCGGTGTCGACGCGCGCCGTTTGCGCTTGCGACCTCGCCAGTTTGCGCACGCGGGACAACTCGGAAACAAAAGTGTGTCGGTGTTTCGCAGAGGCTGTTCGTAACCCACGATGAATTCGCGAATGCCCGCCTGTTTCAGCTGCGCCACCGTGCGCGAGTGCGCGATGTATCCACACTCTGCGTCTCTCGCGCAGTACACGTGAAACGCTTTTTCACACTTTTTCGTACCCATGCACTGCGCGCACGCGCCGTAACTTTGCTCGCACACCGCGCACGTTGCTTTCAAACTCTCCGCTGGAACCGTGTCGACGCCTTCGATGGGCTCCGCGACGCCATCAGGATGCGCGAACGTGCATTCCGCCCACAACGCGCATACGACGTGGCACCACCTCCCACACAACGTTGGTTTCATCGCACCACCCACGTTCGGACACAGCGCGCACCGCGGCGGCGTGCGCAAGCCGAGTTCGCACGCTCGACACAGCCAACGCCCGCCCGTCGGCGCAGTCGTGACGCCGTAGCAACCCATGTGAACCAAAATCATGCACTCGTCGCACTGCACGAGCACATCTTCGTCAAACTCTCGAACAGAATCACACACGTCGCACTTTTCGACGCTGGGCGTCCTGAAGATGCTCGGCGTCTCGTCGGCGCCCGCGTTTTCGATGGCCTCACGCCGGCGCCGTTCGACCACCTCAGCCTCGCTCATCCGATACCTATTTCGCACCGTCGGTCGCACGTATCCCACGACTTTATCCATGTTCGGCAGCGCGCTCAACCTTTGCTCTATGCTCGGATCGCTGAACCCAAATACGTCGTCGTACGACGGGCACGTCGTACGACGTCCCGTGGCCCGGTCGACGAAACGCTTCGCCTCTCGCGTCGCCGTCCCGGGATGATGCGCCACGAACGCTTCATCGTCGTAATCGTGCAGCACGACTCGAAACAAAGGTCCGAAACTCGTCGCCTCGATGCTCGCCGTCGTCGTTCCGAGGCTTCCGTTCGCCGCCGCGTCCCGGCGCGCGCGGTAGCCGTCGCAGAACGCGCGCGCGCCGTTCGCGTACCGCGCGTCGCCGACGACCGCGCGTCCGAGCGACAGCACGACGCACGCGCGCGACGACGTCGACGCCGTGGCGTCGCCGGCGTCCTCCGCGGCGCTGTCGACGTCGTCGCGCGTCGCGTTTGACCTCGACCTCGTGGGAACGACCGGCGTCTCGCGCGCGGCGTCGCGCGCCTCGCGCGGTGCGGGCGCGTCAGACGACGTCGCCAGCGCCTGCATCGTCGACGCGGCGCGGCGCGACGCGCGACGCGCGCTCGTGTGACGGTTCGCGCGGCGCGACGGTTGACCGGTACTGACCGGTACAAACCCGACCGGTACAACGACGCGCGTCCGGTGACGCCTGGACGGACCGCGGGCGATGGCGGCGTCGACGACGCGAATACGGACGTTTTTACGCCTGCGACCGCGTCGCGCGTCGCGGTCGGCGCGCGCGGAGGCGTCGATACGCGCGCTCGAGCGCGACGAAGAGGAAGACGAATCGACTCGCGCGCGGGTGGTTGAGTGCGCGCGCGCGGCGTCTGAACGACGCGCGGGAGCGAAGGATGCGAGACACGTGTTTGCGTTCGATGATGTGTTCGATGAAGACGCGAGTCAGGCGATGGTGTTCGATGCCGTCGGTCGCGACGTCGTGGAGGCGGCGCTGGGCGGGTACAACGCCACGCTGTTCGCGTACGGGCAGACGGGGAGCGGGAAGACGTACACGCTGACGGGAGGACCGGCGCGGTACGAGGATCGAGGCATCGTCCCCAGGGCGCTGTCGTTGATTTTCGAACGCATCGCAAAGATCGGAGCGGACGAGGATGCGAAGTTCACTGTGGAGGTGAGTTACGCGGAGATTTACATGGAACAAGGGTACGATTTACTCGCGACGACGTTGGACGAGCGACAGAGCGCGGCGCGAGGATACGCGCGAGCGTCAGAAATCCCATTACCAAAGGTTCGATTGATGGAGGACGAACACGGGTGCATGCACACGATGGATCTGACGACGCGCGTTGTGTCGAGCGAAGCCGAGGCGCTCGATTTGCTCTTCGTTGGCGATAGTAACCGAGCGGTGGCGGAGACGCCGCTGAATATGGCGTCCAGTCGATCGCATTGCATATTTACCATCACCATCACGCGGCGATCGCGCGGGGCGGACACGTTGCGTCGGGCGAAATTGAATCTAGTGGATTTGGCAGGGAGCGAACGGGTGAACAAAAGCCGCGTCGACGGCGCGACACTGCAAGAGGCCAAGTACATCAACGTCTCGTTGCACTTCCTGGAGCAAGTCATCGTGGCATTACAGGAGCGCGCCGATGGTAACGAAAACATTCACGTGCCGTACAGAAATAGTTTGATGACGACGATGCTACGAGACAGTCTCGGTGGGAATTGTCAAACCGTTATGATTGCCACGGCGAGCGCGGACGACGGCGCGTTCGATGAGAGCGTTAGCACGTGTCGATTCGCCCAGCGCGTGCGTAAGATATCGAACGAAGTCTTCATGAATGAAGAACTCGACGTGGACATGCTCATCGCGCGTTTGAAGGAAGAAAATAAACGCCTGCGCGTGGAACTCGCATTGCTTCGGCGAGTGGAATCGAGCGAAAACGACGCGCTTGAGCTCGAGCTAAGCGCCGACGTGCTCGAGATTTTGCGAGCAAACGTGCGTATGTACGTGGATGAAGATGATTACGTGCTCGAGTGTGGATCAAGCGTGGCAAAAATTAGAGCCGTGCAGCAAATACTGCGCGACATGTGTCGGAGCGCCGAACGCGCCGGCGCGGTGACGGGCGCCGCGTCACCGCCAATGGAACCTTCGGCGATAGATCAAGGCACCGCCGACGCCGCTGATGCCGTTCATGAAGACCCGAACGAAGAGATATTTACGAAATTTTGTCGCGACATCTCGCGCGTGGCGCCGATGCTTCGACGTAAAACGGATGAGTCCAAGGCGCTCGCCGCCGAGGCGCGAACTCTCGCGCGACGCATGAACGAGCTCAAAACCAAAATCAACACCGATCGCGGTGCCCTGGACGCTCTCAAAATCGCCCGCATCATCGACGTTTCAGCCACGCCATCCGCACGCGAGCTCGACCTCGAGGTTTCCATCGACGACGGTTTTCGCGAGCACGCCTCGGCGCGCCGACGCCTCGAGCGTCTCCGCGACTCCGCGCGAGACGCCAAAACCACCATCTCTAACCTCAAGCGCGAGCTCGCCGCCGAATTCGAATCCTCGCTCGACTCGTCGCGTAAACCGTGATCGTAATCATAATCCGTTCGCCTTTCTTACAACGCTCGCTCGCGGGCGACGAAAGCCGCGCGTCTACTTCCCCTCCTTGTTCGACGTCTTCTTCCCCCCGAACAAGCTCCCGAACACGCTCCCGCGCTCACACGCGCACCTGTCTTCCACCGCGACGCCCGCGAGCGCGGATTCGATGTGCATGCCGCATCCTGAGCGAATCGCGTCCGCGGTCAGTCGTTCGGTCGAGCATTCGTCGCGCGCGGCGTCGTCGTCGTCGCGCGCGCGCGCGCGCGTCGAGGCGTCGATCGCATCGCGCGTACCCGCCCACGTGGGTTTATCGCACTTCGAGCACTGCACGCGTCGGCACATCGTCGCACGAGGCGCGAAGAAATGCGTCGGGGTGCCGAGCTCGCGCCGACCTCGGTGGCTTTTTTTGGCTCTCGGCGCGGCGCGACGAAGACGCGCGATTTGTTGAATCGTAAACTGTGAATTGTGATTGTCACCGCGGCGAACTCTAAAGCGCGCGATCTTCGGGGAGTTTGCGATCGACGTCTTCGTCGACGAGGGCGACGATCGGCTTGGATGGGACGTCGGGGAGGGGATGGCCCCAGACGGCGTCCGCGCGGATGGCGCCGTCGCTCGCGTCTTCGCGGGTGAACACGATGTTGCGAGCGACGGAGTTGGACGTGCCGGGGACGCAGTAGCTGGGTAAGACGAGCGTGGGACGTTTGTCGCCGTCATCGGTGCCGGATGGAAGGAGGCGCTGCGAGCACAGAACGGGGGAGAATAACACGGCGCGGTAGTTGCGAGGACCGTCGTCGGTTTGCACGCTCATGGTGGCAAAGTATCCGGCGTCGAAGCCGCCAGTGACGACGCCGGTGACGTATTCACCGAGCATGGCGAGATCACCACCGCGAAAGTCACCAGCGCCCGCGGCGTGCTCGACATCGGCGCGAAATTGCATGTTCAAATGCGCGGCGGCGACACGGCGAAGACGCGTCACTTCGAGATTGTCTTTGGAAGATGTCGACGGTTTGGCGTCTTCTTTGTCAGGATGTTCCCCCTCGCGATCTTTGCGTTTGCGTGCGGAAGGTGGACCTTGAGCCATCTCCAACCACTCATCGTGCTCTTCCTTCGTCAGATTACGCCAAGCGGCTTGGAGCGCCTTTGTGCACTCGTCGTGTCCCATGCCCTCGTAAAGCTTTGCAGATTTGGTCAACTGGAACGTCGCGTAAACCTTGAACGCAACGTCGACGTCTACGCTCAGAGGTTTGGCGACTTTCGTCGAGGACGGCTGTGGCTCCTTCGCTTCGACTGGCGCCGGTACTAGCTGCACTTTAGATGCCGGTTGTTTTCGTTCTCGTCGTTCTCGATACTCTTCGTCTCGCAAACTCTCCGGCAAGGGGATTCTTCTAATTTCCTTCCCCGTCGCCTTTTCCTTCAAAATTGAAAACTTTTGGTCGTCACTCGCGATCCATTCGTACGGCACCTCGACACTCTCGGGCGAATCACTTCCAGCGATCGTGGGCGCCTCTTGATCCGAACTCGTTTGGAACGACGGCATGCGCTCCTCCGGGTCCATGTCTTCCCACTCGTCGTCGTCTACTGGGGCCAATCGAACGCCTGGGATGGGGAACTCTTTCGCCGCGACCGCCACCTCTCGCGTCGTTGACTTCTTCGTGGGCGACGCAACGACTGGCTGTGGGCTCGGCGTCGACTTTTCCACGGCGCCTACCTCCTCGTCGTCGTCCGGCGGTGCCAACTTCACCCCCGGAATCGACGCAGCCGTCGCGGCGACTTTCTTAGGCGCCGGCGCCTCCGGCGTGGGTGTATTTTCCGCCTCCTGTCGTGTTTGCTCGTCGTTGACACGATCGGATACGTTTACGGGTCCTGAGAACAAGTCGATTTCGTCTTCGTCCACGTCGTCCGGCGGTGCGAGCTTCACGCCTGGCACGGGAATGTCGCGCGTATCCGCGCGCGGCGGCGCGACGTTCGCGGACTCTTTAACTACTTGCACCGATGAGCGTTTTTCGACGTCTATCGTTGCGGGCGCCGGTGGAGACGATGTTTGGTGCGCATGCACTGGGCCTTTCACTGCACGCTTCGGCGGGGGACTCGACTTTGAAGCCGGCTTGGCGACGTTCTTCTTAGGATTCGGCGCGCGCGTCTTCGGCTTTTTCGCGAGAGGCGCGGCGACGACTCTCATCTCGGTTCCGCGCGTCCTGACTCCGCGCTCTAACTCCGCCGTCGCTTCTTTCGAGAAGAAATTAGGCGTCGATGGTCCTTTTGAAAGAGTCTTTTGCGCCGACGGTGCGGGCTCCGAAGGCTTCGGTTCCGCCGCCTTTGCTTTCCGTCTCGCCTCGGGCTCCGCCGCCGCCGCGACGTCTACCGCCGCCGCGACGATCTCCATCGACTGACGCGAACTCTTACGCTGCATCTCTTTCACCGCTGCTGAGTGCTTCTTCTTTGGCGGTAACCCCTCTGGGTGTTCTTGTGAAAAGGATTTTCGAGTCGAGCGCTGCGGCGGCGAGTCGTTCGGTTTGCCCTGCGTCGCTTTTCTCGCCGGGTGCGTCAGGAGCTGCAAACCCGTTAAAATGTACATGTGATCGAACACGCGGTGCGACTTGCCGCTGTCCACTCCTTTCAAGTTCAGCGTCATCCCTCCGAGGACGACTAAACCGTCGCCGACGACGGTGGCGGTGTGCATGAAGCGCGCGTCCGGCTCTTGCGATGGCGGCTCCACCGGGCTCCAGCACAGCTCCGTGGCGGACCACGCCCAGGTGTCGCTCAACGACACGCTATTCTTGCTTAACCCACCGAACACGATCATCGTATCGCCGTCGCTCAGCGGCGTCGCCGTGTGACACGCGCGCTCGCACGGCCAACACACGTTTTCGCTGTCTTCGCCGACGTACGCCGCCGCGTCGGGTTCGCGCCAAACCTCGTCGTCGTAGGGCATGTAGTACGTCTCCCTCAAAAACTCCGTCCCATTATCGCCACCGAAACACACCAACATCGTACTCAGCGCGCTCACGGTGTGAAACGCTCGCGCCGTCGGCGCCGACCCGTTCATCTTCACCTCTCTCCAAATCAACGAATCTAAATTCAACTCGTACGCGTCGGCGAGATACTTCCCATCCTCTCCCACCCCCCCGTGCACGAACAACCGCCCTCTCGCCGTCACCGTCGCCGCCGCGCCCGCGCGTTTCGTCGGTCCTCGTCCCTTCGTCGCCAACCGCGTCCATTTCCTCGTCTCTCGATCCATCGCCCGCGTCTCCCCGTGCATCCTCCCGCCGTCATCCGCGCCACCGAACGCGTACGTCATCGCCCTTTTCCTCCCGAGCGTTCGTTCCGACGTTCCATCGTCGTGCGCGTACGCCACGCCTTCGCTCGCCGTCGGCGCGTCGCCGCTCGTCGTCGTCGTCCTCGCGTCCCACGTCCCTATCGGTCCGTCGCGTCGCGCGCTCGGCGTCAGTCCCGATCCGCGTTCGCGCGTTCGTTCGTTCGTTCGTTCGTTCGTTCGTTCGCGTCGCGTCGCGCGTCGTCGCACCGATCGTCACCGACGCCGCGTCGCGCGCGCCGCGCCCTCCCGCGCACGCGACGACGTTCTCGCGCGCGTCGTGCCACGCGACGCCTCCCGCGCGCGCGAGCGCCGATCGCGCGCCGCGCGGCGCGACGCGCGCCCAGCCGACGATGTCGCGCTCGCGCGCGCGCGTCGCCGTCGGCATTCGACGTCGCGTCGCGCTGTGGCGAATCGAATCGAATCGTTGACCGATCGACACGTCGACGTAGAGCTCGCGATGGCGCTTATGCGCGCGACGCCCGCGCGCGCGTGGACGCACGACGCGCGGAATCGCGTCGCCGTGGGGCGCGGCGTGCGTCTCAGGTACGTCAGTCGCGCGGATGTGAAATTCATGCACGATGAAATCTTCGAGCGCGAGTGTTACGGGTGCGCCGCGATCGCGGACGCGTCGAAAAAGGCCGAAGTCGTGATCGACGTCGGCGCGAACGTTGGATTGAGCGCGCTGTGGTTCGCGGCGAGGAGCGACGTGGTGATCGCGTGCGAACCGATCCCGAGGACGTTCGC
>Ga0181599_1003201_pt1 | contig 14058 bp, 11 predicted proteins | sample 041ome_3_FD_148658 | JGI IMG/M metagenome (GOLD analysis project Ga0181599, IMG submission 148658) | Coastal salt marsh microbial communities from the Groves Creek Marsh, Skidaway Island, Georgia - 041405US metaG (spades assembly) | ecosystem: Environmental > Aquatic > Marine > Intertidal zone >...
GAGTAACAACAACAACAACAGAGAAGACGTACAACCACAGGAAGACCGTCCAGCGACGCCTTTTGACGACAACAACTGTTGTCCAACGTGTTTCGAGGAGTACCAAGAGGATAATCCGAAAATCACACTAGCGTGTGCACACCATTTCCATCTGGCGTGTATCGTCGAATGGAACGAACGAGGCCACAGCGAATGTCCTACGTGCATGACCGACGTTGGTTTTTACATGGACGACGACGCGTGAGTGAGATGAAAAGAGCGCGCTTCTTCTTTTTTATCCTCGCTCATGTAATTCCAAGGAGTACCAACAGTAGTTTAGCACCACATCCATCATCATTTTATTTTTGTATCTAATAAAAAATACGCGAAATTCGAAGGAATATCTCGCTCGCTTTCTTCAAAACTCGAGCGCGCCGCGTTCAGAACAACGACGATGCTCCTCCCGCTCGGACATTTCGCGACGTTACATCGAACGTCGTCATTTTCTTCTTTATTAACAAAGAGGAAGAAGCATACGAAGAGAATCGTTCTCGGTCGCGCGTCGTCGTCGACGAGAGAAGAAGAAGGAGAAGAAGAAGTTCCCGCTTCGGTGTTGGGACCGTCGCGCGCGAAGATCCACTCCTCCTCGGTGGAGAAAGAGACAATCGCGAACATGGATCCGAGCGAGCGCTTGAAACGATACCAAGAGATCTATGAATATTCGATCCGACACGCAGGCGCGTTCTGGTCGGAGAGAGCCCAAAAGTTCTCTTGGGAAAATCCAGAGTTTTTCAAGCGCAACGAGCACAACGAACGAGAAAATTTCGACGCGAGGAAAGGCGACGTGAACATCGAGTTCTTCAAAGGCGCAAAGACGAATTTAGCGCACAATTGTTTGGATCGAAACATCGAGAATGGGTTGGGAGATGAACCGGCGATTATTTTTGAGTCCGACAAAGGCTTCGAGCAAGAGAAACGGTGCGAAACGCTCACGTATTTGCAGTTGAAAGAGAAGAGCGATAAGTTAGCCAATCACTTGATTTACGTGTGCGACGTAAAGCCCGGAGATGTCGTGGTATGTTACATGCCAATGATTCCAGAGCTCGTGGTGACGATGATGGCTTGCGCGAGGATTGGCGCGGTGCACAACGTTGTTTTTGCCGGATACTCGGCGGAGGCGTTGGCGAAAAGAATCGTAGATAGCGAGGCAAAAGTTTTGGTATCGGCGGCGATGTCGTATCGAGGTGGAAAGGCGATTGAGTTGTTTAAGATTGTCGCTGAAGCGGAGAAGATTTGCGAGATGCAAGGACACAAAATCGAGGAGAGGGTGTGTCACTTTAATTTACCCGGGAGCGAGTCGCACACGGATTGGCCAAAGGAAAAAGCGGAGATATTCGCCGCATTCAAACAACGACACGGAGGTAATGAAATGTCACCCGCTTGGACGGACGCGCCGCATGGCACCATTCGTCCATATTATGGTTTACATCTTTTCAAAAGTAGCAAACTGACGCTAACTTCTACTCATTTTTTCTTTTTCCTATAAAAATACACAGGTTTCAATTTGGCGTTGGACGAGCAAGAGTCGCGACCGCCCCCGGTGACGATTTGGCGAGATGCAGAAGACGCGGCTTTTATTTTGTATACGTCAGGATCGACGGGCGCTCCTAAAGGAGTCGTGCACGTTATTGGCGGTTATATGGTTCACGTTGCGGAGACCATGAAGGAAGCTTTTAACGTAAAAGTTGGCGACGTGACGTTTTGTACTGCCGACATCGGATGGATCACGGGCCACTCGTATCTCGTCTACGGTCCGTTGCTGAACGGCTGCGCCTCGATTTTATATGAAGGTAAACCAGATTACCCGAACGCGAGTCGATTGTGGGAAATTTGCGATAAATATGGCGCTAAAGTTTTATACACCGCGCCAACCGTTATCCGATCTTTGAAGAAACAAGGCGACGAGTGGGTCAAGAAAACGAAACGAGATTCTTTGGAAATCTTAGGGACGGTTGGAGAACCGATCGGGGAATCCGCATGGAAGTGGTTCCACGACATCGTCGGCGAAGGGAAGCTGCCAGTCGTCGATACGTGGTGGCAAACCGAAACCGGCGGACACGTCATCTTGTCTTTACCGAACGTTGGCGAAACAAAACCGGGGCGCGTTGGGCTTCCTTTTTACGGATGTATTCCAAGCATTCTCGATCCGCAAACGGGGAAAGAGTTAGATGGACCAAACGTTGAAGGTCTTCTCGCGTTGAAACCCCCTGCGTTACCGGGGATGTTTCGGGACATTTACAAAAACCACGAACGATACGTGAAGTCGTATTTTCAAGAGATTGACGGCTACTACGTTTCCGGTGACGGCGCCAGAAGAGATGAGGATGGACAGTACTACATCACCGGGCGTGTCGATGATGTCATTAACGTTTCGGGCCACAGAATCGGTACGGCTGAAGTAGAAAATGCACTCGCTCGTAACATTTTCGTAACCGAAGCCGCAGTCGTTGGCATTCCGTCGGAAATTAAAGGCCAGGAGTTGTTCGCGTTTTGCTCGCTCAAAGAAGATATTCAATTTTTGAAAGAGAAAGAGGAATTGAAATCATCCACGTACACCCCGGAGCAATTGATAATAAAAGATCTCATGAACACGTGCGCAAAAGAAATCGGTTCCTTTGCGAAACCAACCGGTGGTATTTTACTTCTACAACCGGGTACGGGAATTCCAAAGACGCGCTCGGGGAAGCTAGTTCGCAGAGTTTTACGTAAGATTGCGAAAGGTGATTATTTGACTGACTTTGGAGATTTAAGCGCGGTGGCAAATCCAGAATCAATTCAATCCATCATTCAAGCGAAGAAGAAAGCGGACGAAGCGGGAAAGTAGAGAGAGAGAGAGAGAGAGAAAGAGATGAAGCGAATGCGATACATACATACATCAATTTTACTACAAAACACTCACAAATCTATTGCGCCGCTAAACAATCATTTTTTACTATTTTGCATACCTTTGCAAAATGCGCATCGCTGCTTCGTCTACGCGACGCGAAATCTCTTCCTTTGACGAGAACATCAACGCCGCACACAACGCGGTTTGGGAAAGTTTTGTCGTCAAACCGTCGTAAAATGCAAATAATCCGCCTTCGTTGGCGTATAAATCTTTCACACAGTCTAAGATACCTTCGTATTCTTTCCTTTCATTTCCGTCGTCGCCATCAGCCGTGGCGATGTTCTTTTTCGTTCCTAAAACTTCTCTCCTTCCAACCTGTAACCTTGATTTGATCACCAACATCGGGTACGTAGCCAAAGTGGCTCCGATTTTTGCCGTCGCTCCCAAAATGAACGCATCCAACGCACTAATGGTGGTGGCGGTGGCGTTGCCATTCCGCCGATTACTATTGCCTCGTTGTTTCTGCCTCAAAGTCTCGTAGATTGCAAACTGCAACGCCGGATTGGCAACCATAATCAACGATGCGGATAATCCTCCGTAAAATCCAGGGACACCGGAAGTTTCGTACACTTCCTTTGCCAAGGTCCAAAATCCAAGCGCTTTTGCTTCGTCTTCTTTCTTAGCGAGCGTGGCGTCTGCGCTCTTCGAAACTCTGCCCTTCTTACGATTCTTCGCCGCTTTCATCGCCGACCACTTGTGGGCCTCCTCTTCGCTCTCGCTCTCGTCTTCGTCGCTCTCTTCTTGAATACTATTCGACGACTTCCTCTTCGATGCGACTTGCATCTTCGCCACTACCGTCCATATTGGCAGCGTCAACAACACGTTCACGCACCCGGCTAAACTCGCCGTGAATAAACTCTCGAGCGGCGTTAACACGACTTCGCTTCCCATCATCGGTGGCGGCGGCGGCGCTCCATCGCTCCCTCTCCTTTGTTGCTTTTTAATCCGTAAATATTCGCTGTTGAACACCGAAAACCAATAGTAATACACGCCTTGCGAACACACCGTCCCAATCGAGGCTGGTTTCACTCCCACGTAGAGTTTCTTCACCTTTTCCAAAGCGCTCGATTCCTCCTCCTCCTCTTGTTCCTTTTCCTCTCGTTCTCCTTTCGCTGCGGCAGAAGCGCCTATCGACGTCGTCGTCGTTGTTTTTGCCGGCGTCGACAACAACCGCACTCTCGGTTTCTCTCCGCTCTTTCTCCTCCCCTTCCCGCTTTTATTAAATCGATATTCGCTCTCGCTCGCGTCTATTTCGTCGTCTTCTTCGTCTTCTCCTTCTTTCCCATCGCGACGCGTTTCAGTCGTCGTCGTCGTCGTCCTTCGAACTCCTCCTTCTCCTCCTCCTCCTCCTCCTCCTCCTCGTTTCTTCTTCTCCCGCACGTGCTGCCGCGTGTTTATCGTGATGAGAGGATACGTGGCGAGCAGCGCCAAGACGCCCGCGATGGCGCCGGAGACTCCTTCCACGCGGTTCTGGTAGCTTTGCGAGCGAAGAGTCATGTGTTTCTGGGGAAAAACGAGAGACGAGAATCCGCCACTTTTGTGTTCTTTTTATCCTCTCTCTCTCTCTCTCTCTCTCTCTCTCTCTCGCTATATAGAGATGATAGCAGACCTGGAGGACTCCTCCTCCGCGCTCGGCGGCGGCGATTTATTATTGTCGTCTTCCCAGCCGGGTTCACCGACGACGACTGGCACTCACAACAACACCGGCGACTACCGCAAAGAGTCCGTCCTGAAGATACTCAAAGCACGAATCGGCTGGCTGAGCGCTTTTTTTCTCGGATTAATCTTAGCCGCCGTGGTGGTCGAACGATTCGAGGAACTGCTGACGCACGAGGTGGAACTGTCGTACTTTGTCCCTTTATTAATCGGGCACGGGGGGAACACCGGGTCGCAATCGGTGGCGACCGTTATACGCGCGATCGCGTTGAAACAAATCAAGCCAGAGAGTGGTCGAGAAGTCGCGCAGGTTTTGTTTAAAGAAGCGATATCGGGGTTCGTCATGGGCGGGTTTTTAGGAGCGCTGGTGTTTGTGCTCTCTTTGGTGTGGGAAGGCATATCGCCTTTGATTGGTTTGGTGGTGGCGATATCGTTGCCGTTGGTGAGCGTGTGGGCGAACGTGTTGGGCGCCGGGTTGCCGCTGTTCGCCGTGCGGATGGGTTTTAATCCCGCGGTGACTTCGGCGCCGCTGATGACGACGATTGTCGATAGCAGCGGGCTGGTGATTTATTTTTTAGTCGCGCAGAGGTTAATGCCAGAGACTTTAGGGGATGTTGCGGTGAAGATAGCGGCAGAAGCGGTTGGGGCGGGCTCGGATGGGAGCGCGACGTGACGCGCGAAAAAAGTTTGAGAGAGAGAGAGAGAGAGAACGTTCTATAGCATGTAGAGATGTATTCGTAGATGTAGTTGTTATATAGAGATGTAATTTTTAGAGAGATGCTCGATGCAAACGCTGTTTCGTACTATTCATTATACTGCGATAATTTTCTTAAAACCTTATTATTTCTCTAATCCAAGTACTCTCGATTGCCTCTTCTGCCTCGTCCTCGTCTTTCGTCCGGAGACCTCGAGCGCGAATACGACGGCGACCGGTTTCTTCTTCGGTACGGCGCGTCTCTCCTAGATGACCTTCGATGTCGTTGTCTACCGCCATCATCATCGTCGTCGTTATCGTCGTCATTGTCGTAACTCCCGGACCTTCTTCTTCGCGAAGGCGGCGAGCAAGATCGCGAACGACCGTGCCGTCGTCTTCTGCTTTGCGGGCGTTCGTCTCTTCTGCCGTACCGCTCTCTCGAGCGAGAACGAGATCGAGAACGAGATCTCGAATAGTCTCGTCTTCTCCCTCTGTTTCTTCCTCTGTACGTTCCACTATCTCTCCTCGGCGGCGGCGGCGAACGTGACCGCGACGAACGCCTGCCCCCGTATTCTCTGCCGGCGCCGTTATCGTATCCGCCCTCGAAATCTCTCCTCCCTCTAAAAGTACCGCTATCTCCTCTACCGCTGTCTCTGTTGTTGTTCCTAAAATTGTTATTGTACACGTCCCCGTCGCCGTTCCCGAACCGATTCGCTCCTCTCCCACCTCTTCCGCCTCTCGAAGAGAACTTCAAAAAACTCTGCTCCCGCTCCTCCGCGGCAACCGCAACCGACGCCGTCGTCGCGCAACTCACCGAATCCACAAACGCCACCTTAATCTCCCTCCCATCGATTTCCCCTCCGTTCAAGTTCTCCATCGCGTACTCCGCGTCTTCGATTTCTCGAAATTGCACGCGGCAAAATTTCCTCCCGCGCCCAAACGACACGTTTTCGATCCCTCCTTCTTTCGACTCGTTGTTGTTGTTGTTGTTCCCGTTCAGCTGGTACGCGTTGAAAATCTCCCTGACGTGATGTCCAGTCAATCGAGGCGAGATGTTCGCGACGTGCAAGAATCTCGTCGGGATTTTGCTTTCACCTCTGATTGTCGTCGTCGTCGTCGTCGTCGTACCATCGTTGTTGTTATCGATCATATCCTCGTCGTCGTCGTCGTCGTCGTCCTCGTCGTCGTCTCTTCGTCGTCGTCGTCTTCTTCTTCTTCTTCTTCCATCGTCGAAATCGTCCTCGTCCTCGTCCTCGTCGTACCAATCGTCTTTCCTCCGCGCCGTCGTCGTCCTCGTCGTCCTCGCCGCACCACCAGCGGTCGCGTTGTTATTATTATTAGTAGTGTTATCAAAAGTCGACGGTCGTCTGTAGTTCACTCCCATCGCGCGTCGTGAGAGATATGTGTTTGTTATGTATCTGATGCGCTCTTAAGAGTTCAGAGTATTGAGAGAATTGGAAAATTTGAGATCCACCTTTTTTCGATTTTGGACTTCGCTCTCGTCGAATATCTTCTTCACACCGTATACCGTTTTCTCGCGCGCATACACATATTGTCGGAGAGAATTAAAGGTAGCGAACCAACGATGGAGGAAGAGCAGAGAAGGCTGCTGCTGCTGCACCAGCGAAGCCAGCAGCTCCTCTCGAGAGGAGGAGGAGGAGGAGGAGGAGGAGGAGGAATGCTCGTTCAACGGGGAGGAGGAGGAGAGGACGAAGAGAAGCGGATGCAGCAGCAGCAGCAGTACCAACGCAAACCGATGCTCAAAGTCGATTTGGAGAAGATTGGACGACAAGAACAACAACCGTTGTCATCCGGAGGATCGTCTCTGTCGCACTCCACCGCCAGCGCCGCCGCGAAAGTGGCCATCTCGCAACACCCGGCGCAGCCGGATTCGAACACGTTTAAAAACCACTACCAAGATTTGGTGATGTTGTACAAGACTTTGAGGGAACGAGCGAAAGGACCGAAGACTTTGAAAAAGACGTTTCTGGTGAGGAACTTGATGTACATCAAACCGAGCAAGAAGAAGAAGAAGATGAAGAAGAAGATCGAGAAGAGGAAAAGCGCGAAGAATAGCGATGATAATAGCAAAGATGATAGCGGTAAGTTAGAAGACAAGAAGAGTAGGAAAGAGACGGAAGAAGAAGAAGAAGAAGAAGAAGAAGAAGAAGATGACGAGGACGAGGTGCAACCGAAAGACGATCAAGACGTCATGTTTCGATACTTTTACAAAGGCATGGCGGATTTGAGAGTCAGCGAGAAGACGGAGAGAGCGTACAGAGCGCGGTGTCCGTTTTGCTTTGTCAAGCCGAGGAATTTTATCGGGTTGTGTCAACACTTGAACGCGTCGCACGATCAATTTTATTTCACGTTTTTACCGGTGAATACGGTGCAGAAGAGGACGGTGACGGATCCAAACAGAATGTTTGTAGCAAAATCGGAAGACAGAATGGTGACAATGAACACAATCGAAGTGAGGATTAAGAAGACGTCGTTCGTGATGTGTGAAAATGGTCAGGACAAATTGAACATGTTAGACGCGACGCTGTTGAAAGACCCGGCGAATAAATCGTTCGAGTTCTTTAGCGGAGGGAAATACCCAAAAGTGGGAACGAATAAAGTGATTTTACCTGCGATTGGGAACTTAGCGCCAACGAACACGTCTAGTCAAGACGTCCAGAGCAAAACGCACGGGTGGGAAAACGAGTTGGCAATTTTGAAGACGAAGTTGAACGTGGAAATTAGGAATAAGCAGTTGCAGAAACAAAACGAGCTGCAGTTGAAAAGCATCGAAGAGAACATCTCGCAAGTGGCGAAGAAAACGGCGTTGAAAGGGCACAAGAGAGATTTGGAAGAGAATCCGTTAGCACAATTTTTTACGCCGCATTATTACGACCAGATTTCCTTGGACAAAGCAGCGGCGGTTTTGAACGGAGAAAACGCAGAGAAACACGTGAAAAATTTTTACAACAGTCAGAAGAGGAAGTTTGGTAACGATATTGATTTATCCAAAGTCGTTCGTGCGGCGAAGGAAAGAGTGCAAGCGGAAAATAGAGCCGCGGCGGAAAAGTTGGGACAGTTTCATGTCGGTTTACCTGAACAGCAAAAACAGCACTTGCTTCAACAGTGGAGCCATTCGAAGCAAGGAGCGGGAGTTGGGAGAATTCGCGAGAGGGAAGCAGAGTTAATGCCACTCGGCTACGCCGCTTCGGAGCAGCTCAAACGTCAAAGATTGCAAAAAGAAGCGGAACTGAAATATGTAGACAAAAGGCGAAAAAAGGAAGAATCGAAAGTGGAAAAGAGAAGGATGCAACTCGCTGCGCAAGGAGGGCATGATACGGTGGCGCAGCAGAAGAAAAACTTCCGTCAATCCGCGCAGTATCAAGAAGTTGTCGCTACGAAGAAGATGTCAATTCAAGAGACTGGCTCGAGAAAATCATTCGCCATCGGCGGTCGATATTACCACTCGCGAACGTGTTTACCCATGAGCAAGAAAATCTTCAAAAAGGAGGATAAATCCGCAATTCCTGATTCGGACGACGACGAAAAAGAGCAAGAGGAAATGTTGGATAAAGAAGACGCGCTTTTCATCGACGAATACGTGGACGTGGCGCAAGTTGAAAAAGATTTCTTCAGAATGTGGAACAAACACGTGCGCAAATATTGCGCCATGGCGAACCGGCAAATGCCAGACTGCACGAGCTCGTTCATGTACGTTCACAAAGAGAGGCTGGTAAAAGATCGCCAGATGAGAAAGTTGTTTCACTTACATCTAATGAACATGTACGATTTCGGCGTGTTGTCCGGGAAAGTGATTCAAGTTCTCGTGGCGAAGATGAACGAGTTTGCACGCGAGGCGGAAGAAAATCCTCCGCCGAAGAAGTTTGCTGAAAAAGAATAGAAGAAAGACGGAGAAAAAGAAGCAGCGGAGAAACCTCCTCCTGCTGCTTCGACGTTCTAGAACAGGAGAGATAAAGAGAGAGAGGAGAAAACGCGCGCGGAGGAGTGCGCTTCTCGTTGAAAAAAGAACGAACAATGTAATAAAATCAAACCTCGCGCACATGATCACTCGCTTTTAAATTTGAACTACATACACGATCCTAAATAAATTCTTATAACTACAACAACATTTCTTCTTGTCTCTTCTATACATAACTACTCGGACTCTCAATCACCCCCAGCTGAACGCATTGCAACCTAACGTCTAATCTCTGCGGTTGCTTTCGGTTTCTTCTCGCCCACAACTTCGCCTCACCAAACTCTGGCATCGATCGGCTGTGCGAAACCGCGCCTCTCTTCGCGCCTACGCGAGGCCGTGGTTGTTCGCTCTCCCACTGATTCGGCGGCGTCGTCGGACCTTCCTCTTCTCTAGTGTTACTGTTTCTTCTATTCTGGCTAGTGTTTCTGTTCTGGTTAGTGTTGCTCGCGGTGTACCCGTACGCGCTGTCCTCTCGGTTTAATAGCGCGTGCAGTTCTCGTCCTTCCGACATTTTTTCAGCCGCGTTGGCTGCTTTTTCTTCCTCTTCTTCGTCTTCTCTTCGTCTGGAGGACGACGTTTCGCTCTCGTCGTCGTATTCTTCTCCACCGCCAAAAGGACCATTTCTTCTACTTCTTCGAATCATCGCCTCTTCTTTATCCACGGTTCCAGAGCTTCTCCTCGCGTCGAACAACTCGACGTCGGAAACACCTCCGGCATCTCTCAGCGCGTCCAAACCACCGGAGACGGAGCAGTACGCGCGTATCCTCCCCGGTCGCGCGAACATTTTTTTTACGCTACTATTTGATCGTTGTCCTCCTCCTCGGGAAAAGCACACAGTGGAGTCACACGCAAATTTTTTTTAAACTCTCTCTCTCTCTCTCGCACAAGAGAGAAGACTTTAGCGATTGACAGAGACTAATAGAGAGAGAATAAGAGATAAGTTTCTTCCTCGGCGTTCTCTTCTCGCGAACGAATTTATGCGTGCGAGAATAAGAGAGAGAGAGAGAGAACGAGAGAGATTGTGTGGTCTCTCTCTCTCGATATTTTTGTTCTGGCGAGATTTTGAAACGTCTCGCGTTTCTGTGGCTGTCCTCGTTTTTTCTACTAAATTTAGGGTTTTGATGTTTGGCGCTTTGGGAAAAAAAAAGAGAAAACGAGACGCACGCAGAGACACAAAAAAAAAAATCATCTCACGACACGGATAAATATATACATTTTGGGGAGGACACGCGTTCGTTTCTTTCTTCTCTGAATGTCGTCGGCGTCGTCGTCGATCGTCTTCGGACGACCACGGAGTGGTAGAATGAGTATCAGTGAGCCGGTGACGATGAAAACGAATGCTTCGAGGAGGAAAAATGGGATAGGGGCGCGCTCGACGGCGGCGACGTCGGCGACGACGACGACGACGGATTCTTCTTCGTCGTCGTCCACCCCCGGCGTGGTCTCGACGACGACGTTCGCGGAGGCGAACGAGGCTGAGTTGATTCAGGCGTGCGAAGCGTTCGCACCAGGGAAGACGTTCACGCTGAGCGATACGAGCGGAGGTGTGAATAACCACGTGAGATACGTCGACTGCGACAACGGGGAGCGATACGTGGTGCGGTTGTATAACAACGGGCAGGAGACTGAGCGAGTGGCCTTCGAGCACGCGGTGTTAGCGGCGGTGGAACCGAGGGTGCGTTCGAGCGACGCGGGATTTGTCGTGCCGAGGGCGTTAAAAGCCAAAGATGGGAGCGGGAAAACGTACGCAGTGCTTCCGAGCGGCGATTGCGCGAGCGTGTTTGAGCTTATTCCCGGCTCGCTACCAAAGACGAGGTTCGCGGATGCCGTGGGCGAGGCGACGGCGGCGTTGAGTAAATGCATGGAGGAGGCAGAGGCGGAGGTTCGCGCGGTGGCTCCGCTTTCTCCGACGAGCGTGTACCGAAACATTTTCGGCGCGTTTGAGAAAAAAGGCGGTAGTCGAGAGGCGTTTTTCACCGAAGCCGAAACGAACCCCGGACTGGACTCCGTGCGTGAGGCCGTGAGCAGGCTTTTGGATTTCATTCGTAACTTAGAGGTGAAACTCGCAGAAATTGAACAAAAAGGTGGTCTGCCTGAGACACTGATTCACGGCGACGTGCACTACGACAACAGTCTCGCGGACGAATCCACGGGACGGGTGACTGGAATCATCGATTTTGAGTTTGCTTCGTACGATTGGCGCATGATGGAATGCGCCGCGGGTTTGAGCAAGTACGTCGGTGAGAAAGATCCAACCCCGTACGTCGCCGACTACATTGCCGGCTACTGCCGTCGAGCGACGCCCACTGAGGCTGAGATCGATGCCCTTCCGGATCTCATCAAGCTTCGCGTGCTCGAGACCGTCGTGTATTTCGTCGCGAGAAGCGCCTCGGGAGAAGACGATATTTCGCAGCTCGCCTTAAGAGCTGAAAATTACGCCGCTCGCGTCGCTTGGATCGATGCCAACGCTGAATTTATTCGCGACGCCATGCGTGCCGCCGGACGAGTAGACTAGCCGACTAGCACGTTCTAGTTTTATTTATATAATTGCGGTGCCCCCGAAATTACACTCATGCAACGCGTATTTTTAAGACTCTTTCGCGCGCTCTTCTTCTTCTCCACATAAAAATATCTCACGTCAAAAGAAAATCGAAGATAAATACAACTACTTAAAACATGAACGCACTCGCACCACCCGCGACGACGACGACGACGACGACGACGACGACGACGACGACGATGAATTCTGCTCCCGTGTCGAGATCTGCTCCCTCTTTCCAAAGGCCCAGACACCAAAGAGTGGAGATGTTGTGTCGCAGCGCGCGACGGGATTACGCGAGTCCCGATGCCGACGACGTCGACGTTTCCACGATATCGTCGACGAGAAGAAAAACGATGATGGTTACCACCGCCGCGTTCGCGTCGATGATGCTCAGTAACGAGGATAGAAGCAGTAGTAGTAATAATAAGAACAATTACGCGTTTGCGGCGGAAGCTGCCAGTGGGAACAACATGACGACCTACACGGACGACCTGCTGAAATTCAGCATCTCGTATCCGACGGATTCGTGGAAGCTGTTGGTTGGCGAAACGGGCGGTTCGGGAGATCGATCAGGGTCTCGACAAGTCATCGCGTTCGCACCGAAGAACGCAAATCCGAAAGATGTGAACATTTCTTTAGTGGCGACGCCAGTTGGTGCGGATTACCCGAAGATGGGAAGTTTTGGATCCCCGTTTGAGTTTGGTTTCAATTTGGTGAACCCGATGAACAAACCGAAAGCGAGGAAAGGGAGAGAGGACGAGGTGCAATATTCCGAGTTGATTGAAGCGGGAAGTAAAGGATTGAACTATTTCGTGGAGTACGAACTGACTCGACCGAGCACGGGGATTGATTCTAAGCAGCTAGTTGTTGCCGGGATCGGGTACGATGGGAGAGTCAGTCATCTCTATTCGACGACTGCACAGATGCCGAGAGGAGAGGAAGAGAAGTGGAGACCAGAGATTGAGAAGATATTAGATTCGTTAGTGTTGCCGCCTCCGTTGTATAACTAGAAAAAGTATTATTATTATTATTGTTGTTGTTGTTGTTTACTGCCTCTTTCTCTGTATTTCAAACGCGTTTTTCTCGGTGTGGTGGCGTGCTCGAGCCCCTGGTTGTTTTTTCGCCGTGGAGATTTTTTTGTCTTCTCCTATCGGTCCCAGACTCGTACGAAGAGGCACGGCGTTCCACGGGAGAGATGTTCTCTTCGTCTAATTCTGATGATGATGATGATGATGATGATGATGATGATGATTCCGATGATGATTCAGCCATCCCTTCTTTCTTTGAATCTTTTCCTTCTTCTTTCTTGGTATCGTTCTCCTTGATGTCGTTTGTATCGGCAACATCAACTTCCTTGTGCTCGACAACTTCTTTGTGTTTGGTAGGCTTTTCCTCCTCTCGTTGCAAACGCGGGAACTCTTGCGAGTCGTTCAACAAGGGAAACTTCTGTTCTTCTTCGCCTTCCTGTTCTTCTTCTTCTTCTTCTTCGCTTTCTTCTTCTTCGCTTTCTTCTTCTTCTTCCTCTTCTTCGCGAGACCAGTCGCTCTCGGCTTGCGCTATTCGATGATACGCTTTGGTCGTCGTCGTCGTCGTCAGCTTCGGCGGTGCTACCGCGTACGCCATATGCATATCACGTTCAAGCTTTTCCAATAGTTGAACCGTTTTCTTCAACCTCTTCTGATCTAGAGACAACCCTATCGAAATCATCGGACGATCTCGAGTAAAACTCGGTTGCGTTGTCTCGTCGTGTCCATGAAACGCCCTGGTTCCCGCTTTTGCAGTCCCTATCACGACTTGTCGATAGACTTTCCCCCCCATAAATCGTCGCCCTACGTATTCTGCAACCTGAATCGCTTTTCCAACGCACTGGCCACTCCCTCGCACGAAAACCACCGATCGTATCTCCGCGTTTTCTTTCTCTCTCTTCTCCCCTTCTTCTTCTTCTTCTCCTTCTTCTTTATCTTCTCCTTCTTCCGAGACCTCCTCTGGAAAAACGAGAACTCTTTGCAACCGATCGAAAACGACCGTCGAGTACCCTCTTAATTTCGATCTCGTCGCGATCCAAACGTCGTACACGTTCGCCAACGGGTACCTCGCGTCGTCTTCTTCTTCTAATAGCTCTTCGCTTTTAAAATTATTCATATGTATCTCTTTTTTGCTCGCGTATTTTTTTTTCCGTAAAATTTCTTCTTCTTCTTCTTCTGGTTGTTGTTTGGCTTTTTGCGATCTGAAAAAAAAAAGCGACAAATCTCATCATCGTC
>Ga0181599_1003205_pt1 | contig 14048 bp, 8 predicted proteins | sample 041ome_3_FD_148658 | JGI IMG/M metagenome (GOLD analysis project Ga0181599, IMG submission 148658) | Coastal salt marsh microbial communities from the Groves Creek Marsh, Skidaway Island, Georgia - 041405US metaG (spades assembly) | ecosystem: Environmental > Aquatic > Marine > Intertidal zone >...
CGAAACAGAAAAAGGAATAAAGAAAAGACGGACGAGGTCGTCGAGGAGGTTTTGGGGAAGTTTTTGGCGGTTTTGAAGCCTTTTCCGGAAGATGGCGCCGCGGTGTCTTCGATGTCTTCGATGTCTACGACGAGACGACTCGACTCGTTTTTGGAGTTGTACGTTCGCGAAGACGAAGACATCGAAGACGTTCGCGAAGATGCACCGATGATAATAAATTGGAGCGAGTTTCCGAAGAGTGCCGATCCGGTGCAATCGATTGGAACGGCGAAAAAAACGTCGGAAGCGAGAGGCATTCGGAAGCGGAAACAGATCGAACAGATTTACAACGCGTTGCGCTCGCGAAACGTGTTGAGCGACCGTAGAAATAGCAATAGCACTAGTAGCGAAAAGAACGAGAAAAAAAGGAAAACGATTGTCGATTTCGGATGTGGCACTGGGAATTTGCTCTTAGCTTTGGCGTTTTTATTCCCCGAGCACGACTTTATCGGCGTCGATTTGAACGAAACGTCGATTCGCATGCTCGAGGAACGCGCGGCGAATGCGAAATTAACAAACGTGCGATCGAAATTGTCTTTAATCGAAACGTTCGACGAAGATTTCGACGTCGCGTTGGCGTTACACGTGTGCGGAAAAGCTACGGACGTTGTTTTACAAACGTGCGTGGAAAAGCAGAAGGATTTCGTGTGCGTGCCGTGCTGCGTCGGCAAAGTTCAAGTCAACGGACATCGCTCCGTCGGCGGCATGCGTAAAAAATTGATAGACGTAAAAAAAGTAGACCCGAACGCAAACACCGACGGCGAAATCATCCGACACCCGAGATCAAACTTAATGCGATCAATCTGCGACGAAGAAACGTTCATGGAAGTGGCTAAACTCGCCGACTGGTCCGGTAACGACACCGTCTCCGCGTACGATGAATCCGCTCACTCTCGCTTACCGACGAAAGCGAAATCCGCGGTTGAAATAGACCGCGCGCAGAGGTGCGTCGAGAGAGGTTATCGCGGGTCCATTTCGCTCCATAAGATGCACCAGTGCGGATTGAGAAACGATTTAATCTTAGGCGTCGTTGAGTGATAGCGACGACGAGGAGCGGTTGTAACGGTAGCGGTCAAATTATAAAACAAAAGTATATTTATCACAGAGTCTCTCTCTTCTTCAGAATTTGTGCGCACCCACCACGCACCGCACTTCCTTTTTTTTTTGAAAAACACTAGAAAGAAATATGTTCGAGGAAGACTCGAGCGGTGGTGGCGGCAATAACGACGACGATTCCTCCGACGCGGAGTACGCGGACGTGGACGCCACCCTCGACGATGGCGAGAAAGCGTTCGGCGCGAAAAATTCGCTCCAATCGCAGCGAGAATCGATCGTTTTTCTCGTCGATTGTTCGAGAACAAACCGGCATCCAATTTCGAAAAATTACTTTTACGTTCGCGAGGACGAAGAAGAAGATGAAGAACTGAACGAGGACGGGACGAAGAAGAAAGACGCGAAAGAAATATCTTCTTCTTCGAAGTATAATTACGTCCAAGTCGCTCTGAACGCGTACCGGAACGTTCTTCGAGACCGGGTCGTCTCTTCTCCGGAGGATGAAATCGGACTCGTGTTGTACAACACGAAAAATCGTCGAGGGGAGTTGGAGTTTGACAAGATTTTCGTCCTGCACGAACTGGCGCCGATCACGGCGGAAAGAGTCGGGTCGATATCGAATTTTATCGACGAGGGCGAGTTTGGAGAGATGCTGTTCGAAGAGCAGATCGGGAGCAGGAAGGAGGAAGACGAGGGCGAGAACGCGGTGAACCACGCGTTGTGGACGGCGTCGCACATGTTGAGTAGGAACGCGAAGACGAGGAGGAGCGCGTACGTGTTTACGAACGACGACGTCGTGTTTAAGACGAAGAGCGAGGATATAAACGACACGCCACAGAAAAATAAGAAGATTAAAAGTAGTGGTGGTAAGAAGACGGCGAAAGAAGCGACAATCGCGAGGTGCGAGGAGATGGCAAACGCGGGCGTTCGATTAGAACTGTTCCCGGGACCGAAAATCGGCGACGACGGGAGACTCGTCGAACGCGACGGGGAGAAGGAGTACGCGTTTGACGATTTCGACGTCTCCGAAGGATCGTTTTGGAGAGAGGTGTTGAGAAAGTTCCGCGCGGCGAGGAAGAAACGCGAGAAGGAGGAAATGACTCGACGGCGGAAGATTGTGATGCAAACGCTGAAAGACGCCGGAGACGACGAGGAGGTGCAGAGGATGTTGAAAGAAGAGGAACAGGCGTGGATGGAGAGACGGAAGAAAATTCGAAACAACGGCGGCGAAGTATCACATCAAGACAAGACCATCGTTAATAACATCAACATTAACGACGAATTAGCATCGGACGAAGACGAGTGTTTCGATATCGTCGCCTCATCGAAAACGAGAGTGGAGAACTTGGAAGTGGTTTCCAGACGTAAAGTCTCCAGACGTCGCCCCAGAAAAACAAAAGTTTGGTTCAACGACGGCACGTTCGCGTTACCGTTCACGATCGTGCACTTGGTGCAAAAGACAACTAAACCGGCTCCGAAGTACGTGGACGCGGAGGATCATCAAGATTTAAGAACGGAAACGGTGTATTTAGACAAAGAGTCCGGAGAAGTCGTCGCGCCGAAGAAGTCGTACTTAGAGATTGGGCCAGAGAAGCAAAAAGTCATCGTCAAGAATACGGAGAAGCAAGCGACGTACGCGGCGAGCAAGAACTTTCACGCGAACGCGTGTAAACTCGGGATGCATTGTTTGGGTTTCGTGGATACGAGCGAAGTGGCGCAACGAGATCGACTGTTGAAAGGTCAAGGCAAATTTGTACGACCAGACGAAACTGTTTTCGGCGGCAAAGAGGCATTCAGCGCTCTCTTAACGGCGTGCGCCGAGAGACGCGTGTCGATGTTGTGCGCGGACGTGTATAACACTAAATCGCAGGTGAAGTACGTCGCGTTGATTCCTCAAGTTGAAAACGATGCGTATTTAGGTGTTCCCGCGGGATTTCACGTGGTCAGAGTTCCTTTTCGGGACGATTTGCGCCAACCGGAAAAGACGCTGGGAAATGCAGCGCAAACGAGCGCGACGGAGACGCAAATTCAAGTCGCGGAAGGTTTGGTGGAATCCCTAGAACTTCAAGAATACCATCCGACGAGAATTTCGAACCCGGAGTTACAGGCTCACTACAAAGCCCTGGAAGCGATCGCGTTGAACAAACGCAAGGTGGAGAAAATCTCCGACGATACCGCCCCGCCGATTGAACAGCTGTGGAAAGAGCACGGCGTCATCGCACACATTCGAAATTTCAGTCGAGCGACGTACGGCGTCGAACAACAAGACAGGGGAGGAAACGGCGACGACGATGAGGAGGCGGACGACAACGATGGGAACGGTATCGTTGGTCGAAAACGAAAAGCCGCGAAAGACGCCGCCATCAAAACGGTTCTCCAAGAAATCCATCCCGGATTTGAAAGTTTTGTCAAGAGTGCGAAGAAAGGTAACTTGAGCGAGTACACCGTCGATAAGTTGAAAACGTACTTGGACGCGCACAATTTACCGAAAGGTGGGAATAAGGCGAGCATAATATCGCGCATTGAGAAACACGCGAGAGATTACGACGACGGCGACGGCGAAGAGAGAGGAGCGAAGGACGACATCGTCGCAGTCGAGGAGGAAGATAGATTCTAGACAACACAGGTAGTTTCATAAAGTAGATATTGTAGAGGAAAATAGAGATACGCGCATTCTTCATTCGATAAGTAGCGACTACTTACTAAGTATTTGGGCTCAGATATACACTCTAACTATTTTGTAATCATCTCGCAAGTTTGCTTTCATTCAGCGTTTTTCTCGTCATCGCCCTTTTTTTCTACCTTTCACGCAAAAGCGTCGAAATGCTCGTTCCTCGGCTCAAAATAAATTTTGTAATCACCACATCACGCGCATTCCGCGTCGTGAAATCATAAATACATTTCGGATTATTAAATCATCATCGCCGAAGAAAAAAGACCACCTCGACACCCCTGATATTGCATATAAAACTCTACCGTGGCAAAAAATATTTCCAAGAAGAAAAGAGAGATGCAAAAAAAAAAACGAACCGTTACCGCCCGCGCGCGCCCTAGAGGAGGCTCAGGATGAAGTGTGTAGTCATGAATTGAATTCATATATATTAAACGGTACTTTTTTATATCATCGCCTCATCTCGTCGAGGTTCGGGCGGTCACGCGTCTTCACATCGCTCGCGCGAGAGAGAGAGAGAGACGAAAAGAGAGACACTAAAAAAAAGACACCCTCGGGAATAAGAAAAAAATGAGAAAAAAGAAGAAGAATGAGGCTCAGAATACAGTCTTTTGATCATCGCTCTCGCGCTCTCATAAGTGAATGTGTAAGTTATCGATCGTCATCGCCTCGGATTCGTGTACTTTTTTCAGAAGATATATAAAAGTGAAGAAGAAGAAGAAGCGAGAAGAAGAAGAAGACATTCCGAGAGACATGCGAGAAAAAATATCTTTCTCTCTCTCTCGTTGGGAGGAAAAAAAAATGCAAAAAAAAAGTTCTCACAAAACACAAAACAACACAAAAAAAGAAAGAAGAAAGAAAAGAAAATGGCTGCGCGAACGACGACGACGACGGCGGTGAAGAGAGAAGCCATCGACGACGACGACGACGAAAACGACGAGAACAACGAGAAGAACAAAGAAGGAGAGACCACCGATGGTGGCACCAGAAGAGACCCTCTGTACCCACCTCTGGACTACTCGCGGATAGCGAAGAAAACGCTGACGAAGGACGAGATCGAACTCGCCGCCCTGGCGGCCGAGTTTCGAAACTTTTACCGAACGTCGCCGTATTACATGCGCAGCGAAGACACGACCGCGCGAGACGAAGACGAGAAGTTCACGAAGAGTTGGAAAGAGCTGAAAAAAGACGAGGAGCGAAGGCGCGAATCGACGACGTCGTCGTCGTCGGCGCAAAAGAAGAAGAAGAAGAAGAAGGGAAAAGAAACCGACGACGACAACGGCGGCGAAAATGGAAGCGAAGAAGGAGAACAGGATTCGGGGAAAGAGAAAAAGTCGAAGAGTTGGACGCTGGAAGACACCGTGGAAGATTGGATGTTCGACGAAGAAATCGGGTTTCCGGATGAAATCATGGTGGAATTCGAGCACTTGCGGCCGAAACATTTGAAAGAGAAGAAGAAGATGAAGATGAAAGAGGAGCGACAACAACGGCAACGAAACAACAACAACAACAACAACAACAACAACAACAACAACAAAGAGAAAAAGAGCGGGAACGCGAAAACGGTTCCGGCAAAGAGGAAAGCGAGCAAAGGCGGCGACGACGTCGGCGACGCGGACAACTTTGGCGAACGTTTGAACAAACTGGAAGAGTTGGAAGCGGAAGAAGAGGACGAGTATCAATCGTCGTCCGAAGACGACGAGATGGACGGGTACGAGTTTGACGACGAGGAAGAGGAAGAGGAATATCGCTCGTCTTCGGACGACGATGATAAAGTGGCCACCGCGAGTGGGAAGGCGACGTTGAAATCCGCCGGGAAGGATTTGACTCGACTCTCGAAAGCCGCCAGAGACGCCGAGGAGAGGAAACGAAAACGAAGACGGAAACGGTTGTTGGAGAAACGAAAACGAGGCGGAAAATCGGCGACGACTTTAGACGATTCCACGGACGACGACAACGACAAAGACGAAGGCGGAAGGAAAGACGACGACCACCACGGGACAAAAGACAGCGCCGCCGCCGCGAGGAGAAGCGGACGCCGAGGCCGAAGCGCCGATCGTGACGCCAACAAAACCGGAGGCGACGGCTCCAAAAAGAAGGACGACCACCATCACAACCACGGCAAGAACAATCGCGACGACGACCACAGCGACGACGACCACGCACACAACGACGAAACCGACGACGACGACGGTCCGGAAGATTTTGGTCAGTTTGAAAACGACGAAGACTCGCTCGAAGAAACGGAACACGAGGCGTACTTCTAAAAATGTAAAACATACAAAACAGAGATCCGAGAGAGCGAGAGCGAGAGAGGATACGCCGCCCGCCGCCGTAGATATAAAAAGCTGTATTTAGAAAAGAAGAAACGCGCAGAAGTAATAACGAAGCGATAAGCTCTGTAAAGAACGACAATAACGGTACCATCGCGTTCGCACTATTCACAAAACCCACTAAAAACTCTACTACATGTGTTAAAAATGTTCCGCCGCTTTTCCTCTCTCTTTCGCGAACAGAAGAAGCCCTCTCTCTCTCTCTCTCTCTCGCTAGCGCGCGCGAACACACACACACCCTCTCTCTGCTACTAATCTACTCGTGTACACTACTACTGTTTGGAAAATAACAACAACGCGCATTTTTCACTGCCCTTGCATCTTCCCTAAAATAACCTGCCCGCTCTCCATGTATCTCAGCGCGCAATGGCTCAAACACGTCGCCTCGTACGAACTCAATTTCGAAGACGGCGACGTCACGCACTTTTCAAAGCACACGTTCGCTAACTGCGCCACGACTTCGTTGAACACGGCTTTGCGCTTTTCTTCTTCGAGGAACTGTTGCATTCGCGGGTCCATTTGTTGATGATCGGACATGATGTCGTGATGTTTTGATTCGTTTCTTGTTGTGTGCACAAAAACGCGCGTTTTTCTGTCGAGAAGAGAGACATTTTACGAGAAAAAAATCTTCAAAACAACAACTATAAAATGGATCCGGCCGCCATCCTGGAGCGAGAGCTCCGGGCGCAAGAGCGCGTGAACGACGGAGGAGGAACTGGCGCGCCGTCCTCGAGCGGTTCCATCATCTCTCGTCGGAATTCACACGGCGGCGGTTTTGGAGGACACATTCGCGACGACGATGAAAATGATTTCGAACGACAACACGACTTCAACTCCCCACCGAAAGGGAAAAGAATAAGCGCCGTCGACGTCGGCACGAACTCGAAGAATAAACATTATCCGCGAGCGGCGAAGAGCGGGAAATACGGGCGGGGTAGAATCGCGCGCGCCGTTCAGATTGGATTTGGCGTCAGAGAACCCGAGGACGGAGAAGATGGCGACGTGAAATTTGCCTTTAAAATCTTCTTTGGTCTCTTCCTCGCCTTGCTTTCGATGCTGGCGCGCGAAAACGCGAACGATTCCTACCGATGGCTTCAGCTCGAGAAACGAGCAGAAAAGGAACGATTTACGAGTTTACGAGTCGAAGGTGCGGTGAAAGAGTTGGAGAAGAACATGAACGGGTTCATAGAGACGATTTTGAAAGAAGCGAAGGAGAGCGCGGCGTCGGGCGAGGCGATTCGGTGTCCGCCGAAGCGAAAGTGTCCGCCGAAGCCGACGTGCGAAGAAGAGGAAGAGGAGGAAAGGGGAGGGGGAGAGTCTCAGAGACGCAGGCATTTGTTATCGTCCGGCGAAGACGGAGACGATGAAAGTAGCAGCAGCAGTAGCAGCAGTAGTGGTAGTAAACGTAGTAAAAGTAGCAAAGCGGCGGACGATCCGTTCTTGGACGATTTGATACCAAAACGAGGCATACACGATTTCAAGATTTTCGTCTACGATTTGAAACCTGAATACAACGTGGATTTAGTCAAGGACCAACCGAGGTGTCGCACGGATCAATACGGCACGGAAATTCGTTTTCACGAGAATTTGTTGCACCATTCGGTGCTAACCAACGATCCGGAGGAGGCGGAATTTTTCTTCGTTCCAATCTACGGCGAGTGTTACTTGTTCCGCGAGACGCAAAAGTCGGGCACGAACAACGCGATGAAGGTGACAAATTTATGGTATCGAGACGCGTTGAAAACGATTCAAACGGAATATCCGTATTGGAACAGAACGGATGGGAGAGACCACGTGTGGTCGTTCCCCGGCGCAAGAGGGCCGCATATTTTTAGAGATTGGAAGAAGCTGATTAAGAAATCAATCTTTCTCACGCCAGAAGGCGATCGGTCGTTTGGAGAACAGTTCAACACGTGGAAAGATATCGTCATCCCAGGGTTAGAACCAGATTCAGAGTTTATCGACGGTAAGTTGAGGAAACAATCGTCTCTGAAAAAAGATATTTTTGCGTTTTTCCGAGGCACGATCTTAAACAAAGCTGGAATATTGGCGTACTCGCGAGGTATTCGACCAAAGATGGAAGCGGCGTTTAAGAAACACAAAGACGTGATTTTCACGGAAGAAATTTCATCGTGTGATCGAGACTGTTATCGCAAAGAGCTAAGAAAATCCACATTCTGTTTGTGTCCGAGGGGATGGTCGCCGTGGACGTTGAGAGCGTACCAAGCGATGATGGTCGGATGCATCCCAGTCATCATCGCCGATGAAATCGAGTTGCCGTACGAAAACAGTTTAGATTGGACCAAGTTGAGCGTAAAAATCGCCGAAGTCGACGCCGAGAAAACGATTGATATTCTGAAGCAAATTCCAAAATCGGAAATCAAGAACAAACAGAAAGCGATCGAGAAAGTGTGGAAATCGGTCGCGTGGGGAAGCAATCCGAAAAAGTTGGACCCGATGGATGCAATGGAGTGCGTTTTGCACGAACTCGGTCGAAAGAAACGCGCGATGAAAGCGAGCATGCAGACGTTCTGGTTCGAGTAAAATCATTCAATAATTTAGATAAATGTAGTAAAATATAGCAATACAAGGTACCACCCGCTGAAGATGCGCGCGAGTGGAGAGAATAATAATAATAATAATAACGATGATGATGATAATGGTAGCGCTTTACGTCAGAAACCGTAAAAAACCTAACCCTAGCGCTCCAATCGAGACCAACGTCCCAATTCCATACCTGATGATATCATTCACCTTAATCTCTAACTGCGTTCGCATTGATTGGATCTCTCGATCCAACCGTAATTCGGTGCTCAAAAGCTTGTTATCGATTAGCGTCAAGTTATCCTGCATCCTACCTTTCTCCAAGTTCAAATCCAATCGACTCGTCTGGTTCATCTTCTCAAAGTTATACCGCAATTCCGACCGTATCTTCTCCGCCTCTTGCTTTAAATCTCTCTCCACGGTTTCCGATTTCACGTTCGCTCGTTCTATGCGCGCGTCCGAAATCATTTGATACGTCGCGAATTTGTGCCGGTTCCTCTGCGCTTCCACTTGCAACTCCGCGTGCGTCACGAAATCCGCCGCTTTCATGCACTTCATGAACATCTTGACCACCTCTTCCGCCTGTTGCTCGTTGAACGCGTTGTTCTTTTGCAGCTGACGCATGAGCGCGAGAGTGTCAATCTCACCGCCAGTTTTGAAGTGCAACGAAGCGTCGACGGATGATGCGTTTTTGTCGTCGTCTTCGTTGGCGGCAGAGAACGAAGAAGAGGTTGTTGAAAACGAGACCAAAAAACTTTGTCTTCTCCGCGACGACGACGAGTGAAAAGAAGAGAACCGATTATTCGTGGCGGAAGAAGAAGAAGAACAAGCGCGCGCGGCCGAGAGCGCTCGACGAAGCATAACGTTTCTCGAGATTTTGTTGAATTGGAAAGTGAAGAAATGTTCGTTAGAAACGCACGCGTCGTCACTTTATCGTCAGCACAACGCGTTCGATCGCGCGAACGACGACGACGACGACGACGACGACGACGTGTGCACATGCGAGCGTCCTCCTCCGCGTTGACTCCGCGCCGTTGCTACTTCGCGGCCCAGTCCGCGTCGTCTTCGTCGCCTTCCGAGAAGAAGAAGAAGAGAAAGCAGAGAAGGTCTTCTTCGTCGTCGTCGAAGCCGCCACCGACGGAGACGAGAAACAACGAGTTCGTCGCCGCGTCTTCGACGACGAGAAGGACGACGACGACGATAAAAGAAGAAGACGAGGACAAAGAAGAAGAAAAAAACGGATGGCGCGTGTTTGACGTCCGCGTCGACGCGGACGACGACGCAGGGAAGGACGATTTTACCATCACTCGGCCAATCGCGGAGAGAGTGTGCAAAGTGTTACACCTGAGTTTTGAGAGCGCGTGGCGAGCGCTTTGCGCTTTGGACGACGAGGAAGAAGAGGAGAAGACGCGTCGTCGTTTTTGTTCGATGAGAGTGTCGCGGAAATCGTGCGACGCGCGAAGAGCTGATTTTAAAACCGCCGCGAAGAGGAGTGGTGGTGGTGACATTGATGATGGTGGAAAGCGCGTACAATTTTCGTACGTGATTGACGTTTCGGACGCGTTCGTGGAGAGGTGCGGCGGATCGAGGAAGCGCGTGTTCGCGGAGAGGAAGAAAGTGGAACGGGCGAAGATGGAGGACGAAGTTGACGAGGAGGATTTTGAAAACGCGGAGAGAAACAATGTGGCGTCGACGAATGATGCAGGGTCGACGACGGAACAGAAGAAAAAAAGAACAGTCGTTATTGTCGGTTTAGGTCCCGCGGGATTGTTTTGCGCGTTGACGTTGGCGAGACAAAGCGCAGCGGATACGAAAATAATAATATTAGAGCGAGGTGAACCAGTAGAGAGAAGAGGAAAAGCTATCGGCGCTTTGTTTCACAGAAGACAGTTGTCCGAAACATCGAATTTGTGTTACGGTGAAGGCGGCGCCGGGACGTGGAGCGATGGAAAACTCACGACGAGGATTGGTAGAAACGGCGAGGAAGTGCGAGACGTGTTTAAAACGTTCGTGGAATTTGGAGCGCCGCCTGAGATTTTACAAATGGGAAAACCGCATCTAGGAACGGACCGAATGGTCAAAATTTTGCGGAACGCGCGAAATAAATTGGAAGAGATGGGATGCGAGATTATGTTTGATGAGACGTGTCGAACGGTCCTTGTTGATGATAACAAGGCAGTTGGTGTGACGACCGAGTCGGGGAAAACGATCGATGCCGAAGCCGTGGTTTTAGCCACAGGTCACTCCTCGAGAGCTTTGTTCGAACAACTCTCCAACGACGGCGTTTTACTCGAATTTCAATCCTTCGCGAGTGGTTTTCGCATCGAGCATCCGCAGGAGTTGTTGAACGAGCTACAATACGGCGCACGGTTCGCAAAAGAAGTCGATCGAGGGAAAGGTCGCATACCCGTCGCCGATTATAGAGTCGCGCACACGAACAAAGCGGATAATCGAGGCGTTTTTTCATTTTGTATGTGCCCGGGAGGTCAAATTGTCCCGACCTCGACGAATGTGCACGAGTTATGCATCAACGGGATGTCGTTCAGTCGTCGTCAATCGCTATGGGCAAATTCTGGTCTAGTCACGAACGTCAAGTTGGAAGATTGCGCGCCGTTCAACGAAGAACACGAGACGAAGCCACATTTGAGCGGCATTTTGTTCCAACGGGAAATCGAACGGAAGGCGGCTGTTCTAGGTGGCGGTGATTTGATCGTCCCCGTTCAAACCGCTCACGATTTTTTGCTCGGAGTTGTTTCGGACGAGAAATCTTTGCCGAGCTCCTCGTACCGTCTCGGCATTAAATCCGCCGATTTGACGACGTTGTACCCGAAACATCTCACCGAAACTATTCAGTTTGCGCTGAGAAGATTCGATAAGCAAATGCCGGGGTATGCGGGAAAAGAAGCGTTGATACACGCGCCAGAAACGCGAACGAGTAGTCCCGTGCGCATCGTCCGCAACTCGGAATCGTTAGAGAGCGAAAACACGAAAAATTTGTTCCCGATTGGCGAAGGCGCAGGGTATGCTGGAGGCATTGTTTCGGCGGCGGTCGACGGAATGTGCGCTAGTAAAAAAGTTCTATCTGTGTTGATGAAAGTCGTTTGAATAATAATAGCTACCTCGTAGTAGATTAGTGTAATAATAACGATCTGTAATATTAATATGATACATATTGTGTCTTCTTAGGAGTAGATTCTATCGAGATCTTTGCGAGCGAGAAAGTTACCTCCAACCACGGGAACCTCGCTCGTCCACTCCTTTTCCTCTTCGCTCAAGCCTTCGCCAATCGGCACGTACTCTCCCGCTGGTGCGTCGCTCCCGAAATTTGCATACCCTGGCGGCGCGTCTAAAACCTCGTCAGGAATGCACCCTAAAGTCCTCTCCATGATTTCGGTCACGGTCAAATTCGGCTCTTTCTTTCTGGAACCTTGTAACTGATCGTCCACTAGCCGTTTCCAAATCTTGGCGTTCGTGCATCCGGCAAAAATATTCTGAATCGAATGCATGAAATGCCTCGGCGCCGGGACTGGGCTTCCGTCTTTCATGGTTCCATTTTTACCTTGCGTCGCGTCGCAGTACTTGGCGTATTTCGCCAACAAGTCTCGCCTCGATTTGCACGGATTTTCCGATTCGCCAAACAACTCCACGTCAGCTCGAGACAATAAACCCCATGGGTCCGCGTGCGCTTGTCTGCCAATCATGACACCTTTGATCGTGTTTGCCGTCGCTTTATCGGTCGGTTGACATCTCAGTTGCGTCTTCACTTCCTCCAACGTCTTCACGCCTCCGTTCAAGAAGAACTCGCACTCTGGAAAATCTCTCGCCAATGCGTACACCCACTCGTGCCTCAAGGGCGGTATCGAACGATTTTGGCTCGGAGAAATTCCATTCAACAGCGCTTTTCTACAGTGCACGTGAAACCTTCGCACCGGTGATTTACTCACGATCGTCTCTACAAACTTATGCAACTCGTCGTACGAGTCGTTCCCGTCGACGCCAATCCTACACTTCACGGAAATGGGAATCCCGCCCGCGTTCTTCGCCATCGCGGCGCAACACTCCGCCACTAAATCCGGATCTCGCATTAACGTCGCTCCAAAACAACCTTTTCCGGCTACTTTTTCGCTCGGACACCCGCAGTTTAAGTTAATTTCGTCGTATCCGTGCGGCTTGGCTAAACTCGCCGAAAATCCAAGCGCGTCTGCGTCCGACCCTCCCAACTGCATCACCAACGGGTGCTGATTCAGCGTAAAATCTACGTATTTATTCCTCAGCTCTACGGGCACGTGCTTCAACGTCATGTCCACTTCCATTTCCGTCCACAGCCACACTCGCTTAGAGAGCAATCGACACAAATACCGAAAATGATGGTGCGTGTACTCCATCATCGGCGCAATCGACAACAGCGGTTGCGACGTCGACGGCGTGTTCTCCGTCTCCCTATTTTGCGACCATTTCGGCCGAGCGTGTTCCTCTAAGTAATCCCCCGGTATATTCAATCGTTTTGGCGTTAATATCGACTCTCCGGTTCGTTGGTTTTTCTCGTGCGCTTCTCTCGCTCTCTCTTTGCCTCTCTCGAAATTTTCGCTCTTGACCATTTTTTCCGTCCAGTCTCTCTTCTTCGTTCGTTTGGAAGAAGAACAAGACGAAGTATTCCCTCCTCCTATTCCCTCCGCCGCCGAAGAAGAAGAAAAGATCGGCGAGCACCCCTCTCCGCGAAAAGAGCGGAAGGAAGAGGAGAGTCGCTTCGTCCAACCAGAAGCAGACGACGACGACGACGACGACGACGGCGCGAACGAAGAAGGAGAAAGAAGCGCGACAAAACGCCTTTTACTCGCCGTCAAAAAAAGCGGTTTGGAATTGGAATCGCAAGAACGATGATGACGAGCGACGAAAACTGTTGTTTTCTTCTGCGCGCTGCTGCTGCGAGAAGAACGAGACACGGCGCCGTTGGAAAAAAGAGAACTCTTCGTGCACGTCGTCGTTATCGTCGTCGCGCAAAAGTGACGCATGCGTCGTTGTCAGCAATCAACGACGACTTTGCCTTTTGTCTTCAGTAAACTTTTTGTGACGTGGGGAACGCACGTCGGCGTCACTTTTTTTAATGTTTTCCGCCGCGCGCGAAACATCGACGACAACGACAACGCGCCCCGGGAGCTTTCCTTTTCGACGACGACAAAGACGCGTCGAAAGAAGAAACGTTTCGGTCCGAAGCGGCGCGGGAGGGGTAAAAGAAGATGAAGACGAAGACGACGACGCCGTGGCGAGCGTCTTCAAGAAAATCTACGTCACGAACGCCGGGAAACGAATAAAGTACGGCGTGTTTCAAGAGACCATCGCCGCGGACGACGAGAACTACCGGACGAAATACACGGAGGAGGAGAAACGACGGCTGAGAGAGGAAGCGG
>Ga0181599_1003230_pt1 | contig 13961 bp, 10 predicted proteins | sample 041ome_3_FD_148658 | JGI IMG/M metagenome (GOLD analysis project Ga0181599, IMG submission 148658) | Coastal salt marsh microbial communities from the Groves Creek Marsh, Skidaway Island, Georgia - 041405US metaG (spades assembly) | ecosystem: Environmental > Aquatic > Marine > Intertidal zone >...
TTCGGTCATCTCCATGAGTCTCAGCACCTTTTTTGACCGATCGCGCTTCCTTTACACAACGACATGCATCTTGATTGACGCGCTACGGGTATGCGAGAGGGGAGGGAGGAGGAGGGAGAGACAAAAAAATCAGAGGTATCGCCCGCGCTCTTACAGAATGTTCTTCCAGACCTTGAAATTCCAGCGCATTCTCCTGTTCCCATCTCCAGTTCCTTGTCAAAAGTTACGGGTAGAAATCATCAAAGGCCGGGGTAACAACGCATGCGGCAAAGGTAACAACGCATGAAATACCCTAAAAATTAGGGCTTTTGTGCGAGAATCCGAACGACGACGACGCACGTGCGGACACGACGCAGAGACAAGAGAGATATTGAGTTGCGATGTATCGCAATTTCTACACTTTCAGCGAGTTGTTGCAGCAACTTAACCCACTCAAGGAACAAAAAAATACGTTTTCCATTCAAGTTTAGCTCCAACTATTGAAATTTGAGAAAGTTCGATAACGCCTCTGATCGTCTTCATCGTTGTTCCCTTTCACAATTCCACTTCCTTGTCAAAAGTTACGGGTAGAAATCATCCAACGCCGGGGTAACAACGCAGAGGTAACAACGCATGAAATACCCTAAAAATTAGGGCTTATGTGCGAGAATCCGAACGACGACGACGACGACGACGACGCTCGAACGCGACGTGCGCGCCAGTCGTCGACGTGACGCCGCGGGCGCGCCGCGAGGCGACGAGGCGTGTGAAACACATCGTGTAGAGCGCGTTTGTACTTTGAGACGTCCAAACCCGGCACGCGACGATGCTCGATGGCGCGAACACGAGCGCGTCGCTGCGATTACACGCGACAATGCTCGATGGCGCGAACACGCGCGCGTCGCTGCGATTACACGCGACGATGCTCGATGGCGCGAACACGCGCGCGCGGAACGAGTATCTTCGCAACGGCGCCGAGCGGCAGCCCGACTACGATTCGTCGTCATGGATTCGGACGGCGCTGAGCGTGTCGGTGGAGCGGCGGGCGCTGGCGTCGTACGCGTACCCGCTCGCCTTTGTGAACTTGCTCTGCATTGCTTGGACTGTGCTGCACGAGACGGCGACACTGTCGAGATCGACGACGGAGATGCAAAGCTTGGACGGGGCGTACTCGCTGACGTTTAGTGCGATGGGTTTTTTGTTGGTGTTTCGGCTGTCGCGCGCGGCGGTTCGCTGGTGGGATTGCCGCGCGTCGTTCGGAGCAATCACGGCTGGAGTGCGGGATTTCGTGGATGTATTTTTGATTTATACCGATGGGTCGCGTGGGCAGGAGACGGCGCGGACGAGGGCGGCAGATGACGCGTGCGCGTGGGCGTGCGCGTTCGTGGTGGCGTCCAAGGCGTTCCTGCGCGGTGAAAAAGATGGCCCAGCGAGAGACGAGTTGATGGGTATTCTGAGCGATGAAGATCGACTCGCGATGTCGCGGGCGTCGCATCCACCGCTCTACGCGCTATCAATGTGTCGACGGTGCGTACGGAGGGCGTTTTGCGGAACGTCGTCTTCGTCGGTGGAGGCGGGTCGACGCGACGCGGCGACCGCCGTCGAAGAGGCGAGCGTACGAAGCGAGCTGAACAAGCAGTGTGAGTTTTTGGCGCTCCAAGTGGGTGCCTTAGAGCGCTTGCGATCGACGAAGATTCCAGAGGTTTACGTCATACACCTACGGACGTTTTTGCTCCTATACTTGATATCCATGCCGTTCGTCTTTGTCAACCGGTGGGGATGGGGCACGATACCAGCGGTACTAGCGGTTTCGTTTGCGCTGTTGGGGATCGAGGGCGCGGCGACGGAGTGCGAGATTCCGTTCAAGCCCGACCACATCAATCATCTCAAGATGGATGCGTACATCATGGGATGTTTTGCCAACGTTTCGTCGATTTTGGAATGGAACAGCGATCGCGCAAACGGCGAGCGACGCGGCGACTTGATTCGCGCAGACGTCGTCGAGGAGACGAAGATTGACGTCAAGAACTCCGAGTGTCGTCATGATTGATTCGATAGCGTCTACTAGTAGAAATATACACTGTACTGTACTAATATAGCGAGCTAACGCGTGTTCATTACAATTTATTTCTCACATTATTGCCCGTTGAATCTTTGCTTTTGAGCCGTTCATTCACGAGCGCATCCGGTGATGCGTCGTCTGATTCGAATTGGAAACGCCTGCGCCACGTTCCGCAACCCGCGTTTCGCGAATAGTACTGCGTCGCCGCATTCCAAGGACTTGAACACTCCAGGGGGCAGCTGCTGCGCGGCCGAATTCAAAAAACAGCGTCGAATGCGGTCATACCATCGTTCTGACTGAAATCGATGTAAGACGCACAACGATAGTTCTTCAAGAAGCTCTTCTGGAATGCACATGGGCGAGCGCGTAGAAATGACAATGCGAAGGTCCTCACGGTTCATTTGCCGCATGGCAAAGACGACCAGCTCGCAGAAAGTTTTGTTTTTCTCAAACGACAAGTACTGTTCTGCATCATCAAGTATAAGAAGCTTACGCACCGGCTCTGAACTAGAATGATTTTTAAGAGATAGAAATGAATCAAGTCTATTCTTCAAGTATCCGTCTCGCGTCTCATCATTCATTCCCCATTCGATTGTGTCCACTATGATCAAATTACCCATGTCTTGCACCCCATCGAGAATTTTCATGAAGTCGGCATTACCGTACAGTAGAACGCATTCGCATCCAATCTTTTCATAGAATGACCGCATGGCATTGAACCTCGTTTGGCATGTGTAAACGATGACAACCTTCACCCTGCCGAACTGCCTCTTGTAGTTCAATAACGTTTTAATGCTCGGTGAATGAGTTCCTATATGCTTGAGATCTGTGTTTTCGGCGCTCGCCACGAATGCAAGCGCCGTCATGGGATACTTCAAATGCACAATGGGTGCGTTCGAAGGTTCTGGGCACGGCACCAGACATGACTCAATCAACACAGCGAGCGTATGAGACATTCCTGAATTCTGAAGTCCGCAAACAACCGCGGAAAATGGTTCGGAAACATTCAAGTATATGTCACGGGGCGCAGTACTTGGTGCAGAAGGTATCAGTTCGCGTCCAATGTACGCGTGGTCGATACGCATATTCCGTTCTTGCGTCGTGACAAGCGTTGGATGCCTTTCGAGCACCGTTTCTAAGCGACGCGCATCACTAAACCTATCATAAAAGTAGTCGTAAAACGTTTCACTCGAACGGTCCGCCGATATCGGCTCCTCTGCACAAAGTGTGTCCTGCTCCGCTTGAGCCGAGTCTTCGTTTGTCGTAGCGTTGTCTGACGACGACGACGACAAGTCAATGTCCTCGACAGATAATGCGTCAAAATCATTTTCAATAGAAACAGGTTCACCCTTTTGTTTCTTCTCTTCGCGTTCATACAGCAGGCGCTGGTGCATCGTTCCTGTAATGTGCTGCTTGAAATTATTGTCCAGGACTGCTTTCGTCGGCCCCCGCACTTCGTGGTTACAGAGCCGGCACGTCATGCTCAGCATACTGGTCCTCGATGTGTCTAATTCATTGTGTGATTTCTTGATGTCGATACTCGCAACGCGCTTTAGCTTACTCTGAGTCGTCGCTTTGGCCGACAGCGCTGAGCGATGGCGCTGGCCGACCAGATGTTGACTCCAGTTGTTGAAGAACGTCGGCTCCTCACGCGCCGCTACTTCACCGCCGCAATCTCTGCACATGCGATAAAATGGGAATGACGCCTTATCCGAAGTCGCTTCTGGTCGCATCTTTTTCGCTTTTGCTGCCCGCTTTGCTCGCACCTTTTCTTCCAGCGCGTTTTGATGCTCAACGCTCTCCGTGTGGGCGTTCCACAATCTGTAAAATATCCTCTTTTCAGCGGCGTTTACTTCGGCACCACATACGGTGCATAAACGGTAAAACTCAAGTTTCAAACTACCATCGTTTGTCAACTCGCCACCCATTGCTGCGCCGAAAGAAAACGAACCGCGTGTCAGACCTTCTTCCTTCGTCCGAGACGAACACATATGGCTTTCACGTGTGCATCGTCGTAAAACGTACCGTCCTTGCCTCTATTTTGCTCTCGAGGTTGTTCGAAGCCGAACCCGGTAGTGTTATCGTCGTCATCGTCATCGTCGTTGTCGTCGTCGTTGTAGTCGAGAAAATCGGGGTGCGCCTGTCGAAGATGCATCTCGAAACGCTCGTCAACCTCGCGCTTGGACGAGGCAAATATGTCCTTGTTACAGATTGGGCAGTACTTCATCCACTCTGCATCGACATCGTTACTTATTGAATTCGCATCTTCTTCGCCAGCGCTCGCGTTAGCCTCGCTCGGAGTGGGCGACCAGCGCATGGGCGTCGCACTGTGAAGGGTTGCTCTCCTCCCGCGTGACATCACCTCGACTCGACGAGAGAAGGCAGAAAGACTATTTTTGGGTTGCAATCGGGACCGTGTTGGCTTGTTCGACAAACAGATGTCCGATGAAAAGCGTGTATCATACATTATATTGCTTTTCATTTATTTTATATGCTACTAGAGGTATCGGTAATCCGTTGACGCGCGTCGTGGCTCTTCGTCTACCGCGCCGACGCTCCTAAGCGGAACCGCTACTCCACGGCTTCAAGACTGGCAACAAGATTGCGATTAAGATTACGAGCAGTATAATCATAATGCAACACGCCCACTTGCGTGTACTTTTCTGATACATTCTCGCCTTGCGCAGCTCGACGTTACCTTGTTTGACAAACTCGACCGATTTGGACACGTGCATTTCGACGTTATCAATCATCTCACCCTGTGCTTCTACTAAGACGGACATGTCCAAGAAAACTTGGTTGAGCTCCAATAACTTACGTTCCAATTCGCGAATGGCGTAATGGCGATCCTGAATCTCGTTAACCGTGTCTAGGATCTGCCCTCTGCCTTGCTCTAAGAGCGCCGTCTGAAACATCGTTTCGCTTTCTCCGGTTTCAATTAATCGCTCCACTTCAGCGTCGTTCGCTTCTTGGCCAGTGACGGCAAAGTAGCGGCGTTCGACGATCTCCTTATACTCTTCTCGCAAACGCTCGCGCAAATTTTGAAACTCGCCCATTTGTTGTTTGAGCTTCGTTTTCATCGACGACGTCAAAGCGCTTCGCGTACGGTGCTCGCTGCTGCCTGTAACCACCACACCTGACGATATAGCTTTCGCGTTGTCCTCGTCCAGATTCTCTAATCGTAATTTCGTCTCGCGCGCAATCTTCGATACGCGCTCAATCGTACGATTCATGCGTTCTTGTCTTTCCGCCATTTCTTCCCCCTTGGTACTGCTCTTGGACGCCTCGTGCTCGGCGTTCAGTTCCGTGAGCGCTTCTCTAATCATCATCATGTTCTGCTTGATGACTTGAACATCCACGAAGAAGGTCTTCATCAAGTTTTCCACCGTTGACGCAGATGACGTTTCACCCGACGACGCATCGTTTGCGTTTCCAACTCCATACGCATCGTACTCTTCGACTCGTCCTCGTTCAACGTCCACAACCGCCGCGCCTCTCGTCGTCGTCGTCGTCGTCGTCGTCGTCGTCGTCGGGTTCGAGTCGTACACGTTGGACGACGACCCCCCGATGGTTGCTAACAAGTCATTCATCGCCGCGTTTCGAAGACAACCCTCGCGACCGTCGCGTTGTGACGACCGTCATATGTGTTGTGTCCCAAAAAGGCACGCGCCAAAACAAAACAAAACAAAACAAAACAAAACAAAACAAGACACCACGACGACGACTGCACGACCGTACTCGCCCACGCGCGTGTATCTGAGCCACCCACGACGACGACGACGACGACGACGGCGGCGATGACGGCGATGACGGCGCGAGTGGTGACGTCGGCGACGGCGTCGAGGTTGCCAGCGAAGCGTGGAACGCGCGCACGCGCCAACGCCGGCGCGTCGCGTGGGGAGCCCGCGGGTGAAGGCTATCTGCCCGGGACGATGGCGTCCGCCGAGGAAATCCTCGACGTCGTGATCGATAGGCGCTCATTCAAACCAACGTCGGAGGCGTGTCCGTTTTGCGTTGAAGCCATGGTGAAAGAGAACGGATCGAAATGTATTGGCGTTTGTCGAAATCCGCAAAACGTCCCAGGACCCATTTTTCAACCGCACGCGATGCAAACCGTCGAAGACGTCGTGACTCTAATTATCACCGCCATGCGCGACAAAGACGTGCCAAGACGTGATCATGGGGTGCAAGTGTTGTGGGAATACGCAGTCGAGCACGGAAACATGGAGCGCTCGCGATTCTTTGGGTATTCGAGCGACATGTATCACTTCGACCACTTTATTGGCAAGGCGTTGTCGACGTACGACCAGTTCGTCTACAACACGGGACATACGATTAAAACGGTGTCGACAATGTCCGATGGTCGAACGCGAGTAGATGTTGATTTGTTCGATCGCGTGGGTGCTAAAAGCGAGTGGATTTTCATCATGGTGAAGCGCACTTTTGGCAAATACGAAGGGTGCATCCAAGCGCACCGCATCGTGAAGAGCGACTTTCCGCGATTGGAGGAGATTTAATTTTAGCAGTGAACGCGCCCAAAATCGAGCAGCGCGTATAGCATGACACTTAGCGCACACAGTAGAAAGAGTATTTCGTATGTTATTATCATCAAATGAAAAATGAGAAATGAGAACACGCGCCGGCGGCGCCAACACCCCAAAGCGTGGCGCGCGGCGCGCGGCGCGAGCTCAGGGTCCGATGGCGACGGAGGACACCATGTTGGCGGCGGCGCCACCGTTCGCCACCGAAGCGCTCGCACAAGTCAAAATCGCAGTTCCCGTCGGGGTGAACATGGTCGCGAGCACGGTAAGAGACTTCATCACACTCGCCTTCTTGGGGCGTCTTGGACAGTCAGTCGAACTCGCAGCCGCAGCGTTAGCGGGAACGCTCATGAACATGACTGGTAAATCTATCATCGTTGGATTATCCACAGCGGTGAACACGCTGGCCGGGCAGGCGTACGGGGCGGGGTCCTACGCGCGAGTCGGCTTCGTCGCGCAGCGCGGCGTGGTGATTTTGACGACAGCGACGTTGCTTCTGTCATCTATTTGGTGGCACGCCGAGGCTGTCCTACTGATGCTCTACCAAGATGGTGACGTTGCATTTGCCGCGGGAAGCTACACACGCGGGCTCATCCCTGGTATGTTTGCGTTTGCGTGGAATCTGTGCGCGCAGGCATACTTGCAGTCGCAGGCCATCACCGGTCCGCAAGCCGCGGCGGGAATCGCCGCCACGATTTTACACGGACCAATAAACTATCTTTTAGTTTATCATTTCAAAATGCAAGCTCTTGGTGTTGCTTTGGCCACGTCCGTGAGCACGGGCATCGTTTTGGCTGTGAACTCGGCGTACATTTTCATTTTGCGATATTCGCCGGCGCTACGTGAAGAATGCGAAATTTTAGCGCACAAACGCGATGCGTGTGCACCCGCATGGAGTCGAGATGAGCTGTTTTGTGTCAATGGTGCGAGAGAATTTTTAGAGCTGGGTTTGCCCGGCGTGTTTATGATGTTGGAGTGGTGGGCGAGTGAGTTATCCATCCTTCTCGCGGGCTTATTACCATCGCCAGCCGTCGCCGTCGCGGCGATGTCGATTTACCAAACCACGGGGAGCTTGTCGTACGATATGGCTCATGGTTTCGCACAAGCTGCGTTGACGAGAGTGAGTCACGAGCTTGGCGCTGGCGCCGCCGACAAGGCGAAGCACGCCGCGTTTGTAGCGACGACGCTAATTCTTACCGCCTCGCTTTTTGTTTCATTTATGATTTATTCTTTTAGAGCAGAGTGGCCGACATTGTTTACGTGTTGGGATTCGGTCAATGCTCTTGCGAGTAAGCTGCTTGCAGTTCTCGCGGTGTACGTTGTTTTCGACTCATTGGGGTGCACGTGCACTGGCGTTTTGCGCGCGTGCGCCATGCAAAAGGTTGGCGCCCAGGTTGTCATTTTTTCTTACTACGTCATCGGTATACCGATCTCGTTGTTTTTAGCATTCTATAATGAGATGGGTCCGGAAGGTCTCGTACTCGGTAGTCTGATTGGGACAATAGTGCACGGCGCGCTTTACGTCGCGCTGATTTCTCGCTTTGATTGGGTCGCTCAAAGCGAAAGCGCGTTGGCACGCAGCCAAATGCACGTCAATCGCTCCGCTGCCGGCGACGTCGATGAAAAATCATCCACGACGCCTGCATACGGCGCCACGGTGTGACGCGCCACGCACCAGTAGGTGTGATTCCGTCTTGTAATCCATTGTATCTCTGTGTGTTGACATCTCCACCAATCAAAACGCACGTTCGCCCGCGCGTCGTCCTCGCGCACCAATGAAATCACGGCGTCGATGTCATCGCCCCTCGTGATGCGGGCGTGGTATTTATGTATGCACGTACGCACACACCCACACGGCGATCGCATGGCCTCGAATACGACACACGTGCATCCCACACACGTGAATACTTTACGACACACGTGCATACCACACACGCATGGTCGACTACGACACCCCGACCGATGGATGCCGCGCCCGCGCGCGACGACGACGACGACGACGACGACGTGATGGGTGCGTTCGGAACGACGACGCGACAGTGAACGACGCGACCATCACGACCATGCGTGGATTTGCAAAGTTACGCACGTTTGCGCTCGTGGCGATCGTGTCCGTGCTGTGCCTCACCAATGGGTGCGCTCGAGGTACGACGACGACGACGACGAGGACGAGGACGAGGACGGCGCGCGGAACTGCGAGACGATGAAGATGTTTCCATGGATCAAAGCCGCGGGGGTGGTGATGGGCGCGTGGGACCTCATGACGACGATGACGACAGGGGATGACGATGAAAATGATCGTGTGGTTGCAATCAATCGCGTGTGAAGCGTAGACTAACCAAGCGCGACGCGTGTTTTCGCAATCGATACGCAGCGTACGCGGATGAAGGCGGCGACGGCGCGGCGACGCGTACGGCTCCGGATTTCAACGCCGGTGCGGAAACTTTCGAGTTCCAAGCCGAAGTGTCTCGTTTAATGGACATTATTATCAACTCTTTGTACTCGAATAAGGATATTTTCTTACGCGAGTTGATTTCCAACGGGAGCGATTCGTTGGACAAGATTCGCTTCTTGTCGCTGACGGATAACTCTCAACTCGGCGAAGGTGACGCCGCGGAATTGGACATTCGCATCAAAGCGGACAAGGAACGCAAGGTTTTGACGATTCGTGACAAGGGTGTGGGTATGACGAAGGACGACTTGAAAAACAACCTCGGGACGATCGCCAAGTCTGGAACGTCCGCCTTTCTCGACCAAATGGCAAAGGGCGGCGACATGTCTTTGATTGGCCAATTCGGTGTGGGTTTCTACTCTGTCTACCTCGTCGCGGATTTCGTTGAAGTGCGTTCGAAACACAACGACGACCCGAAGCAATGGGTGTGGCAGTCCAAGGCGGATGGCAACTTTGCCATTTCTGAAGACGAAGGCGAGCCGATTGAGCGAGGCGTCGAAATCAACATCTACTTGAAGGAAGACGCGCAGCAATACTTGGAAACGTCCACGCTCGAAAATCTCGTGCACCGATACTCTGAGTTTATCAACTTCCCTATCTACTTGTACTCCTCGGAAGAGGTTGCCGAAGAAGTCCCGGTTGAAGATGACGAAGACGAAGATGCCGACGTCTCCGCCGACGCCGATGAAGATGATGACGACGACGAAGATGCCGACGAAAACGATGATGAGGAAGAAGACGACACGCCAAAAACGAAGACGGTGTACAACACCGTGTGGGACTGGAAGCGCTTGAACGACAACAAGGCCATCTGGCTTCGTTCGTCCTCTGAAGTTGAAGAATCTGAGTACTCAAAATTCTACCAAGCTTTGGCCAAGGATTCTAGCGCACCGCTCACGTACTCGCACTTCAAGGCTGAAGGTGATGTCGAGTTCAAGGCGATTCTTTTCATTCCGGAAGTTGCGCCGTCTGATTACTATGACAACTACTACAACCGCCCTTCGGCTTTGAAGTTGTACGTCCGACGCGTGTTCATCTCTGACGAATTCGACGAGTTGTTGCCCAAGTACTTGAACTTCATCAAGGGTATTGTTGACTCCGATACGTTGCCGTTGAATGTTTCTCGCGAAACTCTTCAACAGCACACGTCGCTCAAGACTATCAAGAAGAAGATTGTCCGCAAGGCGCTCGACATGATTCGTAAGCTTGCTGAAGAAGGCGCGGATGCCGAGGATGACGAAGTCGCCGACGACGCCGCGGACAAGAAGGACGAAGAATCGAAGTATGAAAAGTTCTGGAAGCAGTTTGGCAAGTCCATCAAACTTGGTATCATCGAAGACGCGAGCAACCGCACTCGTCTCGCCAAGCTTCTTCGTTTCAAGACGTCCAAGTCTGACGGCAAGCTCGTCTCGCTCGAGCAGTATGTCGAGCGCATGAAGGAGGGCCAAAAGACCATTTACTACATCACCGGTGAGTCCATGGATGCCCTCAAGAACTCGCCGTTCCTCGAGAAGCTCATCGCCAAGGATCTTGAAGTCATCTACTTTACCGATCCCATCGACGAGTACACGATGCAAAACCTCACCGAATTCGACGACTTCAAGTTCTCCAACGCCTCCAAGGAAGACTTGAAGTTTGGCGACGCGGATGACGACGAAAAGTCTCGTTTCAAGAAGACCAAGGAAGCGTTCAAGACGTTCACCACGTGGTGGAAGAGCAAGCTCCCTGATGACGCCGTCGAGGCGGTGAAGGTGTCTAACCGCCTTTCCACCACTCCGTGCGTCGTCGTGTCCTCCAAATACGGTTGGTCAGCTAACATGGAGCGCATCATGAAGGCGCAAGCCATGGGCGACGAATCGCGTCTCCAGTACATGCGTGGCAAGAAGACGTTAGAAGTGAACCCGCGTCACCCGATGATTGCGGCGCTCAAGGCGCGCGCCGCGTCGGATCCAGACTCGGTTGAAACTGAAGCGATGGCCAAGTTGATGTACGAGACGGCGATGTTGGAGTCCGGTTTCAGCTTTGAAAAGCCGGGCGAGTACACCGCTCGCGTGTTCGACATGATTAAGACGAGCTTAGGTGTTGAAAAGGATGCGGAACTCGTCGACGAGACCCAATTCCACATCGTTGAAGAAGAAGAAGAAGAAGAAGAAGAAAAAGACAGCGAAGAAACCGAAGAGGCCCCGAAGAAGGACGAACTCTAAATGGACGCGGGCGGCGGCGCGCGTTGAATTTATTCATTTTTGAGTTTGTTTGGTGCGTACACGAGCGGGCGCGAGCTAAAAAATGGTATAATAAAGACGCAAATCGTACAACCGAGTAGAACTTTAATGATAACGACAAATGTCGATGACCATCAAATGCACCACACGCGCGGCTTTGCTAAAAACTACTACTACTAATACCCCGAGGACATCTCCACGTCTTGAAATGGACGAAACGCCACGGCGCGACGATTCGCGCGCTTGCGATACATCAAGATGCCTACTCCCACACCCGACGACACGCCGAGCGCGATAAGCACCATAACGATCGCTAGCACGCCGCCATTTAACGGCGAGCGACCGGTTTTAGAACTAACTTCTGGTGACGAATCATCCTCAATGTAGAGCTCGGCGCCGTTGCTCGCGGGCGAGCCTTGGTTTTCGCCGAAATCACAGTTGATGGCTAAAATATCGCGTCCGATGAGCGACGTCGGAAGCGGGCACGCGATTGGATTATTCATGAAACCCACGCGCATATTCCTCACGTTCGCATAGTTTTCAAGCCACTCTGGCGCATTGGTGAATGCATTTCGCGATAATTCCAAAGCGTTATCTCCCCACCACCCCAAGCCACCCGCGAAAATGTTTCCAAAACGCGTGGCGTCCGGGACATCGCCGCTGAATTCGTTAAACGACGCATCAAAGTAACGCAGATCCCACACAGGAGTCGTTGTTGCGTTGAGCATTGGTCCATGAAAACGATTTTTGAACAAAAGAAGCACTTTGAGTCCGCTCAACGTCGTGAGCGTTTCCGGCACGCCTCGTTCGTCAATGTCGTTGTACGCCGCGTTTAGATATTCCAACGAAGCCCCAGGATTCGCATGTGCAGAAGTGACGCTCAACTTTGTCAGCGCGTTGCTAGATAAATCCACGTATGTTCGATTGGGATTGTCGTACAGTCCCGCCGGCACTTCACCGCTAAGATTGTTGCCTGACAAATCGATTGAAAGCAGATACGGTGCAGCCGCGAGCGACGACGGAATGACTCCCGTCAACTCGTTCGCCTTCAAGCTTAATTCGCGCAACCGAGAGTTAGAAAAACTATCGGGAATACTTCCGTTCAACGCCAAATTGTTTAAAAACAAGAATTCCAATGTCGGAGAACTGACATACGACGATGGAATTGAGCCCGTGATTGCCGTCGTCGAATATTGCGTGCCCAAGCTTACGAATCGCATCGGCGTCTCTGGAGGCAAATCCGGAAGCGTTCCGTTCAAGTAATTGTGCGCTACGTTGATCGTTTGAAGATTTGGCATGGCGAGCACACACGCCGGCACAGCGCCTTGGATGTTCGTCGCCATGGCTGTGATTTCAATCAAGCTTGCCGGCGCGCCCGCGCACAAATCGTCGAGCGCGCGCGCAACTGCGAGCGACGTAAACGATACATCGATCGATTTCAAACTCGTAAGCGCCCCGAGCACGCCAAACGTGCTGCTTTCTCCTGGTAACGTTACGTTTGGATTGTTACGTAGATTGAGCCGCTCGAGCGACGAGCCAAGCGCGACAAAATCAGCCGCTCCGAGCTCGCACGCCATCGCCTCGCCGCTCAAATCGAGCTCGACGATTTCGCCCGACGCCGCACACCGCACACCCGGCGCGTGGCATGGATCCGTACCATTCGTCCTATATTCGCGCCAGTTCTTTTTACACGCGTCGGCGCAACATTTATCAAACAACGCGTCCAGCGCGGTCTTCTGCGGCGGCGCGAGCGCTCTCGATGCGGGTACTTCGAACGCGCGAATCTGAAACGTCGCCCCATGTCGAGACCACGCGTGCACGGCGACTCGAAACGTCTTCCCATGCCCCACTTCCGTCGTGGCGTTGATATCGTCCCGCGAAATGAAGATCTCGTCGCTACCCGCGCCGTGAACGCTCCGCCAACGCCACGTGACGTCGCTCGGAGCATCGCACGCCGCCGTCGCATCAACACACGGCGGTAACACGTACAAATCTGCACATCACGACACTCCGTCAGTCATCACATACGAGCTTGTCGCGCATCATCCATCGCGTGGTCTTCGCGTCTTCGCCTCGAGTCGTCGCGTACCCGCGTCGCCGTCCATGACATCCAACACCACATCCACATCACTCGCGACACTCGCGAGATCAAACCCATAGTACGCATACGCATCATGCGCCGCGCTCGTCACCGCGCTCATCACCCCCGTCGACGCATTCAACATCGTCACCGACGCATTCGCGAACGCCACGCCGACGCTCGACGCCTCAACCGCCACCGCGAGCGCCGACGCGACCGCGACCGCGACCGCGACTGCGACCGCGACGACGTGCGCCGCCGACGCGCGTCGTCCCCATCGCCGCCATCGTCCCGTCATCACTCGCATGCGCATGCGCGTGCGCGTGCGCATACGCATGCGCATACGTCGTCGTCGTCAGAGTGAGGTGCGCCAGTGTGCGTTGCACTCAAAAATCCATCACCAGGCGAACCGCCTCGACCGATCGATCGATCGAGCACCTCCCACCGATCGAGCGGGTTGATGTGCGCGCGCGCGCGCGTGCCTCATGTGAACGAAAATCGCCTTTTGTATGTGCGCGACTGGCTGTACTTTTACCCATCGTCGTCGTCGTCGTCGTCGTCACCATCGTAACGCCCATGGATGTGTCTCGACACTTTGTCGACACGACACACCACGCCTCGGTGC
>Ga0181599_1003263_pt1 | contig 13858 bp, 14 predicted proteins | sample 041ome_3_FD_148658 | JGI IMG/M metagenome (GOLD analysis project Ga0181599, IMG submission 148658) | Coastal salt marsh microbial communities from the Groves Creek Marsh, Skidaway Island, Georgia - 041405US metaG (spades assembly) | ecosystem: Environmental > Aquatic > Marine > Intertidal zone >...
GACACGTCTTTGATCATCACAAAGCGGCGGTCATCAGCCAGAAATTTAATCTCGTCATCGGTTAGTAATCGCCGGAAAGGGGCAGGGCATTCATATAAACCAAGTGGCAAATCATCTGGCAGGTTGTCGGTCGCCGCGGCAAGCGCGGTTCGAAAATGATCAAACCCCTCATTATTCCTGTCGAGGCGATTGCTGACAAGCACAAGACCATCAATGCCAGTTTTAGCCATCGCCAGCAATTCAGCCGCCTGATCGGACGCGTCGTCAGCAATATGACCCGATGCAACAACAGGCACCCTGCCAGAGACGGCTTTAACGGTAAATCGGGCAAGCTCTGTTCGTTCTGCAAGCGTTAGAAATTGCATTTCGGATGATTGGCAAACCGCAAAAAGTCCTTCTGCACTTCTCTCAAGATACCAATCAATCAGTGCCTCAAGACTGCCCCAGTCAATCGCCCCCTGATCGTCAAAGGGGGTTAGCATTACCGGGATGATTCCCTCAATTTTTTTCTTCACCTGCGGCTGCTTTCTTAATTATGAAAAGATGCTCAAAACCATAGCCTGCGCACAGTTTCAAATAAATACATCTTTTATGGCTGTGGGGCATGCGCTTTTCCCTGCCGCGTTTTAATGCCTTAATCACGCGTGAATGATTTGCCAAAAACCGCCCAAAAGCGCGTTCAAAATCTGCTGTCTTGAAAAAGAGTGAGATAGTTTTCTGCGCGTTCAACATCATAAAATTCTGATGCCTTATTCTCATGGAGTGCGCTAAGCGCTTTGGCCGCCCAGATCACATTATTATCAAGTGCCAACAGTAAATAATCTTTTGCCTTTGCATCATCTTTTTCAACGTCATCGCCCAAAAGATACGCCACACCAAGCGCAAAATACCCAGCTGGATAGGCGAATGACGCCGATTTATGAAAAGATGATATTGCGCCCTTTGAATCACCATCGCGCAATTGGCCACGGCCAAGCTGCAAATAATAACGCGCTCGGTCTTGTGGTTTTGTCGCAGAAGCGATGGCAGCGCGGCAGGCGTTGATCAATTGGTTTGCGCGAATATCTTGAAATTCAACCGGCTCAGACTGGCGTAACGGATCGGACGCTAATGCCCCCAAATCATCACAGCTTGACCCTGGCTGGTCTGAAGCAGCGCTGTTGCTTGGTTCAGCCAAGATCAGCAAGCTGGCAATCAAGATGACAAGCCGCATTTTTCCAGCCTTTGGGAATTGTTTTGGTGATTATTACCATATTCGTGCAGGTCAGTTTAAGTGCCGCTAATGCCAAGTCAACAGCAGCCTTTGTGCCGCGGCTTGTAAGATTCCAGCCGCACCATTGTTTTGGCAATTTCTTGATGGCCAATTGAAATTGGCGGGCATATGCCCATTTAATACAGATAAACAGTCAAAAGGTGTGATGATGACGGCTCGGAAGTTTTTCAGCATTGGCGTAATCATAATGATGAGTTTCCTTGGCGCTCAAGCATTTGCCGCGGGTAGTGATGATTATGCGGCGACCGCGGCCAAGCCAGCGGCCTACAACAAAGCGCTGGCTCTGATTAAGGATAAAAATTACGACCAAGCCATTGTGAAGCTAAAACAAGCTGAAGTTTCGGCCAACAAAGACGCCGATATCCAAAATTTGCTGGGGTTTGCCCATCGCAAATCGGGCGAGCTGGACGAGGCGGCAAACTATTATAAATCTGCCTTGGCGCTCGATCCAAAGCATAAGGGCGTGCTGGAATATCAAGGCGAATTGTTTTTGATGCTTGGTGATAAGGTTAGTGCCGAAAAAAATCTGCAAAAGCTGGATAAGATTTGCTGGCTTGGTTGCAGTGAATTGGATGATCTTCGCACCGCCATCAGAAATTATAAGCCATAAGCAGCTGGATTTTGCACTTGCTGGATTTTGCGCTTGCCTGATTTTGTGGCAGGGTCATGATTGCAACGCAAATATGTGTGCCAATTAACGATTGAGATGACAAGGGAGATCAATTTGCCCATAGACCCGTTACCGCAGAACCGGCTTGGTAAGGTGATTATCGTCATTTCGATCATGTTCGTCTTATTGTTTGCATCGGCCATGTTGATGCATTGGCTTGATAATCCTGAAAGCCTGAACCCGGTATTTGGCTAGCCTGTTTCTGTCTTGTTCGCCCAAAGGCCATTTTGGCTTTGCTTTGTTAAAATTTACCGCCACGGCCAGCCGATGTAAGGATTAATCAATTGCAGCTTTCCATTCTGATTCATGCCGCCAATATCGGTTTCATGGTTATGTTTTCGGCCGTCGTTGCGCCGACCGTTTTCAAGGTGCTATCGCAAAAAGCGGCTGGTGCTTATCTTCGGAAACTATTTCCAAGAATGTTTATGTTTGGATTTATTACCTCAAGCTGTGCCGCGCTTGCCGCATTGGCTGATAGCCATTCACCCAATGCCACCATTTCGGCGTTGGTTGCCTTGGGGTTTTTGGGCAATGCTTTTATCCTAACCCCGCAGATCAATAAATATCGCGACGCGCTTCTTGCTGGTGATACCGCTGCAAAGGCAATGTTTGGCCGGCTGCATTTGGTATCGGTTTCGGTGTTTCTTGTGCAATTACTGGCAAGTGGCTACATCGTCATAACGGCCTATTTATCAAGCTAGCAATCAATCATCATCGATCATTTGTGATTGGGTAAAACCCTATTTCTCGCCTTTTCGGCAAATCTTACCGGCGTTTGTTTGGAACGCGCGAATTGAAATCAGCTGGCCGTTTTTTAATCCAATTGATAAATTTGGCAATTCTTGGATGCTGCCGCAGTGCGTCAATCGAATGATAATCTCTTGCCAATTCGGCTTCGGTCAAACTTGCATGTATTTCTTTGTGACAGATATGGTGTAATAGAACCGTCTCACCGGTTTTTCCGCCTTTTAGTTTTGGAATCAAATGATGTTTTGATTGCGCAACATTGGCAGGAATCGACCGAAGACAAAGCGGGCAAATCGGATCATCCATATCGTTCAAATTTGTCTCCTGAAATGCTGTCTGTCTTTGCGCTTGCCAGCAAAATTGGTTTGGATGCTGATTACAAATTATAACGCTTTCCAACCATTATAGCCTTGGTGACGTCCATGCTTCAATCAAACCAAAGCGATAATGCTGCCAGCGGACAAACGCCAATGATCAAAAACCCGTTTTGATGATTATTTTGAGTCGGATGATGGCAGCATGTGCTATGTAACGCACATGAAAACGCAAACAAAAAATCAAAATGGTGGATGGGCAGGCAAAGCGCAGCGAAAGCAGCAAGCCGGCTATCTGAACAAGATCGCAAAGCAGAATAAGGGCAAGAATCTTTTAGCACCCGAAAAGACCGATCAAGCTGCAAAAAATTAACCCAACTCAAAATGGAGATGGTTATGGTGTCATCTGTGATCGGACGCAAAAGCCGCATAGATAATCGGATGTTTTGGCATCATAACTAACATGCACCCCGCGCAATGGTGGCAGATAGGGCGGCTTGGTATTGCGAATACATTTATCGCAGCCCTGATTTTCATAAATGAAAAATTGGCGTTGCAGATAAATCCACTCAGATCCACGAACCGGCTTTGGGGCAACAATCTCTGACAAAGGGTCTCACTCGGTTTCATTGCTTTGGCGGCGGCCAGATATCCGATGAATGCCAACCAAAATTAACATCATATTCGGGTCATCATATTCGGGTCATGTCAATCTTGGCGATATCATTATGGGGATGGCGGTTTATTTTGCCAGCGCAATGACGTTGCCTTGGCTGGTGATTTATGTGTTATTGATAGTATGTGGCTTATGGCTGCGGTTTTAGATGGTGATATGAGGTTCAAATGAAAATGAAATTTCGCGCCGCGTTTTTGGGGCTGAATTATATTGCGACAGTGGTGGCAAGCCTGACGATATTGGTTTCAGAGCAGTTTTCATTTGGTGAAAAAGCTGTCTATGGTACAAGCGCAATTTTGATCGGCATGGCCATTCGTAATTTTGTGCAAATCCGAATGCCAATCGAAGAATAGGCGCCAGCCCTTTTTGGAGGCTCGCATCAGCCATTTATGTGTTTGCAATCGTTACAGCCGGCGCGCCAGCGCATCATAGGCACGCGAGCTAAGCAACCGGCGAAGAATCATCATTAATGTCGTGGCGGTGGTGACGCGGTATCGCAGTTTTGGCCGTTTTGCCGTGGCTGCATGCATCACCGCCTTGGTGACGGCAACCGGCATTAATTCAAAAGTATCTGGTGGTGGATTGATGGCTGATAGGCGCGGTATGGCGATGTCTTCATACCAAGATTCGCGGGCGGCACCCTTCCAGCTGATCCATTGTTTGAATTGTATATAGGCATTTTCCCTGATCCGGGTTCGAATAGGCCCGGGTTCAACAAGGATTAAATGAATATTTGTTCCGTGAAGTTCTAGCCGCATCGTGTCGGTTAGTCCCTCCAATGCAAATTTGGTGGCATTATAGGCACCCCTGAATTTCAAAGGCGCAAAGCCAAGAACCGATGAATTTTGAATAATGCGACCCTGTTTTTGTTTGCGCATCTGCGCGATGGCAAGCCGTGACAAAGTATGCCAGCCAAAGAAATTCGCCTCGAAAATTGCCCGCAAGGCATCTGTTGGAAGATCTTCAACAAGCGCCGGAATGCCATAAGCGCCATTGTTGAACAAGACATCTAGATGCCCATTGGTAAATTCAAGTGCATCAGCAAAGCCTTTGATGATGCTCGTCTCATCTTCATAATCAATACAAATGCTATGGATTTTATGGTGATCGCGCATGATTGCACAATCCGCTGGCTTGCGACAGCTGGCAATAACTTTCCAGCCGGCATCACGAAAGGCAAGCGCCGAATCAAGGCCAATGCCGCTTGAACATCCGGTGATCAAAATTGATTTCATGGTGATAGCCTTTTTTGATCGGGTTTCGGTTTTGTGCAGTCAGTCTTGGCGTCTAGTTAGGGTCTATACCTAATTTTCCGGTCATGCCATGGATTTCAAGCTGCGCCGCGATCCAGCCATTCTCGATTGATTGCGCAATCAGCGCATTGATAAAGGCAATTGAATCCGCTTTGCCCTTGGCGACGCCGATTGATTGCTTTACCGCGGTAAAGGGAGGATCGATCATCCGAAGGCCGCTATGATTGGCTAAGTCTTCAAGAAGCTTTGGTTTCAGACTGGCCAGAACATCGACCTTTTCTTCAAAAAACAAATCATGCGCTGCTTGAATTGATGACGCCCGAATAATCTGGGCTTGGCTGAAATGATCGGTAAGCCACAGATCATAGGCGCTTCGCTCGGAAACGGCGATTTTTGTGCCAGCCCGATCAACATCATCATTGGTCAAAAAATCATCATCATGACGTACCAGAAAATTGGCTTCGATCACAACATAGGGGTGACTGAAATCCAGCGTTTGGGCGCGTTCAGCCTCAAAGGCGATATTGCCGATATCCCAGATATCCTGATTGACGGCATCGGCCAGTTTCCCCGGTCGATCAAAGCAAATCAATTCGCAAGGCAGGCCAAGCGTTGAGGCAACAAGATTGGCGATATCGGGCGAAATCCCCTGCGGGCTGCCATCAGCGGCAGTGCCCGATACCAGCAGGAAATTGCTTAAATTAATGCCGGCACGCAAGACACCCGTTGGTGCCAATTGCTGTTTCACCACATCTGATACAAACATAAATTCTCTCCAAGATCGGGCGAATAGGGGGCTTAATGCAGATTGCCAAGCAATAGACCGCTCATAAGCTTGTCAACGGGCGCGCGGTCATCGGTTAAAATTGGTAACTGCTGATTGGCACTTGCTGATATTAGCTTGGTATTTGGCCAACGCCACCAGCTTCTTTCAAAGCCATTTTCGGCATTGATGAAATCATCTTCAAGCGGGGTGTTTGTGCCAACAACAATAAAGGTTGTTCGCATGCCTTGCTGTCTTGGGTCAGGTTCGAACCAGACTTCAACCTTGTCAAAGGAACGCTGCAAGGTTTTGACATAGGACAGCAAAAATAGTGGGCGTTTGGCATTATCGACAACATTCACCAGATAAACGCCATCATCATGCAGCCGCCGCGCAACAAGATCATTAAATTCCTGTGTGACCAGATGTTCGGGGATCGAGATATCATGGAAGGCATCGCCAAAAACAAGATCAAATTTCACATCATCAGCCAGTTTATTCAATTCATATCGGGCATCGCCATGAATGACTTTGGTTTGTGATCCATCGGGCGAAAACCATAATTTGGCCTTGGCAATATCGGTCACTTGCGGGTCAATCTCGGCAATCGTTATATCGGCTTTGCCCTGATATTTTGCAATCCAGGCGCGTGGCAACGAAAACCCGCCACCGCCAATGAAAAATGATTGTGGTGGCCGATCGCCAAAACGAAGGCTGATATATTCATCAACAAAATGGACATAAGGCGAATGCAGCCGTTCGGGCTGGTCTTTTTCATTGATGGAATGCACCAGATGATCAAGGGCAATCAGGCGGGTTTCAGCTCCAGCCATGCCGACATCCTGAATCTGAATACAGAAATAATTGCTTTCGGTGACGCATTGGCTTTTCAGCGCGCCAATTTTTTGCGCACCAGCCATCATCGAAACGCCAATGGCAAGCGGGATGATCATCACTTTTGCATTCTGTTTATAGCCGATCAGGAAAAAGACCGATCCAAGGGCAAAATAGATCACCGCTACCAAAATGACGGTATTTCGCGATCCAAGTGTTGAAATCAGAAAATAGCCAGCCAGAAGCGCCCCAAAAATAGCACCAGCCGAACCAAGAGCATACATCCTGCCAATCACCACGCCCGTTTCACCTTGCGGATGAATATCGATCGCCAATTTTGTGGCAAGGGGTGACACAATGCCAACAAACAAGCTTGGCAAGAAAAACAGAATAAGGGACGACACCAGAATGGCGTTGATCACGCTGAGATTGGCCATTTGCAAAATACTTGGGATAAAATCAAGAAGCAGCAAAATAAGAAGGCTTGTCAGTGATGATAGGAAAAGCGCATAGCCAATTTTGATGAATTGGGCGTGTTTGACAAAATGACCGCGCGTCAAATGACCACCAATCCAATGGCCAACCGATAATCCGGCAAGAACCACGGCAATGATTGATGTCCATGTGTAAAGCGACATCCCGAAAACAGGTGCCAAAAGCCTGCCAGCAACAATTTCAATAATCAGACCGCAGGCCGAGCTTGCAAGGATGGTGATGGCAAGTAAAATTTGAAATATCATAAAAGCAAAACCTCGCCACAGTATCTTGTAACAAAAATCTTCCAGCCAATGCGTTAGGTGACCATAGTCGCATAAAGTGCAAGGCGAGCAAACAATAGAAAATGCGCAAAATAACTGGCCTGTTTATCTTGCTTTACCAGCAGCGAAATTATGCGATAGTTAATTCAGCCAACTCATGTTGGTAAGCTGGTAAATGACCATTTGATTCGTATTTTAGAGGTTCTTGATGTCTGCATTTGATAAATTAATGGCCATTCGCGGCTTGCCACTTCCCGAAAAAGATGAAGTTAGCATCACTGGGTCAGACCCTGTTCTGAACACACATTTCCGACTGGCGGCGACAGCATCGGCAGCGATTGCTGGCATTGGGGTTGCGGTGAATGATCTGTGGGAATTGAAAACGGGTCGGCGGCAAGCAATTGCCATTGATGCCGTTGCGGCAACCGCTGCCCTGAAAAGTAAAAATTATTTTCAGGCGAAAAATGCCAATGGTGTTTTTGAAAATGTCACTGATGCAAGCCATGAGGCAAATCGAGGCCTAACGGGTATTTTCCAGACCAAGGACGGGCGTTGGCTATTGCCGCATTTCGGGCTTGATCATCTGCGCCGCCGCATGCTGGATCTGTTGCAAGCCGATGCCAATACAGAGTCGATTGCCAAAGCCGTTGCCAAATGGGATGCGCTTGAGCTGGAAAACGCGATTGACGAAGCGCGGGTATGCGGGGGAATGATCCGCACGAATGAAGAATGGCTGCAAGAGCCGCATGGCAAAATTCTGGCGGCAAAGCCGGTTGTTGAAATCATCAAGATTGGCGATAGCGAACCCGAACCAATGCCAGCAGGTGACCGCCCATTATCAGGGATAAAGGCGCTTGATCTAACGCGCATCCTTGCCGGACCGATCACTGGCCGCACCCTTGCCGAACATGGGGCTGATGTTCTTATGGTCTCGGCACCGCATTTGCCGCAGGTTTGGTCTTATGTTGCCGATACAAGCCATGGCAAACGAAGCTGTTATCTGGATTTGCGTGATGAAAGCGAAAAACAGACGCTTCTTGATCTGGTCAAAACTGCCGATGTGTTTTCTCAAGGCTATCGCCCAGATAAAATTAATCAAATGGGGTTGGGGCCAGAGGCATTGGCAGAGATTCGCCCCGGCCTTGTTTATGTATCAATCAATTGTTACGGCGCTGATGGGCCGTTTAGCCATCGCGGCGGGTGGGAACAGATTGCACAGATCATGACAGGCATTGCTGCCGAAGGGGTTCAATCATCATCGGGCTACAAGCCGAAAACCCTTCCCGCGGCAGCGAATGATTATATCACTGGCTATCTTGGCGCTTATGGAACGCTGTTGGCGCTGGCACGGCGCGCGCGCGAAGGCGGCAGCTATCATGTTCGCGTATCATTATGCCAAACGGGGATGATGATTTACGATCAGGGCAAAGTCGGTACGCTGCCAGAAAATTTGAATCTGGGAATGAGTGATGTTGACTCGCTTTGCATGGAGTCTGACAGCCATCTTGGCCGGATCAAACATCTGGCACCGGTATTAAGCCTGTCCGAAACGCGGCCATTTTGGGCTTTGCCAACACCGAAAATGGGATCAAATGACCCACGCTGGCTTGGCTAAAGCCGCAATATCACCAATGCAAAATCCTATAGTTCGCGAAGGGCGTTGAATTGATCAACATAACCGCTGGCATCAATCTTGACGCCAATCACCGTGGTTTCATTGCTTTTCAATGCCTGTTCTAGGGCGGTAATCAATCCGGCTTCAGTGTCAACATTGGTTCCGTTCGCACCAAAACCGCGCGCCAGATGTTCCCAATCAATGCCGCCAATATGCACGCCATAAGGGTCGATGCCTTTGATGCTTTGTTTGGTTCTGATCAACCCAACCTCGCCATCATCAAACACCAAAATGATAATGGGCAGATTTTCGCGAACCGATGTATGAATATCGGCAACTGCCATCAACAGGCCGCCATCGCCGGTAAAGGCAAGAACGGGCTTGTCCCGATGCGCCAAACGGGCGGCAAGAGCGCCCGGGATCGCAAACCCCATTGACCCAAGGCCATTTGAGGTTAGGAATTCACGCGGGCCATAGCTTTGCCATTTCTGCACCACCAACAGGCGGCTGGCACCAGCATCACAGGTGGCAATCGTGTCACGGGGCATAATCGCTCGCGCGCATTCGACAACGCGTTGGGGTGACAATCCGGTGGCAGGCGTGTCCAAGGCTGTGTGAACACGGTCACGGAATGTTTTTGCCGCGTCAAACCCCCAGCCAGATCCTTGCGGTACATTTTCCGTAATGACTGTTAAAAGTGGGTCTAGCGCGCCAATCACTTCTTCATTACACGCGACCAGCGCGTCAAGCGATGGATGATTGGCAAATGACAGAACCTTTGTTGTATAGGGCCATCCTTTGGGTTGCAATTCAACCGCGTCAAGACCGATGGTGATGATCAGATCGGCCTTGGAAACCAGATCACGCTCGATCAACCCACCAATGATACAGCCCGCGCGTAGCAGGTGATCTTCGGGCATGGCACCTTTGCATTTTGATGTGGTCAAAACCGGTGCGCCAAGATGTTCGGCAAGCGTAACCATCGCCGGACAGGCATTATCCCATAGCGTGCCCAGCCCAACAAGCAGCACCGGCCGATCGGCCGCCTTGATCATGGTAATTGCTTTTTCGATTCCGCGCGGGTCGGGCTTGGGGTGGTAATAATTTGGCATTAATTCGGGCAGGTTCTGCAATGTCCCTGATGGTTTTTTTGTTTCGCTTTGTGGCAGATCAAAATGTACCGGCCCGGGCGCATAGGCGGTGGCGATACGAACGGCGCGGCGTAATTGCTGTTTAATAACCTTCGCGTCAATCGCCGTTGACCATTTCACAATTGGTTGCATGATGGCCTGATGATCCAGCCTTTGGCGGATACCGACTTCCTGTTCAGGTGATGAATAGCGGTCGGTAATCGCAATCAGCGGCGCGCGATCCAAAAAAGCATGGGCGATGCCATTCACCATATTAGTGGCACCGGGGCCGCGGGTTGATAAACATACCCCCGGACTGCCGGTAATTTCGCCCCATGTTGCCGCCAGCATTGCGCCAGCCACTTCCTGTTTCATCAGAATAAAGCGCATGTCTTGCGCCTTGGCAGCTTCCATCAATTCAACAGATTCGCCACCTGGATGACCAACGATAAATGGCGTTCCCATCTCTTTAAAAGCTGCTGCCATTTCTTCAACTGATGTTGCGGTCATGTTGTGTTTTTACCCCTATGAAATTGATTCAAACTATGGATGAATCTGACTTGGATTATTAGTTGAGTGAAACAAAAATTAGCTAGCCTGTCACTTGTTGATTGTTGGTAATGACTAATTCTTAAGTTTGGCTTGAACTTGATAAAAAAACAAAAAAAGAGCCACGTTCGCTTGTAGCAATCGTAGCTCTCTCAAAATTTTTAGGAGTGTAAATATTGTTAATTTGAGTCTTCTGATTACGCTTTCTTGCTCGCTGAAATCGATGAGTATGCACGAAATCCAACCACTACAGCGCCGATAATGAGAAAGATTGGCGCATAAGAGAATTTGCCCATGTACTCAAACTGGAAGAAAACCAACATGCCACTGTCTGAAATGATCATCGACTGTCTAAAAGACTCTTCCATACTCGAAGTCAGAACAAAGGCAATGATAAACGCTGCTGCCGAAAAATTGGTGCGACGCATACCATAGCCGATGACTCCAAATAAAATGGCAAAACCAACATCCCAGATCGACGCGCGCGATGAATAGCTTGCTGCCAGTGAGATCATGAAGATAACCGGATAAAGATATTGTGTTGGCAAAACTGCAATCGCCTTACCGATCAGCGGTGCAGCGAAGTAGCCGATTGTGGCATAAGCTGCGATACCCACAAGACCGGCGGCAAATATACCAAAAATAAATTCGCGTGGGCTCATCATTTGGCCAGCTACAAACAAAGGTGGCTCGGTTGCAAAAATTTGCGGACCAACCTGTAACCCATTGACAAGGAACATGCCAATTAGAACTGCAGCGATCGTAGAGCCAGGAATCCCCAATGTTAACAGTGGAATCATTGAGGGTCCCGAAACAGCATTATTGGCCGACTCAGGCGCGGCAATGCCCTCAACAACACCCGTTCCCCATTCAGCCTTATTCTTTGCCTTGCGCTTTTCCTCGCCGTAAGCAACAAAGCAGGCAACTGAAGAGCCGAGTCCAGGCATCATCCCGATCAGTGATCCGTAGATTGATGAGCGGAACATTAGTGGAAAACAGCGTTTAAACTCTGGCCAAGTGAAATAATGTGCTGTTGGATCATCGAGCTTGGTGCTATCGAGGTCAATCATCTTTACCTTAGCAGCTTTTTCAGCCTGGATGATTACCTCTGAAATCACAAATACACCGATCAGCAATGGCACAAGTGCCATGCCAGACTCCAGTTCGTCAATGCCCATAGTCATCTTGAACTGGCCGGTTATGGTGTCCTCTCCGATTAGCGCAATTGCAGCGCCAAACAAGGTCGAAATGATACCTTTAATAATGCTGTCACTGACCACGGATCCAATAACAACAAAGGCCATCAGATAGATGGCAAAGTTTTCTGGCGGTCCAAACTGTTTGGTGAACGCTGCAATTGATACCGCGCCAAATATTAGAATAATTTCGCCAAAGTAGTCACCATATGCAGATGCAATTGTAGCAGTTTTCAGTGCTTTCCCTGCCTGCCCTTTTTGGGTCATAGGATAACCATCCTGCATGGTGGCGGCTGATGCTGCTGTTCCTGGAGTGTTGAATAAAATCGCAGCAATAGAGCCGCCATACCGCCCTGATTTTCCAATTACATAAAGGAATGCAAGCCCTGCTAGCCCACCAATTTCATCATTGTATGCAATAAGAATGGGTAGCATCATTGCGATTGCTGCAGCGGCTGTAAGGCCGGGTAATGCGCCGAAGACGATGCCAACAAAAGCTGCAAGAAACACAAACCAAATAGCGTAAGGATCACTGAATAGCGTGGCGAAGCCGCCTAAAATATCTTCAAATATCATTTAATTTATTCCCCGCTAATAAGATTTGTGTATGGGCGCATGTCGATGAGAACGCCTCTCGGGTCATTTAGCCGCATGACACCCATGAAAAGCCATTGCATGGCAATGGCCATAATCAACGCACCTGAAATTAACTTGAGCTTGTCTCGAACGCCAAACGCCAATTGCGCCATCATATACCCGGCTATGATTGCCACAAAGTATCCGAATAGCCAAAACACAAGAACAAAAAAAGCTCCGCATCCAACAACTACCGTTATGCGCCTCATGTTGCTGTCAAGGAAGCCGTAACCGTCCTTGATTTCACCAACTTTCCCTTTATATGCGCGAATAGCAAGCCAAGCAGCGCCAAGTATGAGGCTGACCGCCAACGCCATGGGCATTGTCCTCGGTCCAACGGCCTCACTTGAGGAGCTAATGGTGGATGCTTGATATAGGAAAAACACCCCAATTAGCATCACTACTGCGCTGACACCGTACTCTAATTTAACTTTATAATTGTCGTGTGACATAGCTACCCCATTCACGTGAAAATTTTTAAAAAAGAACGTTGTTTGAACAAAAACAGGGGCAGATTTTTGAAATCCGCCCCTGCCCAATTTAATGGTAATTTAGTTAGAAGCTAAGATTTTCTCAACCACTGGACCCATCGTATTGTACATTACGTTTTGAGCAGCAACTGCTTTGTCTGCATCAACATAAAATGCGCCAAGGTTATTTTTCTTCATAAAGCGCTTGAAGCCTTTGATGCCGGCAACATGCTTGATCGCTGCGCCAACTTTTTCTTTGACTTCGTCATTAACACCTTTTGGTGCGAACAAGCAGAAAAGTCCTGTGAAGTCAGCACCCTCCATGCCCTGCTCACTGAAGGTTGGCAGATCAGGCATGGTTGGGTCACGCTCAGCACCGGCGGTCGCCAACGGACGGATGGTATCTTCAAAGCCTGCAATGGTATTGTTGCCGCCAAACACAGACTCCACAGACTGAGACACAATCGCAGCACGTGCTTTTGAGCCACCCTTGAAAGGCACTTTCTTATGAGGGATACCGTAGGTGTCAAAGAAAAGATGGCCAATTCCTGAATGCATTGTTGTCGCACCCGATGTGCCCCATGTGTGTACCTTGCCAGACGCTTTTGCGTTCGCAATAAACTCTGCTAGGTTCTTCGCAGGGTTTGATGAGTGGACCTGAAGTGAGGTCACAAGTTGCGACATGCAACCAAGATTAACCCAATCATTCTTAACGCTGTAGGGCTTATCTTTTCCTTTTGCCAATTCACCTACGATAAAAGTACCGATGTTGATCATGTAAAGCGTGTGACCGTCTGCCTTTTCACCAAGAACTTGTTTTGCGCCTTTTTGACCTGATGCGCCCGGTACGTTTACGATGTAGGCTGGCTGGCCACCCATGCTCTCGGCTTCGTGCAAATATGATGCAAAGCCGCGTGATGTTGTGTCAGTGCCGCCGCCGGCAGAAAAGCCAACAACGATCTTAATTGGCTTTG
>Ga0181599_1003268_pt1 | contig 13852 bp, 15 predicted proteins | sample 041ome_3_FD_148658 | JGI IMG/M metagenome (GOLD analysis project Ga0181599, IMG submission 148658) | Coastal salt marsh microbial communities from the Groves Creek Marsh, Skidaway Island, Georgia - 041405US metaG (spades assembly) | ecosystem: Environmental > Aquatic > Marine > Intertidal zone >...
TTTTAAGGGGTGAAATTCCTTGTGAGAAAGTTTACGAAGATGAATACGTTTTATCTTTTAGGGATATTAATCCGCAAGCCAAAATGCATGTCTTAATAATTCCCAAAGACCAATATATTGACATTGCTGATTTTTTACAGAATGCTGACTCTCAGTATCAGTCTTGCTTTTGGCAATCGGTTAACAAAATTATTGATCATTTAAATTTAAGATCAAAAGGTTTTCAAATGAAAGCACACAAAGGTAAGGACGGAGGACAAGAGGTTTTCCATTTTCACCTCCACTTATTAAGTAATAATTAATTTCTGGGTTGAATATAATTGATCACATCAACAACGCCTTTGATGGATTTGGCATGGTCAATGACACGGTTTATTTCGTTTTGATCGTTTGATACTCCAAATAAATAAATAATTTGTTTTTGCACTTCGTGGTCGTATTTAAATTTTTTGATTTCACGATCTGCTAATACTTTTGTAAAAAGCTGCGTGCTAATAAATTTATCTTTTGCGATGTCATCAAGCCCATAACCCGTATCTATAGATATTTCGTTGAGAACTTCTACTACGCCATTTTGTTGCCAAGCTAATCGGACCGCCTCTAACCTCATATCACCGAAAGGAACCACACCCGTTAACAGAACAACACCTAACTCAACTTCAACATCAATTTTTGTAAAAAGAGTTGCATCATAGGAAAAATATTTTTCCTTGATCCCCAACTTAATGGCAGCATCATCCCAACTTTGGCCAAATGATTTTTCATCCTGATTTTGCCCAATGACTGTTTTTGCACCAGTAGTCACAAGAGAGGGGCCACAACCAAAAAGTAAAAGTGAAAAGAAAAGTATTAAAAATTTATTCATTGTTTAATTTAATTGCCATTTCATAAAACTTATTTCTAGATATTTTATACTTAGTTTTCACAACTTGGTAAGCTTTTTTAATTCCTAATTCAGCCACAATTTTTGACACATAGTCCAAAGAAAGCTCCTCGGGTTTTTGAGAGGAAGAAATAATGTTTACAGCAAGAACAAGTTCTCCTTTGATTATTTTCAAATCAACTTCTTTATAATTATCGTGAGAGAGATAAATTCTTTCTTCAAACATTTTAGTTAACTCTTTCAATACTATAATCTCAAACTTTTCCGCGATAGATGCTATTGCTTCGATATCTTTTTCTAGTTGTTGTTTAGTGGTATAGATAATTAAATTATTATTAAGTTGAGCTTCTAAAAGTGATATTTTTTGGGAAGGCTTTTTTGGCAAAAAGCCCAAAAAAGAAAAGAACTTCTTATTTAAAAAACCACTTAATTGTATACCGCTAATTAAAGCGCTAGGACCAGGTATGGAGAAGATATTGATATTATTTTGATATAAAAAATTTACTAATTGGTTTCCCGGATCAGAGATTAATGGAGAGCCCGAGTCTGAAATTAAACTAATAACTTTATTATTTTTAAGCATTTGTAAAATCTCATCTTTTTTTTTATCAAAATCATGATCGGTGTACTTATGATATTTTGTTTGGATAGCGTATTTTTTAAAAAGCTTTTTACTATTAACCGTATTCTCACAAAATATAATTTCTGAATTTTTTAAAACATTTAATGCTCTTATTGTGATATCATCTAAATTTCCAATGGGAGTCGCAACTAAATATAAACCAGGTTCCATAGCTAATATTTTAAAAAGTATATTTTTATTGATTATATTTATATCTTTTTTTGGTTGTGCGCCGACAACCATTGAAACAATCAAAAAACCCTCTGTTGAAGAAGAAATTAAAGCCCAAAAAGAAAACGCAATAGCTCAATTGGTAAAACCTGAAAATAAGATAATTGATTTTAATAATATTGAAAAAGTTGTAGCTATTTTGTCCGATGAAAGTCTTTTAACTCCAATTTTTTACGAGTCTTTTATTTCAGAAATAGAAAATTATCCTAATATCCCAAAAATAGAGTTTATTTATTCTTTAGCAGAAATTAACTCTAAGATTGATAACTCACTGATCATTGGTCCAATTACTGCGTCTGATCTCAGAGACCTTCCGCAATATTTGGGGGATAACACATTTATTTTAGCCCTATCAAATGATTACTCTTTAATGAGCAAATTTGCCGATAATGAGATAATTTTTGTTCCCAATAGCCCTTATTTACATGTCAATAAATTAAGTCAATATATCCAAAATCAAAAATCGATTGGTGTTTTGTATAAGCAAAACGATTATGGTCTGAAAGTATTCAATTATTTTAAAAAAACTTACCCATTACATTTTATTAAATCATCATCCTTTGGGACGAGTGCAATTGACTTAGAACTTTCAGTTAATTTAATTGGAAATTTAAATGAATTAGAGTCAATCATAATTATTGATGATGGGGACAGCTATAAGGATTTAATTGGATATTTGGCCACTAATCAGAACACCTATCCCCTAGATAAAATTTATTTGATTGATAATTTTCTTGAACAAAGAAATTCGTTAGAAAATTATTATAAGCCAGTTAATCGAACAAATTTTAGCACTTTTGATTTGTCTGGCTCCAAAGAGCCCCATCGAGAATTTTTATTTAAAAAATCATCTGAATTAACCCTAATTATTGCTGAGAAAATTTTTTCAACAAAAAGTTTACCGATCAATATCATTCATCCCAATCTAGGAAATTTATCTATTGTCAACCAAATGGTTGATTATCCAATTATTTTTGAATAGTAGATAAAATTTTAAAAGCTTCAAATCTATGAGATAATTTCATTTTTTGGTTATTGCCCATTTCAGCAAATGTTTTTTTGGAGTGGAGAGGAATAAAAAAAGGATCATACCCAAAACCATCATTGCCTTTTTTGTGAGGAATAATGAAACCGGAAATTTTGCCAGTTACTACGTTATTTATTTTTTGTCCTACCAACGATAATGAACAGTAGAATGTTGCGCTAATTTTTTGTTTTTTAGTTTTCTTGCTAAAGATATAGTCAACTACCTTTTGTTCACCGCCCATTTCCTTTGCGACTCTGGCTGTTTTGACACCTGGAAAATTTTCCATCTCTTCAACGATGAAACCACTATCATCGCTTAATGTAAGACAATTTGTTTTTTTAAAAAAAAAAGTAGATTTGATAATTGAATTTTCTTCAAAAGTAGATCCATTTTCTTCAGGCTCTCCAACGTCTGAAAAGTTAGATAAATCAATAATATTCCTATCAGTGAAGAGATTAAAATATTCTAGGTAAAATTTAATTTCTTTAATTTTCCCTGGATTGCCGCTTCCTAGAAGTAAATTATTTTTCAATAGCTTGATTTTGAATTTGAAAGATCTCGGGCATGGAGCCTTCCACTAATTCAATAAAATCCAAAATAGTTTTCTTACTAAACTTGGACTCTTCGCCTGTTGATTGAAATTCAATGAATTGTCCATCATTGGCCATTACCACATTACAATCCACTTCTGCACTAGAGTCTTCTATGTAATCTAAATCTATGCAAGGGGTCCCTTTTACAACACCAACAGAAATAGCTGCAACTTGGTTGGTAACTATGCCTTTAGTAATATTAAATTTAGACTTGTAATGATTAATTGAACGAACCAAACTCACGTACCCTCCAATAATAGAGGCTGTTCGCGTTCCCCCATCTGCACTAAGAACATCACAGTCAATCTTAATAGTTTTTTCTCCCAAAATATCTAAGTTGACAGCGCAGCGAAGACTTCTTCCGATGAGTCTTTGAATTTCCTGCGTTCGACCAGACTGTCTGCCTTTGGCGGCCTCTCTATCCATTCTCTCCGAAGTTGAGGATGGAAGCATCCCATATTCTGCGGTGAGCCAACCTTTACCAGAATTTCTTAAAAAACCAGGAACTCTATCTTCTAAAATAGCAGAACAACAAACATGAGTATTGCCTAATTTAACTAAACAAGACGATTGATTATTGGGTTGAAAGTTTGGGGTAATTTCTAAGGAACGTATTTTATTTAGTTCGCGGTCATTTCTTGTATAGGTACTCATTTTGAATTAATTAAATTAGGTTATAAGATTAAACAGTAATAATGAATAAAAAAATTTCTGAAATAAGTCATAGAGCAAAATTTATTTTTAAGCTTCTTGTTGAAAACTACTTAACCACAGGGCAACCCATGGGTTCAAAATCAATAAGCACAAAACTAAACTATGAACTCTCACCCGCAACCGTAAGGAATGTTCTCAATGAAATAAATTTATATGGATTAATTCAACGAGATCATTTTTCAGCCGGGAGTCTACCGTCAGATTTTGGTTTGCAATTTTATACTCAAGCTTTGCTGGAGCCAGGCCAGATAGATAAAAACGAAAAACAAATCATTGACTCGTCAAATTTTTCTGATTTTCCTCAAGAATATGAAAAAATTACCTCTATTCTTAACGGTCTTTCTAATCAAGCAAGTTTGGTAATAAACAATGAGAAAATTCCAAAGATATCTCGAATAAGCTTTCATAAAATCGATAAAAAAAGAGTTATTTTTATTGTAGAAAATGAAGATGGAACAACTAGTAATCGATTAGTTGAAGCACCTCAAAATATAGAGCTGAGAGACTTAAATATTATCAGCGAGTTTTTGAATAAATTTGCAAATAATCAAACACCTACTCAAATTGAAAGAAATATAAAAATTTTTATTCAAAATACTCAAAATGAAATTAATAAGACTGCAAAGATACTTTTAGAGCAAGGTATAAAAATAAATACCAATATTAAATCGGAGAAGTTTTTTGTGAGAGGATTACCAAGTTTAGTAAACAGCAAAATAGATACCGACTTAGATACTTTAAATGAATTATTAAGTGAAATTGAAACTGGAAAAATGGCTAGCAAAATGATTAAAGCCTTGAAAAAATCTAAAGGAGTACAAATATTTATAGGGAGTAATACAAATTTATTTAAAAATACAAATTTATCGATGATTTTTTCTAATTATCAAACAAAAAATGGACTTACAGGGGCAATTGGTGTAATAGGGCCTAAAAGAATTAACTACCAAAGAATTGTCCCAATTGTTAACTATATGTCTGAAATCATATCTAACAAAAAATAACGAGGAAAGATGAACGAAGAAAACAATAAAAAAACAGAAGAACAAGATTTAGAGACGCCTACTTCAGAAACAAAAGAACAAGCATCAGAGCAAGATCAAGAAACTGAAAAAGTAGAAACTTCTGAAGATATAATTGATAAGTTAAATGAAGAGATTTCAAGCTTAAAAGATCAAAGATTGCGCGCAATTGCGGAGCTAGAAAATTTTAGAAAAAGAGCTGAAAAAGATCAATCGGATGCTCTCAAGTATGGCATTTCAAATTTTGCGAAGGAAATTATCAACATAAGCGATAATATCGAACGTGCACAGAGCAGCATCCCAGAGGAAGCAAAAAATAATGAAACTATCAAGCCAGTTATTGAAGGTATTGACTTAATTGCCCAGTCGGTAGTCACCACTTTTGAAAAAATTGGAATAAAAAAAATCGAAAGCCTTAATGAAAAATTTGATCACAATTTACACCAAGCCATGATGGAAATTGAAAACGATGACTTAGAACCTGGCACCATCGTTCAGGAACTAATCCCAGGCTACACATTACATGACAGGCTCTTAAGGCCTGCAATGGTGGGAGTTTCTAAAAAGCCAAAAAAAAATGACGATATTGCTGATAAGTCAACAAAAGAAGAAGTAGAAAGCTAAAATTTAGATACTTTCCTACCCCTTGAATATGTCACGGGTCAACCCATATACATAAGTAGTTTATTAATATTTAAAATTTTTATAGGTACAAAAAAATGGCAAAAGTAATTGGAATTGATTTAGGAACCACCAACTCTTGTGTGGCGATCATGGATGGTAAAAATCCAAAAGTTATAGAAAATTCTGAAGGAGCACGAACAACTCCTTCTGTGGTAGCGTTTACGGAAAGTGAAAAATTAATTGGTCAGTCTGCAAAAAGACAAGCGGTTACCAATCCTGAAAACACGCTTTATGCAGTTAAAAGATTTATTGGTAGAAGCTTTGAGGATCAGACGGTTCAAAAAGACGTTTCCCTTTCTCCTTTTAAAATTATCAAAGGTAATAACGGTGACGCATGGGTAGAAGCGCAAGGAGAAAAATATAGTCCAAGTCAAATTTCTGCTTTTATTCTTCAAAAAATGAAAGAGACCGCAGAGTCGTATACAGGTGAAACGATTACTCAAGCAGTAATTACTGTTCCCGCATATTTCAATGATGCTCAAAGACAGGCAACAAAAGATGCAGGCAAAATTGCTGGTTTAGAAGTTTTAAGAATTATCAATGAACCTACCGCTGCTTCTTTGGCATACGGTCTTGATAAAAAACAATCCGGAACTGTTGTCGTTTACGATTTGGGTGGTGGAACATTTGACGTATCCATTTTAGAAGTTGGTGATGGTGTTTTTGAAGTGAAGTCAACTAATGGAGATACTCACTTAGGTGGTGAAGATTTTGATATTCGTATTATCGACTTTCTTGCTAATGAATTTAAAAAAGAGCAAGGAATTGATTTAAAGAACGATAAGCTTGCCCTTCAAAGATTAAAAGAAGCTGCCGAAAAAGCAAAAATTGAATTATCAAGCTCAACACAAACAGATGTAAATTTACCTTTTATCACTGCCGATCAGTCTGGCCCAAAACATTTAAACGTAAAGTTAACCAGAGCTAAGCTAGAGGAGTTAGTAGACGATCTTCTTCAAAAAACTATTGAGCCTTGTAAAAAAGCTTTAAGTGATGCTGGTCTTTCTGCCTCTGATATTAACGATGTAATTTTAGTGGGCGGTATGACTAGAATGCCGAAAGTAACGGAAATCGTTAAAAACTTTTTTGGAAAAGATCCAAGCAAGGGCGTAAACCCTGATGAAGTAGTTGCGATGGGAGCTGCTATTCAAGCGGGCGTTCTTCAAGGGGATGTTAAAGATGTCCTTTTATTAGACGTTACTCCATTATCTCTCGGAATTGAGACTTTAGGCGGCGTATTTACAAAACTTATTGAAAGAAACACAACCGTCCCAACTAAAAAAAGCCAGGTATTTTCTACCGCAGAAGACAATCAAAATGCTGTGACTATTAGAGTTTTTCAAGGCGAGCGTGAAATGGCCCAGGATAATAAATTACTCGGTCAATTTGACTTAGTAGGCATTCCTCCGGCCCCTCGAGGCACACCTCAAATTGAAGTTACTTTTGATATTGATGCAAATGGTATCGTTAATGTTTCTGCTAAAGATAAATCTACGGGTAAAGAACAGCAGATTAAAATCCAAGCCTCTGGCGGTTTATCAGATGAAGAAATAGAGAAAATGGTCAAAGACGCCGAAGCTAATGCGGAGGCAGATAAAAAGAAACGAGAAGAGGTAGACGTTAAAAACCAAGCAGAAAGTTTAGTTTTTCAAGTTGAGAAAAATTTAAAAGAGTATGGTGAAAAAATTAATGCTGATGATAAAAGTAAAATTGAGTCTGACCTTAAAGATCTAAAAGAAGCTGTTGAAAAAAACGATCTTGATGCAATGAAACAAAAAACACAAGATTTAACTCAATCATCTATGAAAATGGGTGAAGCAATGTATAAGGATCAGCAAGCAGCTGGTGGCGCCTCTGGTGCTGAACAACCTCAGTCAGACCCTAAACAAGAAGCATCAAAAGATGATGATGTGATTGATGCCGATTATGAAGAGGTTGATGAAGATAAAAAAGCAAGCGGGCAATAAAAACTAAGCTCGTATAAACACGATGGCTGATGATTTTTATGATACCCTTGGCGTTTCCCGTAATGCCAGTGATGCGGACATAAAAAGCGCTTACCGAAAATTAGCAATGAAGTATCACCCTGATCGAAACCAGGGTGATGCGACTGCTGAGCAAAAGTTTAAAGACGTCAGTCAAGCGTATGAAATTCTCAAAGACCCCAAAAAAAGACAAACTTATGATCAGTATGGTCATGCTGCTTTTGAACAAGGCGGAGGAGGCGCTGGTGGCTTTGGCCAACAGGGCTTTGGAGGGTTTTCTGATATCTTTGAGGATATCTTTGGAGCATTTGGCGAAGGTGGCCAACGAGAAAGCCGCGGAGATGACTTACGTTATGATGTTACGATAGATCTCGAAGAGGCATTTCATGGAAAAACATTAGAAGTCACTATTCCCAAAATGGTCAACTGTCCAGAACAGCATAGCTATAAAAGTTGCTCGACTTGTGATGGATACGGAAAAGTTCGCACCCAAAGTGGTTTTTTTTCAATGGAAAGAACATGTGGCCGTTGTGGCGGAACGGGTCAAGAAATGAAAGGTCGATGCTCTAAATGCAGCAATACCGGCCGAATTAAAAAAAATAAAAAATTACAAATAAAAATTCCAGCTGGTGTTGAAACTGGCAATCGCATTCGAATGAGTGGAGAAGGTGAGGCTGGCGAACGCGGAGGCTCTTATGGAGACCTTTATGTTTTCATTAATATAAATAATCACAAACTCTTTCAAAGAGAAAGAGACAACATCATTTGTGATGTTGCTATTCCTTTTACCACAGCAGCTTTGGGAGGAAAAATTGAAGTGCCTACCATCGAAAAGAAAATGGTTAATGTTTCTATACCAAAAGGTATGCAGTCCGGACACAAACTAAGAATAAAAGAAAAAGGAATGAGCATTCTGCGCACTGACCGCAGAGGTGATATGATTGTGAGAGTTCATGCCGAAACCCCAGTTAATCTATCTTCTGAACAAGAAAAACTTTTGAATAAATTTAATGATAGCCTCACTAAAAAAAATTCTACAATGACGGAAGGCTTTTTCGAAAAAGTAAAAAAGATGTTTAATTAATGCAATATCATTATGATGTTGTAGATACTATTTTTGGTAAATTTTTTATTTTAGATAGCTCGAAGGGGCTTCATTTCTTAATTAAATATAGCGACCCAAGAGTTAAAATTATTAAGAAGAAGTTTTTGCCCATTAAAAATTTATTAAATTCGTCTCTTAAGAGCCAATTAGAAAAATACCTTAATCGAAAACAAAAAGAGTTCTCCTGTAAAATTGGTTTTTTGAGTGGAACTGATTTGCAAAAACAAGTATGGACTCAATTACGTAAACTATCGTATGGCAAAACGATTTCTTATTCTCAATTGGCTTCAAAGACTTCTTATCCAAAAGCTGTAAGAGCTGTGGCATCAGCTGTTGGAAAAAATCCCATTGGAATTATCATCCCATGTCATCGAGTGATTGCAAAAGATGGAACCTTGGGGGGCTATGCCTGGGGTCTTAAAATGAAAGCTAAGCTACTAGATATTGAGGTAAGTGGAATGGCTGACTCGACATATAGAGGAGGAAAGTGAAACACCGAATCAGCCCCCGCATGAATGCTAAGTAAACATTAATACTTAATTTAAGTTAGTCAAAGCTGACACCATTTCATAAAATTGCCCAATGTCATTAAAGTCTCTATTTGCATATAGTTTTCAGTCTTTTTATCTTGCTGGTAGTTTTCTGCTTTTATTTATTTTTTTACCCAGTTTTTATAATTTATCGGTTGGTTTCGCTTTAAGTACGATTGGTTTAATCATATTATTTTCGAGAATATTTGATGTTTTTTCAGATTTTTTAATTGGCTATCTTACTGAAAAACGATTTATAAAAGGTCTACCAAAAAAAAATCAGATCTTACTAGGTATTTTTATTTTCGTTCTTTCGATTATTGGGCTCTATGTGATTCAACCCAATAATTATTATTGGTTTATTTTCTATTACAATCTAGCTCTTATTAGTTATTCCATTGCAATCATTCCTTACGATTCCATTGTCATAGATCAAAAAAAAATACAACATCGAAGGTTTTATTTTGCTGCGATCAAAGAAATATTCACCATTCTAGGAGTTTTGGCCGCACTAATTATTCCTACGGTCCTGTCCCAAATATTATCTGTAAATTTACTAAATCAAGAAGTAATAAAGATAACAGGATTAATTATTATTCTTTTGGCAATTTTAGGTTCATTGCTTTTCTTTATTTATTTTGAAGAAGATAATCAATTTCATTCTAAATTTATTTCCCTCAAGGAGATTAAATTTTATTTAAAACAAAATAAAAAAATATTGCCATTTGCATTAATAACTTTTCTCAATTTACTTGCTAATAACTTTACTGCAAATTTATTTATTATTTTTGTCTCTACATATTTAGGCCTAGCAAGTTATGCAGGGCCGCTATTAATTTTATATTTTTTGATTACCTTAATCTCTACACCGGTTTGGTATTTTTTCGGAAAAATCTTTTCTAGTATGTTTCTTCTCCAAACAGGAATCATTATTACGATTGTGGGATTCTTCTTTGTCATATTTACAAATGAAAGTAATTGGCAGTTATATCTACTGGTTGTTTTAATTACAGGTTTTGGAGTAGGGATAGACTTGATTGTTCCGCAAACAGAGTTAGCAGAAATTCTTGATCAAAATAATGAAAATCGATTATCACAAATCTTCACAGCGTTATTCTCCATGGTCCGCAAGGCTGCCATTGGTTTAGCGGGCGGCATAGCTTTAACGGGTTATGGATATCTAGAAAGTAACGATATTGTTATTTATCAGGGTTTTTCCAATATCATGGTGTTTTATTTTATTGTTCCTCTAACGATTAAAGTGATCGTATTAATCTTGGTTATGAGATATAGAATTAATTTCCATGTCTCAGCTAGAGAGTAAAAAACACTTCATTTATATCTTGGGAACCTTTGCGTTCTTCTTATTTACCATTGCTGACACAATTATTAAATTAATTGGAGATCTATATAAAGATACAGTCATTTTTTCTATTGCAAGTTTTTCTGCAATAATTCCAGTTTGTATTTATCTTTTCTATCGACAAAGTTTAACTGAAATAAAAACACAAAACTATAAGCTTCATATCATTCGAGGTGTTTTAATGACGCTTACTTACTATTTTATTGTGAAGGGCATTATTCTTTTACCTTTGTCCATAGCGTATCCTATTATTTTATCAGCTCCTGTTTTGCTATCAGTTCTTGGCATTGTTGTTTTAAAAGAGTCCGTAAGTTTTTCTAAGATTTTTTCGTTAGTGCTTGCGATGACCGCGGTTTTTATAGTTTCAGGATTTAGTTTATCGGAAGGATTTGACGTTCAGGGAGTTATATTTTTAGTATTAGGAGTGATTGCACTGGCATGCTTAGATTTTTCTGTAAGAGTTTTTGGAAAAGATGAAAGAACCATGGCGCTTACTTTTTATAGTATGCTTTTTTCTGGATCTATATTTTTAATTTTTTCTTTAAATCACTTCGGTAATATTTTATTTAAAGATTTTTTAATGATGATTAGCGCAGGTCTAATTGATGGTGTTGCGATGATGATTTTAATTTACTCTTTAAGAAGAATAGAGGCTTCTTTTTTTAGTATTACCCACTATTCACAAATTATATTTGGTATCATTATAAGCATTTTTATTTTTAATCATTACCCTTCATCTATTGAATTGTTGGGATCGGTTATGATTATAATTTCTGGATATCTAATCTATGCTAAATTGAAAAAGTTAAATTGACTGTTTTTGCATGGGGTAGACAGCACACCCAGAAATTTTCCATTGCCCCTCATCTTGAATTAAAGAATAAGTAGCTAAAAAAGATTCATTTTTCTGAGATATTACTTGGAGTTGATGATAAATAGCCCCTTCATAATACTTGGCGTCTAAAAAATAAAATTGTTTGGGATTATATACGGGTTCGTAATAGTTTTTGACCATTAACATAAATTCCTTGGGATTAGTAAATTTCATTTTTATCAGCGGAGCTGCATAAGAATACGCCAGATCGGCATTTTCATCGAGAAAAGCTTGAATTTGACTTTCAATGATTAATTGAGTTTCGGTAAATTCTTTTTCAAAAGATGTTTCTGATTTTGCTAAACCAGATATACTTAAAAACGTAATAATAATTAAAATAAATTTTTTTAAATACACAATTATTTATATGAAAGATTTTCTAAATTAGATGATAAAAGTTATCTTATCCTTAATTTTCGTCATATTTGTTACAAATTCCAATGCTGATCAGAATAGCCCTCAATTAGATAATTTATTTGAGGATTTATATAAAGTTCAAGATCTGACTCAGCAAAATAAAATTGTTTCTAACATTTGGTCTGAATGGATTAAAACAGACAATCCCGAGTCGCAGAAAATTATGGATATGATCCCGTATTTCTTTCAAACAAGAAATTATGATGAAGCGATTGAGGCGTTATCTTACGTTATTGAACAAGAACCTAATTTCTCTGAAGCATATAATAAAAGAGCCACATTTTATTTTATGATGGGCGATTTTGAAAATTCAATGAAAGATATTGAAGCTACTCTTGCTTTAGAACCTCGCCACTTTGGCGCCTTGGACGGTATGAGTAGAATATTAATTAGTTATCAACAATATGAACAGGCATTCCAAGTTTATGAAGAAATGATGAGCTTAATGCCCAATGATGTAACTCTGCATATGAAAATGGATCGTCTCAGCAAACTAATTTATGATGATGCTTAAATTTTTCTCACAAGATCTCTTGTAATTTCATTCAAATTTCGGCAACCTGTTAGGATCATTGTTTCAATAAATTCTTTTAATAAAATATCTAAAACAAGACCTACTCCTGCTTCCCCACCATAATTTAAGCCCCATAATATTGGCCTTCCAATTTGAACTGCATTTGCCCCCAAAGCGATACATTTTAAAATATCAGTTCCTCGTCTTATGCCCCCGTCTACTATGAGTAACTTTTCTTTGCCAACCTCTTTTCTGATTGGTTCGATTTGTTTTAATGTTGGGGTCGCAGTATCTAATTGTCTTCCCCCATGATTGGATATGATAATTCCATCTGCGCCATGCTTAAAACACAAAAGTGCATCATCAGGCCGAAGTATGCCTTTAACTAAGACTGGCAATTCTGATACTTCTTTAATCCAAGGAATTATTTCAAAAGTGAGAGATTTATCAAACAATAGTTCATTATGCATATTCATTGAAGATCCATCTCGATTATCAAATTTTTCGAGTATCGTACCTTTAAAATTACCAAGACTTAAATGATCAGGCATTTTGAATTTATTTCTTTCATCTCTTTCTCTGGTTCCTAATTGCGGGGCATCAACAGTAAAAATAATTGCTTTAAAACCATATTTTTTTGTTTTTTTCAGCATACTTTCAGTGATTGTTCTGTCTTTTGCGAAGTATAATTGAAAAAAAATATTTTCATTATGATGGGCCACTTCCTCAATTGAATAGTTAGAGCTAGTGCTTAAAGTCATAGGCGATCCATATATATGAGCAGCCTTTGCACTGGCTATTTCGCCATCTTGGTGAGCCATTTGTTGCATTGCAACAGGAGCTAAAATAATTGGATTTTTAAGTGGGCAGTTTAGTAAATTTGTGGAGGTATCAATTCTTGACACATCTCTCAAAAGTTTAGGAAGCAATTCATACTCATGAAATACCTCTCTATTTTTTTTTAAAGTAATTTCATCTCGTGCACCAGAATTATAATATCCTGCAATGTCGGGCGGAAGTTTTTTATTAAAAAGATTTTCGAGATCAAAAAGATTGATGATTTGATTGGGCATTGACGCTAGCCCCTAGCCACCTCCTCCTCGACAAAGTCTAAACCCAAGCGGCCAAGGGAAACGACATATTAGTAGAAATTCTTTCATAGGGAAATATATATTTAATTTAAAAAATCATAGTAAAATCAACATTTATGATCATTTCAACATATCCGCTAACAATTCTGACATACATTTTTTTTGTGTATGTGCTTTGCGGAGTAATAAAAGGAAGT
>Ga0181599_1003269_pt1 | contig 13852 bp, 7 predicted proteins | sample 041ome_3_FD_148658 | JGI IMG/M metagenome (GOLD analysis project Ga0181599, IMG submission 148658) | Coastal salt marsh microbial communities from the Groves Creek Marsh, Skidaway Island, Georgia - 041405US metaG (spades assembly) | ecosystem: Environmental > Aquatic > Marine > Intertidal zone >...
CCAATCGGTACCGCTTTCACCTTGTATCATTTTGAACAACGGCGGCACGGGGAACAGGTTATCTTTAATGACATGACCTTCCTCTAGGAAATGCAAAATCTTTGTTTGTGCACCACCTGAACAATGTACCATCCCGTCAATCTGGTCGCGGTATTTATCCAAAATCGCCTTAACGATCGGCGCATACGTGCGGGTAGGACTAAGCACAAGTTTACCCGCATCCAATGGTGTTTCCGTCGCTTCTGTTAAACTTTTTGATCCGGAGTAAACCAATTCTTGTGGGACTGCAGGATCAAAACTTTCAGGATATTTCGCAGCCAATTCTTTGCCAAATACATCATGGCGGGCACTGGTCAATCCATTGGAACCCATTCCACCGTTGTATTCGCTTTCATAGTTCGCTTGTCCGAAGCTCGCTAAGCCTACAATCACATTTCCTGGTTTGATATTGGCGTTATCAATTACGTCCGAGCGTTTCATGCGCGCTACTACGGTGCTATCCACAATAATCGTACGAACCAAATCACCAACGTCGGCAGTCTCCCCACCCGTGCTTAGGATGTTTACTCCAAATTTGTTGTATTCTTCTATGAGTTCCTCAGTTCCACCTATGATGGCTGCCAAAACCTCGCCAGTGATCAAACCTTTGTTGCGACCAATGGTCGAGCTCAGCATAATGTTCTCTGTCGCTCCTACACATAATAGGTCATCGATATTCATGATCAATGCGTCCTGAGCGATGCCTTTCCAAACACTTACATCACCAGTTTCCTTCCAATACATGTAGGCCAACGAACTCTTCGTTCCTGCACCATCCGCATGCATCACAAGGCAATGATCTTCACTACCGGTGAGGTAGTCCGGCACAATCTTACAAAAGGCCTTAGGGAACAAGCCCTTGTCAATATTCTTGATTGCGTTGTGTACGTCTTCTTTCTGGGCGCTAACGCCGCGACCTGCATAACGGTCCGATGATGGTGTATTCATGATGCAAAAATAAAGAGAAAGCGCGCACGGGAGACCCGTGCGCGCTTTCATTTATTCAATAACGACCTACTTAATTTGAATCCAAGATCCAATAATCAAATCAGTATCGTTTTTAAAATCATTTAGTTGTTTGATGTCTTTCGCACTAACCCCAACTTTCTTCGCAATGGTGTTAATCTTATCACCACGTTGAACTTGGTAATGGTTTTCGTCGAAATCTGAGTAATCGCCGTTCTTAGTCACTTTGATTACCATACCTGGCATAGGACGAGCACCGCGCAATCCACCGTTGAGATTTTTCAATTCAACCACGTTCATTCCATTGTCCATCGCGATTTTGCCTAGCGAACGGTCTTTAGGACCTAAAACTAACGTTTGACCAATTGGATTTTCATCCTTTTTAGTCTTGGCAGTAGCTCCTGGAGCCGCACCTTCTTGAGCAGCCTCTCCAGCACTTGGTACATAATCATCGCTGAGTACCTTGAAATCCGTACGACGGTTGATTTGGTTGGCAACTTCTTGCTCCGCTGCCGCAAGGCGTTTAATAAAGGTCTCCGATAATTTATCGCCTGATTTGAATAAGTCATTTCCAAGCCCAGCGTAATTCTGAGGAATTTCAAAAGGTTCTCCCTCACCCATACCTACGGCAGTCAAACGCTCAGCAGGAATTCCTTTCTCAATCAGGTAATCTACACAGCTTTGTGCACGTTTTTGAGAAAGTACTTGGTTCTTTTCGTCGGTATCACGGTAATCCGTGTGTGAACGCAATCCGATGGTAATGGTTGGGTTACGCTGTAGAATATTGTATACCGTATCTAGCGCAACTTTACTTTCTTCACGCAAATCCCATTTCGCCAAATCGAAGAAAACGTTTGGAAGTACAATCGGAATCTCGATTGGATCCATCTCCAATTTCAACGAATACGATTTAACGTAGGCGCGTTCTTCTTTAATAGGACTGTAATCACTTAGGGCCAAACCCTTTGTGCTTACATCACCTACGGCAGTCAAGAAACGCTTGCGGCTTAGGTTGAGCTTGTAGCTTTTATCTTCCTCAAGATTGCCTCGATCAATGCTGAAGCGACCGTTGGCATCCGTCGTGATGGTGAAAGAATTACCTTCTTTATCGCTAACCTCAATGGTCACTTCGCTCAGCGCTTTGCCATTTTTTGAACTTACTACGGTACCCGCAACTTCAAATTCTTTGGACCATTCAGTGACGTGCCAGATATCGTGTTCACCACGTGTTCCCTTACGATTGGAAATCACGAAACCTTTTTCAGTAGTCTTTCCAGGAACCCAGCGAAGGGCAATATCGTCAGCCTCCGAATTAACAGGGCTGAGCATGTTTTCAACATCGCCTACTGGCATGCCGTTTTCGTCCAATTTCACTCGGAAACAGTCGAATCCACCCATGCCCACATGGCCGTTTGATGAAAAATACAAGTACCCATCGCCGTGAGCGTATGGATACAACTCATCACCACGCGTATTAATATTCAAATTAGTGGGAGCATTCCATTGACGCGCTCTTCTATCGTACGTGGTCATATAGATGTCCTTACCTCCTTTTCCTCCGTTGATTTCACCCGCGAAGTAAAGTGTATTATCATCCGGACTCAATGCTGGGTGACCGACTGATGCTCCACTATCAAGAGCAATAACAACAGGCTCTGGGTTCGCCCAATCTTGACCTACCAGTTGTGTCGTGTAGATAGCACATCCCAATTTGACGTTCTTTACCTTCATACACTTCGTAAAGTACATCGTCTTCCCGCGTGAATCGAACGTCACTACTCCTTCGTGGTCTTTCGTGTTGATGACATCGCTCATCGCCTCGAGTTCACCCCACTTAATTTCATCGTTTGCGTTAGCCTCTTGGCCTCTCTTCTTTTTCTTCTTTGCGCGTTCACCCTCGATTACATAGATATCGGAAAAGCGTTGGCCTAGCCACCCGTCTTCTTTACGTCCAGTAGCATCATCGCGCATGGATGAAATCATTAATGTCAAATCTTCTTTGCCACGCTTCCCGGCATAGGCTATCGCATAATCTGATTTCTTAGAGTTCAAGTCCTTTGCATTATCTAAAGCAAATAGTGATCCTTGTACAATCCAATTTGCAGCCTTTTGACAAGATTCTATTCCCTTGTCAGCACGTGCGTCGGAAGGAACTAACTTTTTGTATTCTTCGTAGGCTACTATGGCATCTTCATAAGCGCCTTCACACTGAAGCATTTCTGCATATCCCAACAAAGCAGTAGGACCGTAACCCATTTTATCTGCCCGTTGATAATAGCTCGATGCCCGCTTGCATTCTCCCGTAAAGCGGTAACATTCCGCCATATTGAAGGCAATACGTTGCTTCTCTTCTCTTGATTTCTCTTTGGACAACGCTTTCGAATACACCTCTAATGCGACAGTGTATTCTTTTGCGTCAAAATATTCGTCTGCCTTTACTGTAAGCTTATGCGGTTCTATTTCAACCTCTTCTACCACGGCATCTTGAGCGATGACTGCGATAGGTAAACAAGCCAGGATAAAGGTCCAGTTACGTAAGATGCGTTTTTGCATTGGAAACGTTTCTCTAGTGTTTAAGCGTCCCCCAATATAGTCAAAAACAAAAAAGAAACCCCGCGACGGCGGGGTTTCTCTCAATTGAATTTTAAAAAAACGCAAATTACCTAGTGAATAGCATTTCGCGGAACTTAGGCAACGGCCATTGTTCATCGTCAATCATCAACTCAAGCTTATCACTTTCGTATCGAATGATATCAAAATAAGGCTTCACGTTGTCGTAGTAAGCAATGGCTTTTTCACGAACATCGTCCATTGCATTTGCCTTTTTACGTTCTTGAATCATGGCTTCTTTTGAAGCTAGAATTTTAGAGATACGAGCACTGATGTCTTTGATCATTTCCAATTGCTCTTTTGCAACGCTATTGAAGGTTTCAGCATCCATGATTTCTTTTAGGCGCTGTACGTTGTCGATAAGCGTATTTTGGTATTTGATCGCTGTTGGCACAATGTGATTACCCGCTAGATCACCCAAAACTCGGCTCTCAATCTGGATTCTCATGAAGTATGATTCCAATAAGATATCATGGCGTGCCTCTGCCTCTCTTTTCGACATTACGCCCATGGATTCGAACAAACCGAGGCTCTGCTCACTTACGTACGCATCAAGTGCACGTGGCGTAGAAGGCTCGTTCTTTAGGCCGCGCTTAGCAGCTTCTTCCTTCCAAGCATCACCGTATCCATCACCTTCGAAGCGGATGGCTTTACTTTCAGTGATATAGCGCTTCAACACGCTAAAGATTGCTTCGTCTTTCTTCAAACCGTCTTTGTCAATCAGCGCGTCAACATCCGCTTTGAAATCAATCAATTGTTCAGCCATTGCTGTATTCAAAACAGTCATTGGCTGTGCACAGTTAGATGCCGAACCTGCTGCACGCAACTCAAATTTGTTTCCTGTAAAGGCAAACGGAGAAGTACGGTTACGGTCTGTATTGTCTAGTAATACATCCGGAATTTTACCTACTACGTTTAATTTGAGGTCAGTCTTCTCTTCAGGCGTCATTTTGCCACCTTCAATGTTTTCCAATTGATCCAAAACAGCACTCAACTGCTGACCAATAAAGACTGAAATAATTGCTGGAGGTGCTTCATTTGCGCCCAAACGGTGCTCGTTCCCTGCTGAACCGATCGACGCGCGAATCAAATCTGCGTGGCGATAAACGGCCTTAATGCTATTGATAAAGAACGTCAAGAACATCAAGTTGCTCATTGGTGTAGAACCTGGAGCCAATAGGTTTACTCCGGTATCAGTTGCCAACGACCAGTTGTTGTGCTTACCCGAACCGTTGATGTTTGCGAATGGCTTTTCGTGCAACAATACACGGAAGTTGTGACGACGCGCAACTTTCTCCATCAAGTCCATGAACAAAGAGTTGTGGTCTACAGCTACGTTAGCTTCCTCAAATACAGGTGCGAATTCGTATTGCGCAGGTGCCACCTCGTTGTGACGTGTTTTAACTGGAATACCTAGGACACGGCTTTCATATTCCAATTCTTTCATGAATTCGATTGCTCGCTCTGGAATAGAACCAAAGTAGTGATCGTCTAACTGCTGCCCTTTCGCTGGCGCATGTCCCACCAAGGCACGACCTGCCAAGGCCAAGTCTGGACGAGCATTGAAATATGCTTCATCAACCAAGAAATATTCTTGCTCCCAGCCTAATGTTGCAGTCACCTTCGACACATTCTTGTCAAAGTATTTACAAACGGCTGTAGCAGCATTGTCAACGGCTTGTAAAGCACGCAATAATGGAGTTTTGTAATCCAATGCTTCCCCAGTGTAGGAAACAAACACAGTAGGAATACAAAGCGTAGTACCAAATACAAATGCAGGTGATGTAGGATCCCATGCTGTGTATCCTCGAGCTTCGAAAGTATTACGGATCCCACCATTCGGGAAAGATGATGCATCTGGCTCTTGCTGAACTAACATGCCTCCTGAGAATTTTTCCATCGCCTCACCATTTCCGGTTGGCTCGAAGAAAGAGTCGTGCTTTTCAGCAGTAGTACCGGTTAACGGTTGGAACCAGTGGGTGTAGTGCGTCGCTCCTAGGTTCAACGCCCAAGCCTTCATGCCTGATGCTACTTGATCCGCCATATTACGGCTGATCTTAGTACCGTTGTCCATTGCATCGATAACCGCCTTATAGGCTTCTGAGGTCATGTACTCGCGCATTGCTTTTCTATTGAATACGCGTTCACCGAAGTATTCTGAAACGCGAGTTCCAGGTGCTTCGAAGTTCTTAGGCTTGCGCCCCATTGTTTCTTCTAATGCTAGAAATCTAACCGTTGGCATGTGTCAAATAATTTAATTCTGCAAAAGTACCCCTAATTTTTTAGGGGTGCAATATTAAATTACTAACCATTGTGAATATCTACCCCTAAATCACCAGGGTGTATATGAATGCAATATAGACAAGGAGCAGCAACACCCCCTCAAACCGATCCAATCGGTCTTTCGTAAACACCATCATTAAAGGAATGAGAAGGATTGAAAGCAATACGCTCACCCAAAAATCATAATTGAATAACGCCGGGTCGTTCAGTTTTATCGGGTGGATAATTGCCGTAAAACCAAGTACACTGAGGATGTTAAAAATATTAGAACCAATAATATTCCCAATGGCGATGTCCGATTCTCCTTTCCTTGCAGCTGCCATACTTGCCGCCAGTTCGGGAACACTGGTTCCAAATGCAACCAATGTAACTGAAACGAATCGTTCACTTAAGCCCAAGACGGAAGCTGCATCTGCAATACCACTAACAAACCACAATGCACCCACGCGCAACGCGATGGCACCAGCGATAAGGTATAATGCTCCTTGCCACATAGGCATAGCCAATGCATCAATATCCTCACCTACTTGTGATTGACGGTTCTTCCTAGCACCACGAATCTTTATCACATTGTACCCAATGAGCATTGCTACGAAAAGCAAGCCACTGAAAAGGTTGATTTCACCGATATAAAGAACGACGCCTAGTAATGCATTCGCTACTAAGAGAAAGATCCAATCTTTTTGATAGGTCAATCGGACGGCCGACATTTTAAAGATGAGGGCTGTAAGCCCAAGAATCAAACCAATGTTTGCAATGTTTGAACCGATGACATTACCCAAGGCGATATCGCTCTTGTTCTGCAATGCTGCAACTACACTAACGATAAGTTCTGGAGCACTAGTAGCAAATGCAACGAGGGTAAGACCTATGACTACTTTGCTCACCTGAAATCTTAAAGCGAGTCCAACGCTTCCTTTTACCAAGAACTCCCCTCCTAGTAAGAGAAGTGCAAATCCTAAGATGAGCCAAAGAGCGGTCACAACTTTGTTCCTCGTTTGATCGTATCGGTTACTTCCTTGAACGCATCTCGTCCTTCTTGAACCGTTTTCTTCACCTCAGTAAGACCCTGATCCTCTGCGCCATCTAAAATTTCGCGCTTTATATCGTTAGTCGCGTGACGCACTTGCTTGATAATCTTGGCGGCAGAACGCGCCATGGTCGGAATTTGGTTGGGTCCAAAAAGCAATAAAAAAATCAAGGCGATAATGATAAATTCGCCGCCACTGACATTGAGTAAAAGGAAGGGTGCAACCATGGAACAAAAGTACATTAAAAAAGCCCCGCTGCGTGAGCAGCGGGGCTTTGGACTTTTAAAATTTTTCGGACTTACTTGTCCTCTTTCTTCGAAGCATCGAACATCACCGGCGTAGCGATGAAGAGTGAACTGTAGGTACCTACAATCACACCCAATAGCAATGCAAACATGAATCCGCGGATTACTTCACCACCGAACAAGAAGATTACAAGAAGTACAAAGAAGGTGGTCAAAGAGGTGTTGAACGTACGGCTCAAGGTCTGATTCAATGACTTGTTTACACCTTCTAAGAAGTTGCCTTTGCGTGACCCCATGTTTTCACGGATACGGTCAAATACAACCACTGTATCATTCAACGAGTAACCAATTACGGTCAAAATAGCCGCGATAAAGGCTTGGTCAACTTCCAATTGGAAAGGCAAAACACCGTCCAAAATGGAGAAGAGACCCAGTACGAACAATACGTCGTGCACCAAGGCAACTACAGCACCCAACGAGAACTGCCACTTGCGGAATCGGCCCAAGATGTACAGGAAGACAACAATCAAAGAGAAGATGATGCTGTATACCGCACCGGTCTTGATGTCATCAGCAATTGTTGGACCTACTACACGTGAGCCCACAAGACCAATGGCCTCTTCTGTATCATCAGTGAAGAAGTCTTCACGTGCAATTTCTTCTGTAAAGAAGCTGCTTACACCTGCATACAACTTGTTTTCAATGTCCTCATCAACTGCAGTACCTGATTCTCCAATACGGTAGTTGGTTGTTATAATAACTTGATTCGACTCACCTAAAGTCTTAACGATAGGTGTGTACGTATTGCCATCCGCATCAACGAGTTGCTCACCCAATGAAGCTGCTACCTCGCTTACTTCTACCGGCTGGTCAAAACGAACTTGGAACGAGCGACCACCCTCGAAATCTACACCAAGGTTCAATCCTTTTGTAAATAATGAGAACAAACCGATAGCAATAACAACAGCACTTACGCCATATGCGATTTTGCGCTTACGCAAGAAGTCAAAGTTGACATTTGTGTACCAGTTGGCAGTAGTCTTAGTTGAGAAATTCACCTCTTTTTTGCCGTCCAGGCGACGCTCAAAAATGATGCGAGAGATGAACAATGCAGAGAACAATGAGGTAAGGATACCAATGATCAGCGTTGTTGCGAAACCACGGATAGGACCTGTACCGAATGCTGCCAATATGATACCTACGATCAATGTCGTAACGTTGGCATCGATGATGGCACTGTTTGAATTTCTGTAACCGTCAACGATAGCAGCACGAAGCCCTTTACCTAGACGCAACTCTTCACGAATACGCTCGAAAATAATTACGTTAGCATCAACCGCCATACCGATGGTCAATACGATACCCGCCATACCTGGAAGGGTAAGCACAGCACGCAAACTTGCCAACACACCAAAGATGAAGAACATGTTCACTAAAAGTGCAACGTTAGCAACCATACCTGCACCGCTGTAGTAGAAGTACATGTAGATCAACACCAACAACAATGCAATTGCGAATGAATTAATCGAATCCGAAATTGCCTCTTTACCCAAAGAAGGACCTACGACATCTGCTTGGATAATACGAGCTGGAGCATCGAGCTTACCGGCACGTAAAATATTCGCTAAATCTTTAGACTCTTCTTGGGAGAAGTTACCTGTAATCTGAGTACGGCCGCCCGCAATTTCATTTTGAACTTGTGGGTAAGAGTACACGTAGTTATCGAGTACGACTGCAACTGAACGCTTAGGGTTCTGCGCTGCAGCATCTGCAGTCAAACGTTGCCATTTCTGTGCACCCGAGCCATTCATGGCCATGGTTACAATGTTTCTATTGTATTCATCCAAATCTGGACGAGCATCAACGATGACAGAACCATCCAGTTCTGGCTCGTTATCGCGATTGCCTTTAATCGCCAAAAGCATGATGATATCAGATTCTGGCTCAGGCTTATTGTTCCATAAGAATTTCGCACCGCGCAACTCTGTATTCAACAATTGAGTAATCTCTGGACGACCTAATAGCGCATTCACTTTCGCTGTATCACGAATCAAAGCGTAACCAACGCGTGGCCCTTCAAGAGGCATGCCTGTTTCACTAACCCATGGACGGAATACTTCGAACAACGGATTGTTTGTATTCATCACGTCTGTAGAATCGGCAACTTCAGTTGCAGTACTATCATTGCTGCCTTCGATACTTAAATCATTCAAGTCCATTGCTGGCTCTTCGTCTGCAGCAGCTGGCTTTTCAGCCTCCACGATGTCACGAAGTTTTTCATTGGCAGCAACCAAGAAAGGAAGCACCTCTGAACCCTCGTACATGTTCCAAAACTGAAGTTCGGCTGTACTTTGAAGTAGTTTCTTAACACGTGCTGGATCCTTAACCCCCGGCAATTCAACTAAGATACGTCCAGTACCCTCAAGGCGTTGAATATTTGGCTGTGTCGTACCAAACTGGTCAATACGAGCACGCAACACTGTGAAGACGTTCGCGATAGCCGCTTCCACATCTCTGCGGATTTCAGCCTGAATGACTTCATTTGAAGCGTTGAATCCAACTTTCTCCGTCATTTCCGGCGTTCCAAACAAACTGGCATCGCTCAATACACGACCACCACCTGTTTCTGCGCTCAATGCATCAAACTCAGCAAAGAAAGTGTTGAGGTAATTGTTCTGTCCTTCACTCTGTGCAGCATCTGTATTTGCTAACGCTTGCACAAATAGTGGGTCTTGCGAATTGGCAACTTGTCCTTTCAGCACGTCTTTAACGCTGACTTCCAAGATCACGTTCATACCTCCTTTGAGGTCGAGACCAAGGTTCATTTCGTTCTTCTTGACTTCCGCATAAGTAAATCCAAGTATCGGATAAACTTCTTGCGCCATCATGCTGTCCAAATACGCCGTTTTTACATTGGCATCCCCTGCGGAAAATGCATCCGCGTCACTTTCTACGCCGTTCGCAACCCATGTAAAAGAAAGCTGGTAGAGTGAAGCCAGTCCTAGAGCGATTGCGAAAGCAGTAATTAATCCTTTGTTCTGCATCCTAAATTGGATTATTTCTATTTTTCAATAACGCGCAAATATAGGTAAGTCATAGTGCCTAACCTAACAGTTTTTGTCAAGAGGACACACTATCTTAGCCTTATGCATAACCTGATGACCAAAATTGCCTTTTTCGCAGCTGCACTTCTATGTGGGATTGCAACTTCAGCACAACCAATTACGAATCGGTTGAATTTTGATTGGACTGCAGGGCCTACTGTCTTAACTGGTGCAGATACAGTAACTTATCCTTTTATGGGCGGTGCCGACCTTCCGCAATGGTCGAAGGTTGATTTGAATTTAGACGGCACTGAAGATTTAGCTGTTTTCGATCGCCAAGGAAACCGATGGATCACCTTTTTAGCAGAAAACAATACTTGGATTGCAGCACCCGAATACGCTCAAACCTTACCAGAAGTCGAATATTGGGGGCTATTTAGAGATTTCAATTGCGATGGCAAGAAGGATTTATTTGCCTTTGTTTTAGGAGGAATTGGGGTATGGGAAAATACCAGCACCACGGACAGCCTTTCGTTCACTTGGGCTTTGCCAGGAAGTTATTTAACCACCAACGCAGGAGGAACCAGTACCAATCTCTATAATTTCAGCAGTGACATTCCGGCAATAACCGATATTGACGACGATGGCGATTTGGACATTTTAACCTTTGGTCAACGTTCAACTATTGAGTGGCACGAGGGCTTAAGCCAGTGCGGCCTGGACTTCTCGATGAACACAACCTGTTGGGGGCGATTTGAAGAAAATCTTTCCACGAATAATCTTACCCTGAATGGCTGCGCTGGAGTACAGAAAATGGAAATCGCAGGAAAAAACACGGGCTCTATGCACGCTGGATCTAGCGTATTGGTTTTAAATCTCAACGGAGATACATTGAAAGACGTGCTCATCGGTGATGTCAGCTTCACTAACCTGGTCGCTGCCTACAACGGCGGACACATGGACAGTGCTTTCATGGTTAGCAAGGATACCCTGTATCCATTGACCAATCCTACAAACATTCGATACTTCCCAGCTCCATTCTACGAGGACTTGAACTTTGATGGCACACCCGATCTAATTGTGAGTCCTAACCTCAATGGATCCATTAATACGCGTAATGCGTGGTTTTATCAAAATACGGGTTCGGTCAACAACCCCTCATGGGCATCGCCCGACTCTGCATTCTTAGTAGATGGAATGCTGGATTTGGGTTCCGCAGCGAAACCGGCCTTAGTTGACCTCGATTTTGACGGTGATTATGATCTAGTCGTAGGTTCCATGGGCAAGTATCAAGGCCCGAGCACCTATAAAAGTAAGCTCGTTTACTACAAGAATATCGGCACCAATACGAATGCAAAATTTGAATTGGCCAATTCCGATTTCGCCAATGCTGGATTCAACAACCTCGGCGAGGAACTCTGTCCCACCTTTGCTGATTTGGACGCCGATCTCGATCCTGATATGATTATTGGTGCAAAAAACGGCCTTCTCTACTACTACGAGAATACGGGTTCGTTTTTGAGTCATAGCTTCACCTACAGAGGAGCTATTCAAAGTATAGACGTCGGCAATCACGCCACCCCTTATCTAGGTGATATCGATGGGGACGGAACGGTCGACCTTCTCATTGGTAATGAAGCCGGAACAATAGCGTATTACAAGAAAACAGGAAGCTGGCCCAACCTTTTTACATTGGAAGCCGCACCATGGGCAGGTGTCGACATGAGTTCATTAACAGCTCCTAGCGGGTATTCCGCACCTGCTATAATTTATGGGGCGGATACCACTTTATTTATCGGATCAGAAGATCTTGGTGTTGTTCAAAAGGATTCGTTGGATATTATCTTCAACGGCGCGGCATCTGTGGATATCGTACTTGGAGGTGGAACACAAGCCTCCAACGGCCGGATCGAAACGCCGTTTGGCGGGTCCAAGCGAAATGGACGTACTCAAATCATATTCACCAAAGATGAATTGATTACTGCGGGTGGCCGATTCGGTCAGATCGAAACCATAGGATTCGAAATTGGCAACAACAACAGTCTTTACATCACACAAGGATTCAATATTAGCATTAAACACATCTCGGACACGGCTCAGAGCACCTTCCAAGACCAAGACTTCACCGAAGTATACTCTGGCATCCGAGTGATGACCACCGGCTGGAATGATATTCCTCTAGACATTCCTTTTACCTGGAATGGGGTCGACCATATACTTGTCGAAGTCTGTTTCTCAAAGCACGCACAAACAGGAGATATCCCGGTTGTTCTCCAAAGCACTCCTTTCCATGCCATGCACTATGGCGATGTTAGCAGCTGGAACGGCATCACCAATAACGGTTGTGCTATGCCTTATGGCGGTAAACTTAAATTACGTCCCAACATGCGCTTTAACCTCGTGCCAACGCTGCGCGATATCGATGCACATTTCACTCATGCTGGAAAAAGATTGCATCCAGCAGTGGCCGATTTAAATGCCGACGGCTATCCCGATGTAATTCTTGGAAACATGAGTGGCGGGCTCCATTACTTCGAAGGAAAGGCCTTCAATGACATTAACGTGATTGAGGAAGATGTGCCGCTCGCCTCTTGTGTGCTCTTTCCTAACCCTACCTCTTCTCGCATCCAATTTAATTGCACCAACGCTTATCGTGAAACCGCACTCATACTGAACTTACAGGGACAATTGGTCGGTACCCTTAGCACGATTGAAGAAAACCACCTCGACCTACCTGCCGGCTCATACATTGTCGTGCTGTATCAAGAAAATGGTCTTCGCGAGGCACACCGATTACTCGTACAATGATGCCCAGTGCGCCCATCCTGGTATTCGACGGTACCTGCACCTTGTGCAACCGCAGCATACAATGGGTTTATTCAAAAGATCAAAGCGAACGAATCTTATTCACCTCACTACAAAGTCAGTGGGCACATGACAATATTCCAAGTCATCTCCGAAACGTGAATTCGGTTCTCTTTTTCGACGGTATCGAATGGTACACCAAGAGCGATGCCGTATTACAACTACTGCACAGCTTACCTCGTCCTTGGCAATCCTTCTATCAGCTAAATATCCTTCCTGTGGCTCTGCGTAACGCGGCCTACGATCTTATCGCACGATTTAGGTACAACTTCTTTGGAAAAGGCTATTGTGCGCTCTTGCCGAAGGATCGCATTTTGGATTGACTCGGACCGGGCAGCGTCTGCATGAGCGACCATAATAATGCCTTATTAGCAATCAAGGTTTAAACCTTAATAATGGCGCAAAAAAAAAGGCTTGGAGCCGCCCTGCGGGCGGCTCCAAGCCATGACTAATCTAATTTTCGCAATTATAGGTTCGCGTCCAAAGCGCTGTTCATTTTGCGAACTGCCTCAGCAGACGCTTCAAACTTCGCTTTTTCGTCGTCGCTCAAGTTGAACTCAACAACGCGCTCCCATCCGTTTTCACCAACGATCACAGGCACACCGATACAAATATCGTCCTGGCCATATTCACCATTCAGCAATACTGAACATGGGAACATTTTCTTTTGGTTGCGTACAATTGATTCAACCAACTCCGCTCCTGCTGCACCTGGGGCATACCAAGCTGAAGTACCGATCAAACCAGTCAAAGTTGCACCACCTACCAT